>Ga0075152_10003405_pt1 | contig 11120 bp, 7 predicted proteins | sample JI61114C2DNA_FD_70964 | JGI IMG/M metagenome (GOLD analysis project Ga0075152, IMG submission 70964) | Wastewater effluent complex algal communities from Wisconsin, to seasonally profile nutrient transformation and Carbon sequestration -... | ecosystem: Engineered > WWTP > Effluent > Algae...
ACCTCGAGCACGTAGAGGTCGTTGCCTTGCAGGGCGAACTGGACGTTCATCAGGCCGACGACTTGCAGTTCGCGGGCGAGGGCGACGGTGACGCGGCGGATCTCGTCCTGGATGGCGGGGGCGACGTTGACGGGGGGCAGGGAGCAGCCCGAGTCGCCGGAGTGCACGCCGGCCTCCTCGATGTGTTCCATGATGCCGGCGATCACCACGGCGCTGGCGTCGGCGACGGCGTCGACGTCGAACTCGGTGGCGTTGTGCAGGAACTCGTCGACCAGGACCGGGTGGTCGGGGCTGGCGAGCACGGCGGTGCGCATGTACTCGTCGAGCTCGCTCTGGCTGTGGACGACGCGCATGGCCCGGCCGCCGAGCACGTAGCTCGGGCGCACGAGCACCGGGAAGCCGATGCCGGCGGCGATGCTGGCGGCCTCGGCGGGCGAGCGGGCGACGCCCCAGCGCGGGCAGCGGATGCCGAGGCGGGTGACGAGGTCGCCGAAGCGGCCGCGGTCCTCGGCCTGGTCGATCGCGTCGGCGGTGGTGCCGAGCAATTTGTAGCCGGCGCGCTCGATGGTGTGGGCGAGCTTGAGCGGGGTCTGGCCGCCGAACTGGACCAGGACGCCGACGATGCGGCCGCTGCGGGCCTCGAGGTCGAGGATCTCGAGCACGTGCTCGGCGGTGACCGGCTCGAAGTAGAGGCGGTCGCTGGTGTCGTAGTCGGTGGAGACGGTCTCCGGGTTACAGTTGACCATGATGGTCTCGAAGCCGGCCTCGCGCAGGGCGAAGGCGGCGTGGACGCAGCAGTAGTCGAACTCGATGCCCTGGCCGATGCGGTTGGGTCCGCCGCCGAGGATGACGATCTTGTCGCGGTCGGTGATGCCGGACTCGTCCTCCTCCTCGTAGGTCGAGTACATGTAGGGCGTGTGCGCGGCGAATTCGGCGGCGCAGGTGTCGATGCGCTTGTAGACCGGGCGCAGGCCGATGGCGTGGCGGGCGGCGCGGATCGTCGCCTCGGGGACCGCGCGCAGGTCTGCGAGGCGGCGGTCGCTGAGGCCGCTGCGCTTGGCGAGCTGCAGGAGCGCCGGCTCGACGGTGGCGGCGGCGGCGAAGCGGGTCTCGACGGCGATGATGCCGGCGATCTGGTCGATGAACCAGGGGTCGATGCGGGTCAGCTCGTGGATGCGCTCGTGGGCGACGCCGAGGCGCAGGGCGGCGCCGACGTGCCACAGGCGCTGCGGGTGGGGGCGGCCGAGCAGGGCCTCGACGCTGGCGGCGGTGGCGTCCGCGGCCTGGAGGTCGAAGCCGTATGTGCCGGTCTCGAGGCTGCACATCGCCTTGCCGAGCGACTCGCGCATGGTGCGGCCGATGGCCATGACCTCGCCGACCGACTTCATCTGGATCGTGAGGGTCTCGTCGGTGCCCTGGAACTTCTCGAAGGCGAAGCGGGGGATCTTGGTGACGACGTAGTCGATGCTCGGCTCGAAGCTGGCCGGGGTGACGCGGGTGATGTCGTTGTCGAGCTCGTCGAGCGTGTAGCCGACGGCGAGCTTGGCGGCGAACTTGGCGATCGGGAAGCCGGTGGCCTTGGAGGCGAGGGCCGACGAGCGCGAGACGCGGGGGTTCATCTCGATGACGATCATCCGCCCGCTGCGCGGGTCGACGGCGAACTGGATGTTGCAGCCGCCGGTGGCGACGCCGATCTCGGTGACCACCGCGCGCGCGGCGTCGCGCATGCGCTGGTACTCCTTGTCGGTGAGGGTCTGGGCGGGGGCGACGGTGATGCTGTCGCCGGTGTGCACGCCCATCGGGTCGAGGTTCTCGATCGAGCAGATGACGACGAAGTTGTCCTTGCCGTCGCGCATGACCTCGAGCTCGTACTCTTTCCAGCCGAGCACCGACTCCTCGACCAGGATCTCGTGGCGCAGGCTCTCGCTGAGGGCGTGCTCGACCTGGGTCTCGAACTCGTCGCGGTTGTACGAGACGGCGGCGCCGCTGCCCCCGAGGGCGAAGCTGGCGCGGATGATCGCGGGGAAGCCGATCTGCTCGAGCGCGGCGCGGGCCTCGGCGACCGAGTGGCAGTAGACGCTGCGCGGGACGTCGAGGCCGATCTTCAGCATCGCGGCCTTGAACTGGTCGCGGTCCTCGGCCTTCTCGATCGCCAGGAGGCTGGCGCCGATCAGCTCGACCCCGTGCTTGGCGAGGATGCCCTGCCTGCCGGCCTCGAGCGCGAGGTTCAGCGCGGTCTGGCCGCCGACGGTCGGCAGCAGCGCGTCGGGCTTCTCGGCCGCGAGCACGCGGTCGAGGAACTCCGGCGTCAGCGGCTCGACGTAGGTCCGCTCGGCCAGGTCGGGGTCGGTCATGATCGTGGCCGGGTTGGAGTTGACGAGGATGACCTCGTAGCCCTCCTCGCGCAGGGCCTTGATCGCCTGGGTGCCGGAGTAGTCGAACTCGCAGGCCTGGCCGATGACGATCGGGCCGGAGCCGAGGACGCAGATCCGGCGGAGGTCGGTCCGACGTGGCATGGCTGTCAGCGCTCCTTGATGCGGCCACCCTCGAAGGTGTGCTCGCTGCCGAGGTAGGGGGTGATGCGCTCCTTGTCGGCGCTGAGGTCCCACTTGAGGCGCCCGAGGCCGGTCAAGATCCGGGAGCGCAGGCGCAGCGAGTCCTCGTCCTTGTGGCCGAGGCGGGCGACCAGCGCCGCTTGCACCCGGGGGTCTTGCTGCTCCGGCTCGGAGTTGTTGAGCAGGGCCTCGACGACGTGGAAGCGCACGCTCTCGTCGGGGTCGTCGAGGTAGCGGGCGAGGATCTCCTCGACGCGCGGGTCGTCGATGTCGGCGAGGTGGCCGAGCAGCTGCATCTTCTTCGAGGGGTCGCGCTCGTAGACGGGCGGGTGCTTGGCGAGCAGGGCGTCGAGGATCTCCCACTCCTGCTGCTGGTCGGCGAGCTCCTCGACGATGCGCAGCACCCAGGCGATGTTGTCGGCGTTGAGGCAGAACTCCTTGGCGGCCGCGAGCACGAGCGCCTTGTCGAGGCCGATGAGCCGGTTGTAGACCCAGCTCTTCTCCTCCTCGTCCTCGATGCTCTTGCTGGCGTTGATCGTGAAGCGTCGCATCAGGCCGATCAGCGCCGGCAAGGTGCCGATGTCGAGCAGCTGCTGCATCGCGTAGTAGCGGTCGGCCGACTGCCCGTAAGGGTTGATGACGCCGCGCAGGCTCTTGTCGAGCCGATTCTTGCTGCGTCCAGCGCTGCTGAAGAGGTCTTTGAGTCCCACTGTGCTCCCCGTTCGTCCGTCGCGCCGCGCGACCCTCAGGTGGTCGCGCTCGCGTCCGAAGATCCTGTGTCGGCGCCGCTGCTCGCGCTGGTCGCGGTGCCGCTGGTCTCGCTGCCGCTGCTGGTCTCGCTGCCGCTGCTGGTCTCGCTGCCGCCGCTGGTCTCGCTGCCGCTGCTGGTGGTCGGGCCGCCGCTGGTGGTCGGGCCGCCGCTGGTGGTCGGGCCGCCGCTGGTGGTCGGGCTGCCGCTGGTCGCGCTCATGCCGCCGCCGATGCGGCAGCTGCCGAGGGCGGCGTCGATGTCGCTGCCGTCGCGGTGGCAGCAGTCGTCGACCTCGCAGCTGTAGCCGGCGGGGCAGCTCGGCGCGGTCTTCGCGTCGCAGGCGAACAGCACCGCGTCGGCGGGCGGGTTGAAGCAGGCGCTGAGGGCTGCCCCGAGGGCCATGGCCGTCAGGACATGTACGAAGCGCCAGCTTCGAGGTGGCGTGGGCGATCGGCCGGGAGACATGGCTAGAAGCGGACCTCGAGGCCGCCGGCCGCGGGGCGCAGGCGGGCCCGCACGGCGCTGGCCTTGCGGTCGCGGGTGGCGTGCACGATGAAGAAGACGACGCTGGCGATCAGGAAGCCGCCGCCGGCGGCGAGGAAGCCCTTGGCGAGGGCGGCGTCGCGGCGGCCGACGCGGAGGATGTCGTCGTATTCGCCCTCGATGTCGCTGTAGACCAGCTTGGTGCCGGTGTCGGCGTCGAGGGTCAGCGTGAGGCGCTCGGCCTTGTCCTCCTGGACCTCGGCGAGGCCCGCGAACACGCCGCCGGTGCTGGCCAGCGCGAAGGCGCCGAACATGAACCACCAGCCGCGTCGCTGCAGCGGCGGGAGTCGGGCGGGCACGTCGGCGGCGACGTCTCGGGACAGCGCGGTGCCCTCGAGCTCGGACTCGGCGCGGCGAGCCTCGGGATCGTCGGCGGAGATCAGGCGGCCGCCGATGCCCGCGGTCGCCGGCGAGACGTTGTTGGCGGGGGCGACCAGGGTCGGCTGGTTGGCGTCGCCCGGCCTGGGCGCGTCCTTGATCGGGCGGCCGACGGGGGTCTCCGGCGCGGGGTCTCCGGCGCTGGGCTCCTCCTCGCTGATCGGCGCGGGCGGGTCCGCGGCGCTCGTGGGCTCGGACGACGACGCGGGGGGAGGCGATGCGGCGGTCGGGGGCGACGATGTCGCGGCGACACGCGCCTGCGCCAGCGGCGGGGCGAGCCCGACCGCGAGCGCCAGCAGGAGGCCGAGCGCGGGTGATGGCGACGAAGCCCCAGGCATGGTCGGGGCCGGATTGTAGACGGGGGAGGCTGCGCCGCAAAGGCTCGCGGGCGTGCGTTCTCGGCCCGCCGGCCCTGCAAGCGTGACTTTTGCCACCGGCGCTGGCCGGAACCGCGTGGCAGGTGGTATCCAAGCGCGTCTCGTGCACCTGCTTCGCCTCCTTCGCGCGCCATGCATGGCGGCCGCAACGACCCTCGTCGCGTGTCGTCCTGGAGCCGAGGGCTCGGTCGATCCTTCTGTGCCGAGCGCCGAGGCTTATGCGCGTCCGAGCAATTTCGTCGGCGAGTGGGTCGGCGAGAGCCATTCGGCGCTCGGGGCCTTGAAGGTCAACAGCCTCGGTCCGGGGCGCTATTACGGGCAGTTCGTCGGCGACGACGGGACCACCCGCCTGGTGCTCAACATGCAGCAGGCGATGGTGGCGCCCGAGGGCGCCAGCGAGGCGATCCCCGGCAACCTGGCGCGCTTCACCTGGCAAGACGGACGCGGCGGACGCGGCGACGGCTGGGTGCTGATCAACCCCGAGGACTCGGCGCTCACCGGCGAGATCCGGCTCGGGAACCTCGCGCAGGCGATGAGCTTCGTGCGCGTCGACGAGGGCTAGTCGGCGCGCCGACTAGCGCCCGACGAGGGCCAGTCGGCGCGCCGACTAGCGCCCGTCGACGGGTCAGCGCGCGTCCGCGGGCTTGGCGTCTGCGGGCGCGTCAGTGGGCTTGACGTCTGTGGGCTTGACGTCCGCGGGCTTGGCGTCCGTGGGCTTGAGGTCCGTGGGTTTGACGTCCGCGGGCTTGAGGTCCGCTGCGGTCATGGCGGTGGCGTCCGGCGTCGGCTCGCCCGGGGGCATCGGCGGGGCGACCGGGAAGGGCTCGCCGTCGGTGCGCATCGGCGTCTCCTTGCCGGTCTTGTCCTTGACGAGCCGCGCGAACTGGTAGGAGATCGTGGTGCTGGTCTGGAACTGACTCTCGGGGTCGAAGCGCGTGACGATCTTCTCGCGCAGGAGGTGCGGCTCGCCAGCGTCGAGCAGGAAGTAGAGCATGCCGACGACGGTGCCGGTGCGATCGCCGCTCTCGCTCGGGGCGGTATAGCGGCCGACGTAGGTGAACTCGGCGCGGCGGCGACCCTCGGCGTCTTTGCTGATGTTGGTCAGCTCCCAGACGACCTCGCGGGTGTCGATCACGCCGCCGGTCCGCAGGTGACAGATGTCCTTCCATTTGGCGCCGACGCCGATCGGCTCATCGGGGAAGCGCAGGCAGAAGAAGCGGTGGACCTCGCCCAGAGCCTTGCCGCTCGGGCTGTCCAGCTGCTCGGCGGGGCCCTCGATCTCGGTGTTGCCCTCGCGTGCGCCGCTGGCGAGCAGGGCGTGGCGGGTGACCAGCTTGTCGACGCGCTGCTCGTCGGCGGCGTAGATCTTCCCGTTGGGCGGCTCGGCCTCGAAGTGGACGTAGCGGTGCGTCAGACGGCAGCGGCGCGCCTGGTCGGCGCCGGTGCATGCGTCGAGCTCGATGCGCTCCTCGCGGGCGTATCCGCTCGGCTGGATGCCCGTGAAGCCGACCATGCCGAGCGTGGTGATCTGGTAGACGCTGTCATCCTTGAGCGCGAGGCGGACCGGCAGCAGCTCGGTGCCCTCGGGTGGACGTGACGTGAGTCCGCCAGGCGCGATATCGTCGGTCGCCGGTGGGGCGGCGGCGGGCCCCGTGGGGGCGGTCGGGGCGGCGGACGGGCTCGTCGGCGCGGGCGCGACGACCGGGCTCATGTCGCTGCGCGAGGCCAGCGCGGAGGGGCCGGGCGGTTCACCTGTACAGGCGGACAGGAGCAGTGTGATGAGGGCGGGCGAGGGGCGAAGCGACACGCCGCGCAGCATGGCACGTCGGCCGCCAGGTGCCCAGGGCGGCCCACGTGCGCAGAGATCTGGACGGACGGCGGGCGGCCAAACCCGGTATGCTGCGCGCCATGCCGCTGCCGTCACGAGTCGTCTCTCGCACTTTGACCCTGTCCTGCGCGTTGCTCGGGAGCGCCGCGCCCCTCGGTTGCCAGAAGATCCAGGAGTGGACCGGCGGCGGTGAGAAGGCGGAGGACAAGAAGACGGACGCGCCGGTCGCGGTCCCGGGCGCTGTCCCGGGCGCCACGCAGCCCGCCGTGGCCGTGACGCCGCCGACCGTGGTGCCGGCCGCGGCCGCGACCGTCGACAGCCTGCTCGCGCTGGTGCAGGCCGACTCGAGCGAGGGCTACATGATCTTCCGTCAGCCCGAGGGCCTGCTGGACCTCGGCGACGAGATCGTGAAGTTCTACGATGGCCCGGTGGTGGCGCTGGGCGCCGCGCTGGGGGCCCAGGATCTGGCGACCAACTTCGCCAAGGTCAAGACCGGTCTCGTCGATGTCCGCAGCAAGCTGAAGGACTCGGGCGTCGACCTGAGCCGCGGCCTGGTCGTGACGCAGACGGGGCCGAGCTCGAGCTCGGCGGTGTTCCTGGTGGCGGCCGCCCAGCCGGACTCGATCAAGAAGCTGCTGACCGCGCTGAACGTGCCCGAGCAGCCCTCCATGGTCTGCAAATCGATCGAGGCCGCGCCGGGCTACGTCGGCTGCGCTGACAGCGACGCGGTGCTCGCGGCCTACAAGCCGGGCGACGCGAGCAAGCGGCGCAGCGCGGCCGAGACGGCGCTGCCGGGGGTGACGCTCAACGACCTGCAGGTGCTGGGCTTCGTGGAGGAGGGCGGCGGCGCCCACATCGCGCTGGCGATGCCGCCGGGGCTCGGGGTGCTGCACGTCAGTCTGCCGACGAGCGCGGCGGAGGGGCGTGATGTCGCGGCGGTGCTCGAGCCGGGGCCGGCGAACACGCTGCGCTTCGCCCGGCCGGGGGCCGGCTTCGTGTGGCTGCGCACCGACGTGGCGGAGATCAGGCGGCGCTCACCGGAGCTGGGCGCCAGCGGGCAGCCGCAGATCGACGCCGCGGTCGCGGCCTGGAACGGCGAGGTGTTCGTCGGCGGCTCGAGCGATCCGGCGGCGATGCAGCTGCGGCTCGGCATCGACGACGTGAAGGCCGCGGCCGCGGCGATCGAGTTCGGGGGCGTGGTCGGGCAGATGGGCGCGCCGAAGGACATCCCGGGGATCCCCGGCAGCAAGATCACCTTCGAGACCAAGGAGCTGACCTTCGGCGCCGAGGTGGCGAAGGCGATTCACATCGGGATCTCCGGGGTGCCGCAGGCCGACATGGCCACCCAGCTGCTCGGGCTGACGCCTGACCTGTGGGTGTTCGCGGCCGACAGCTCGCTGGCGATCGCGGCCGGCGTCGACGCGACCAACGTCGTCCGCCTGACCTCGCCGGCCGGCGCCGACGCGACGCTGGCCAGCTTGCCCCCGGCGCTGGCCGAGGACCTGCGCGCGAATCGGGTCGGCTTGGTGGCGCACACGCCGGTCGACGCGCTACAGGGGCCCGTGATGAGCAAGGCGCTCGACGCCGCGCTCAAGGACGTGCCGGGCTACAAGCCCGAGCAGGTGCGCAGCGCCCTCGCCATGGCGGCGCCGATGTCGAGCGGCACGATGTGGATCACCGAGAACGCCGGCCAGCCGGTGGTGCACGTCGCGTTCCAGGGCATCGGTCACACCTCCGACGAGGAGGGCAAGGCCGCGCTCGCTGCCGCGGTCGCGGTCGCGGCCGGCGGCGATCCGGCGGCGCTGTTCGGGGACCTGGCCGCCAAGTACCCGAGCTCGCCGCGCCTCGCGGCCTACCAGGCGCGCGCAGGCACCACGGGCACCGGGGTGCTCGCGGCCTCCGGCGTCGCGGCGATGATGCTGTCCGGCGTGGCGTTCTGGGGGAGCTCCGTCGTCGTGCCCGTCGCCACCCCCGAGGAGCTGGCGGCTGCCGAGCTGGCCGCGGCGGCGACGGCGAAGGCCGCGGAGGAGCAGGCCGCCGCGGAGCTGGCGGCTGCTGCCGCCGCGAAGGCGGCCGAGGAGGCCCAGGCGGCGGCGGACGCGGCGAAGGCGAGCGGCGACGCGGCGGCGAAGAAGGCGGCCGAGGAGGCGAAGAAGGCGGCGGACGCGGAGAAGAAGAAGGCGGACGCGGCGGCGAAGAAGAAGAAGGCGGAGGCGGAGGCGAAGGCGAAGGCCGAGGCCGACGCGAAGGCGAAGGCGGACGCGGACGCGAAGAAGCGCGCCGAGGAGGAGGAGGAGGCCAAGAAGAAGGCGGATGCGAAGCTCAAGGTCGGCCCGATCCGCCTCGGTCGCCCGAAGTGAGCCGTCAGTGACCTGACCTTCAGGGCATGTCCACATGGACATGCCCTTCGCGTCGGCCGGGCTGATCCGGCTCGGGGCGGGCCGCCCGGGGCCTGCCCTTTGACATGTCCTGAGGGACAGCCGGGGGCCTGCCCTCTGACATGTCCTGAGGGACAGCCGGGGGCCTGCTCTCTGACATGTCCTGAGGGACAGCCAGGGCCTGCCCTCTGACATGTCCGGAGGGACAGCCGTGGTCTGCCCGCTGAAATATGCCCGGGCTGCGGGGCGCGGGGTCAGAGCGCCAGGCTGCCGTGGAAGGTCGTGGCCTTGCGGCCCTTCTTGAAGCGCTTGCGGGCGATGGCCTTCTCGGCGCAGGAGGCGAAGGCGGCGTTGCCGAGGGGCGACTCCAGGTCGGCCTTGACCTTGCCGGTGCCGGCCTCGAGCTCGATCAGGAAGGTGACCTTCTGGCGGGGGAGGTTGTTGCTGGTGGCGCAGCGGGTGACGTCGCCGAGCAACGAGCGGGTGTAGTCGTCGATGTCCTCGTGGGTGGGGACGATGTTGGCGGCCGGGGGGTCGCGCTTCTTGACCGGCTTGTCGACCTTGGCGGGCTCATCGTCGGGGTCGTCGGCGCTGGCCTTGTCGTCGGGCTTGTCGGGCGTGGCGTGCTCCGTGGTCGGGGCGGGCAGCGCGACGTCGGCGACCTGGGCGTCGCCCGCGGGCGGGGCATCCTCGGGTTGGCCGGTGCGGCCGAGCAGGTACCAGATCGCCGCGCCGAGGCCGGCCACGATCAGCAGCAGCAGGATCGAGAGGGACCGGTAGGGGTTCGGGCGGGCGATGCCGCTGACCTCGTCGACGCTGTTGTCGACCTCGAGGGCCGGAGGCGCCGAGACCACGGCGTGTGCGCCGGTCGAGCCGGTCGAGCCGGGCCGGAACGCGCCGCTGCGAGCGAGCGCCGGGCGTTGCTCGCCCGAGGCGTGGACGCTGGCCTGGACGGCCTGGACGGCCTGCCCGGCCTGGACGGTCTGCTGCTCGGGGCCGCCGGTGGTGACGGCGTACTCGCCGGACTCGAAGCGCAGCGCCGGCATGCCCTGCGAGGTCATGCGCAGCTGCTTGTCGGCGTCGATGATCGCCGCGGCGAGCTCGCGGATGCTCTGGAAGCGCTGGTCGGGGTCCTTGCGCAGCGCCTTCATGATCACGGCCTCGACTTCGACGGGGATCGAGGCGTCGGGGGCGCGCTCACGCGGGGGCACCGGCTCGTCGACCATCTGCATGGCGACGGTGGCCATGAAGGTGTGGCCCTTGAAGGGCACGCTGCCGGTCAGCATCTCGTACATGAGGACGCCGAGCGAGTAGATGTCGACGCGGGCGTCGGCCTTCTGGTCGCGGGCGATCTCGGGGGCCATGTACTCGGGCGTGCCGAGCAGGGTGCCGGCCTCGGTCGCCATCTTCGGTTTGTCCTCGCGGTTGCCGAGGTTGCCGTCGACGATCTTGGCGATGCCGAAGTCGAGGATCTTGATGAAGTCCGGGTTGCCGCCGCGCTTGATGCGGTAGCAGTTGTCGGGCTTCATGTCGCGATGGATGATGCCCTTGTCGTGCGCTGCGTTGAGCGCCCGACACACCTGCAGGATGATCCGGCGCAGGCGCGCCCAGGGCTGGCGACCCTCGCGCGCGAGCAGGGTCGCGAGGTCCTCGCCCTCGAGGTACTCCATCGTCAGGAACGCGAGGCCCTGCTTGGTGTAGCCGAAGTCGGTGATGTCGACGATGTGCTCGTGGTGCAGCATCGACGCGGTGCGGGCCTCCTGCAGGAAGCGCGCGACGACCTCGGGGCTGTCGCAGTACTCCGGGGCCAGGACCTTGATCGCCAGCTTGCGACCGATGGTGATGTGCTCGGCCAGGTAGACCGAGCCCATCCCGCCCTCGCCGATCAGCTTGAGCAGGCGGTAGCGTTCGGCCAGCACGTGGCTGACGAGGTTGGCATGGGATGTCCCGAGGGCCAGGCTCGGGCGCGGCACGACCTCGGCGGGGGCTGCGTCGCTGCGTTCGTCTTCGGCCGGCGGAACGGCTGCGTCGGTTTGATTGGGGGGCACGATCCGCATGGGCCGGGAGGCGCTCCAGCATAACGCATCCGCGACGGGTCGACGGAAGGGTGTTCTTCACGGTCCCGGGGGCTCGGGCGCAGTGCCGCGCGCAGGCCTCGGCGCTCCCCCGGCGCGGACGTCGGAGCGGCCGCTCAGGCGCCCGGCAGCTCGCGGACCGCGGACAGGAGGTCGCCGATCGTCAGGGCCGCGGGCAGGTTCTTCTCGGCGAGCAGGTTCCAGAGCGGCAGGAGCGGGGCGTCTGCGGGCTGTT
>Ga0075152_10003408_pt1 | contig 11119 bp, 8 predicted proteins | sample JI61114C2DNA_FD_70964 | JGI IMG/M metagenome (GOLD analysis project Ga0075152, IMG submission 70964) | Wastewater effluent complex algal communities from Wisconsin, to seasonally profile nutrient transformation and Carbon sequestration -... | ecosystem: Engineered > WWTP > Effluent > Algae...
TTCTGCCCGGAAGAGCGCGGCATCTTCTCCGGCCTGAGCACGGAAGAAAACCTGCTGCTGCCGCCCGTGGTGCGCAGCGGCGGCATGAGCCTGGAAGAGATCTACGCCGTCTTCCCCAACCTGTACGAGCGTCGCAACAGCCCCGGCACGCGTTTGTCCGGCGGCGAGCAGCAGATGCTGGCCATGGCGCGCATCCTGCGCACCGGCGCGCGGCTGCTGCTGCTGGACGAGATCACCGAAGGCCTGGCGCCGGTCATCGTGAAGAAGCTGGGCGAGGTGATCCGCCTGCTCAAGACCCGCGGCTACACCATCGTGCTGGTGGAGCAGAACTTCCGCTTTGCTGCGCCCCTGGCCGACCGCCATTACGTGCTGGAACACGGCCGCGTGGTGGCCACGGTGGAGCAGCACGAGCTGGCCGACAAGACCGACATGCTGCACGAGTTGCTGGGCGTCTGAGCCCACCGCTGCACCAATCCTTCCCTCTGACCCTACCCCCCCAATTGCCCTGGAGACAAAGATGAAACTGAAGAAGCTGGCCCTGGCTGCCGCCACCACCGCTGCACTGGCCTCCGCCCATGCGCAGATTTCCGACAACGTGGTGCGCATCGGCGTGCTCACGGACTTGTCCGGCGTGTACTCCGACGTCTCCGGCAAGGGCACCGTGGTGGCCACGCAGATGGCCATTGACGACTTCATTGCCCGCGACAAGCCGTCGTTCCGCATCGAAATGGTCAGTGCCGACCATCAGAACAAGGGCGACATTGCCGCCAACAAGGCACGCGAGTGGTTTGAGCGCGACCGTGTGGACGTAGCCAGTGAGCTGGTCACCACCTCGGTGGCTCTGGCCGTGCAGAAGATCGCCAAGGAGAAGAACCGCATCGCGCTGGTCTCCGGTGCTGCATCCACCCGCGTCACGAACGAGGACTGCAACGACGTCACCGTGCACTGGACTTATGACACCTACGCCGTGGCCAACGGCACGGCCAAGGCCGTGACCAAGACGGGCGGCAAGAAATGGTTCTTCCTGACGGCCGACTACGCCTTCGGCCATTCGCTGGAGGCCGACGCCTCGGCCGTGGTCAAGGCCAACGGCGGCGAAGTGCTGGGCACGGTGCGGCACCCGTTCCCCGGCTCGGACTTCTCGTCCTTCCTGCTCAAGGCACAAGGCTCCGGCGCGCAGATCATTGGCCTGGCCAATGCGGGGGGCGACACCATCAACTCCATCAAGCAGGCGGCCGAGTTCGGCGTGACGCCCAAGCAGTCCCTGGCCGGGCTGCTGATGTTCATCACCGACGTGCATTCGCTGGGCCTGAAGGTGACGCAGAACATGTACCTCACGGAAGGGTTCTACTGGAACCTCAACGACGAGACGCGTGCCTGGTCCAAGCGCTTCTTTGACGTGCACAAGCGCATGCCCACCATGGTGCAGGCGGGTCAGTACTCTTCCGTCATGCACTACCTCAAGGCGGTCAAGGCCATCGGCACCGACGACACGGCCAAGGTCATGACGCAGATGAAGAAGACGCCCGTGAACGACTTCTTCGCCAAGGGCGGGACCATCCGCGACGACGGCCGCATGGTGCATGACATGTACCTGCTGCAGGTCAAGAAGCCGGCCGAGTCCACCACGCCTTGGGACTACTACCACGTGCGGGCCACCATTCCCGCTGCAGAGGCCTTCCAGCCGCTGTCGGCCAGCAAGTGCCCGCTGGTGGCCAAGAAGTAAGGCCGCCGCTCCCCCCGCCTGCACTGTCCAGTGCCAGCGCCTTTGGCGCCGGCACGGCTGCGGCATGACCGCCACTCCGTCCGGAACCCGCGCATGACACTCTTCGGCGTCTCCACCCAGGCCTTGTTCGGCCAGTTGCTGCTAGGCCTGATCAACGGTTCGTTCTACGCCGTGCTCAGCCTGGGCCTGGCCGTGATCTTCGGGCTGTTGAACATCATCAACTTCTCCCACGGCGCGCTGTACATGATCGGCGCCTTCATCGCCTTGCTGGGCCTGGAGTTCCTGGGCATGAACTACTGGGTGGCCCTGGCTGTGGCGCCCGTGGTGGTGGGGCTGCTGGGGGTGGTCATCGAGCGCACCATGCTGCGCCACCTGTACAAGCTGGACCATCTGTATGGCCTGCTGCTGACCTTCGGCCTGGCTTTGATTGCCGAAGGCGTGTTCCGCTACTTCTTCGGCGTGTCCGGCGAGTCCTATTCGCCGCCCGAGGCCTTGCAGGGCGGCGTTGACCTGGGCTTCATGTTCATGCCCTTGTACCGGGGCTGGGTGGTGGTGGCCTCGCTGACGGCCTGCGTGGCAACCTGGTACGTGATTGAGAAGACACCGCTGGGCGCCACGCTGCGTGCCGCTACCGAGCGGCCGCAGCTGGTGCAGGCGCTGGGCATCAACGTGCCGGTGCTCATCACGGCCACCTACGGCGTGGGCGTGGCGCTGGCGGCGTTTGCCGGCGTGCTGGCGGCACCCATCATGCAGGTCAACCCAGTGATGGGGTCCAACCTCATCATCGTGGTGTTTGCGGTGGTCGTGATCGGCGGCATGGGCTCCATCGCGGGCTCCATCGTCACCGGTCTGGCGCTGGGCCTGATCGAAGGCCTGTGCAAGCTGCTGTATGCCGAAGCCTCCGCCGTGGTCATCTTCGTGATCATGATCATCGTGCTGCTTGTGCGGCCTGCCGGCTTGTTTGGCAAGCAGGCCTGAACCGTTCAAGGAACCTCCGCATGAACACCACCGTTAGCACCGCACCAGCCGGTGCCTCCACCACCAACAAGCAGCGGGCCGGCTGGCTGCTTCTGATTGCCCTGGGGCTGCTGGCGCCCATGGCGGTGTACCCCACCTTCCTGATGAAGGTGCTGTGCTTCGCGCTCTTTGCGTCGGCCTTCAACCTGCTGCTGGGCTTTGCCGGGCTGCTGTCCTTCGGCCACGCCGCCTTCTTCGGCGGCTCGGCCTACGTGTGCGCTGCGCTGGCCAAGAACTATGGCTTGTCTCCTGAACTGGCCATCCTGGCCGGTGCCGCGTTTGCGGCGGTGCTGGGCGCGCTGTTCGGCTGGTTGTCCATTCGGCGCTCGGGCATCTACCTGACCATGATCACCCTGGCGCTGGCGCAGCTGGTGTTCTTCTTCGCCGTGCAGTTGCCCTTCACCGGCGGTGAAGACGGGTTGCAGGGTGTGCCGCGTGGCGCCTTGCTGGGCTTCATCCCGCTGGCTGACAACCAGTCCATGTACTACTTCGTGTTTGCGGTGTTCTGCGCAGGCTTCTGGCTGATCCACCGCACTGTGCATTCGCCCTACGGCCAGGTGCTCAAGGCCATTCGTGAAAACGAGCCGCGTGCCATTTCACTAGGCTACGACGTGGCGCGCTACAAGCTGATGGCCTTTGTGCTGTCGGCGTCCATGGCCGGCGTGGCCGGTGCGCTCAAGGCGCTGGTCTTCCAGCTGGCGTCGCTGACCGACGTGCACTGGCACATGAGCGGCGAAGTGGTGCTGATGACCCTGCTGGGCGGCCTGGGCACGATCTTCGGGCCGGCGGTGGGCGCCTTCACCATCGTCGTGCTGGAGAACGAATTGGCTGACAAGGTCGGGCCCTGGGTCACCGTGATCATGGGGGGCATCTTCGTGGTGTGCGTGCTGGCCTTCCGCCGCGGCCTGGTGGGCGAACTGCTGGCTCTGCGTGGCGACAAGGCGCCGCCTGGCGGCCACTGAGCGCACCGCCCCCACGCATACGCATACGCATACGCATACACACCCACACGCCCACGCACGCAACCCTCAAACCCGTCCAAGGACTGCACGATGGCCTACGCCGCACCCATACGCGACATGCTCTTTGCCATGAAGGAACTCGGCGGCCTGGACGCCGTCCTGTCGCAGCCTGAATTCCAGGAAGTCACGCCGGACCTGGTGGAGTCCATCCTGGACGAAGCGGCCAAGTTCGCCGGCAACGAACTGGACCCGATCAACCGCCAGGGCGACACCCAGGGCTGCCACTGGAAGGACGGTGCGGTCACCTCAGCCGAAGGCTTCAAGCAGGCCTATGCCAGCTTCTGCGAAACCGGTTGGCACGGCATGCCGGCCAGCACCGAATTTGGCGGGCAGGGCATGCCCACGCTGCTGTCCACGGCGGTGCTGGAAATGTGGAAGGGCTCCAACATGGCCTTCTCCCTGTGCCAGATGCTCACGCTGGGCGCGGTGGAGGCTATTGCCCACCATGGCAGCCCGGCGCTGAAGCAGCGCTACCTGGAGCCCATGGTGGCAGGCCGCTGGACGGGAACCATGAACCTGACGGAGCCACAGGCCGGTTCTGACCTGGCCGCGCTGCGGACCAAGGCTGTGCCCGAAGACGAGCACTACCGCATCAGCGGCACCAAGATCTTCATCACCTGGGGCGAGCACGACATGGCCGAGAACATCGTCCATCTGGTGCTGGCGCGCCTGCCGGACGCCCCGCCCGGGGTGAAGGGCATCTCGCTGTTCCTGTGCCCCAAGTTCCTGGTCAATGAAGACGGCTCGCTGGGCGCGCGCAACGACCTGGTCTGCGCGTCCATTGAACACAAGATGGGCATCCGTGGCAGTGCCACTGCGGTCATGAGCTTTGGCGAAGGCCCTGGCGCCATTGGCTACCTGGTGGGTGAAGAGAACCAGGGCCTGGCCTGCATGTTCACCATGATGAACCACGCACGGCTGAACGTGGGCCTGGAAGGCGTGGCCATCTCCGAGCGCGCCTACCAGCAGGCACGCGCCTATGCATTGGACCGTGTGCAGGGCAAGACCCTGGGCCGGGAGGGCGCAGACAGCCGCACCATCATCGGCCACCCGGACGTGCGCCGCATGCTCATGGACATGAAGGTGCGTGTGGAAGCCATGCGCGCCCTGGCCTACTTCACGGCCGGCCAGATGGACCGTGCCCATGGGCACGCAGACGCTGCGCAGCGCGGCGCCGCGCAGTCCCTGGTGGACCTGCTCATTCCCGTGGTCAAAGGCTGGTGCACCGAGGGCGCGCAGATCGTCACGGGCCAAGGCGTGCAGGTGCACGGCGGCATGGGCTTCATTGAAGAAACCGGTGCTGCCCAGCACCAGCGCGACGCACGCATCACCACCATCTACGAAGGCACCACCGGCATCCAGGCCAATGACCTCATCGGCCGCAAGCTGGCCCGCGATGGCGGTGCGGCCATGAGGCGCCTCATCGAGCAGATTCGTGACGACGTGGCCACCATGAGCGGGCATGGCGACGCCTTGCTGCAAGGCGTCGCGCAGGCCCTGGCCAGCGGTGTTGAGGCGCTGAGCGAGGCCACCAACGGCCTGCTCAAGCTGGACGCTCGCCGGGCAGCCGCCGGTGCGGTGCCTTACCTGTGGTTGTGCGGCACGGTGATCGGCGGCTGGCTGATGGCCCGCAGCGCCGACGCCGCCGGAACGCAACTAACCAGCGGTGCCGTGGACGACGGCTTCCTGGCCGCCCGCCGCGTCACGGCGCAGCACTTTGCGCTGCATCTGATGCCCTTGGCTTCAGCACATCGTGACCAGGTGCTCTGGGGTGCTGCCAGCACCTTGGGGCTGAGCGACGCCCAGTTCTGACCCGCCACCGACAGAGAAGACTGCCATGAACGAGCTGAACGGATACGACGTTGAAGACCTGAAGGTGGGCATGGTGGCCACCTTCTCCAAGACCATCACCGAAGCCGACATCGTGCTGTTTGCCGGCGTATCCGGCGACAACAATGCCGTGCACGTGAACGAAGAGTTTGCGGCCACCACCCGCTTTGGCGGGCGCATCGCGCATGGCTTTCTCACTGCCAGCGTCATCTCGGCCGCCGTCGCCAACCGGCTGCCCGGCCCCGGCACGGTCTACCTGAGCCAGCAACTGCAGTTTCGCGCGCCCGTGCGCCCGGGGCAGACCGTGCACGCCACGGTCACCGTCAGCAGCATCGACACCACCAAGCGCCGTGTCGGCCTGGAAACGGTGTGCCGCGTGGGCGACACGGTGGTCATCGACGGGCAGGCCCTGGTCATGACCACGTCTGCCGCCAAGCGCGCCGAGCAGAGCGCCGCGCGCTGAAGACCCCTTTACCCGGATCGGAAGGCCACCATGAAAGTGCTCGTCGCCGTCAAGCGCGTGATGGACTACAACATCAAGCCCCGAGTCAAGCCCGACGGCTCCGGCGTGGACCTGGCTCAGGTGAAGATGAGCATGAATCCCTTCGACGAAATCGCCGTTGAAGAGGCGGTGCGGCTGAAGGAAAAAGGCGTGGTCACGGAAGTCGTGGCCGTGTCCTGCGGCGTCACGCAGTGCCAGGAAACACTGCGCACGGCCATGGCCATTGGTGCCGACCGCGCCATCCTGATCGAATGCGCCGACGAACTGCAGCCCCTGGCCGTGGGCAAGCTGCTGAAGGCGCTGGTGGACAAGGAACAGCCGGGCCTGGTCATCCTGGGCAAGCAGGCCATCGACGACGACTGCAACCAGACCGGCCAGATGCTGGCCGCCTTGGGCAACATGCCCCAGGCTACGTTTGCGTCCAAGGTGGAAGTGGCCGATGGTTTTGCTTCTGTCACGCGTGAAGTGGACGGTGGCCTGGAAACGCTGAAGGTCAAGCTGCCAGCTGTAGTCACCACCGACCTGCGCCTGAACGAGCCGCGCTACGTCACGCTGCCCAACATCATGAAGGCCAAGAAGAAGCCGCTTGAGGTGCTCAAGCCCGCCGACTTGGGCGTGGACGTCACCAGCCGCATCAAGACGTTGAAGGTCACCGAACCGTCCAAGCGCGGCGCCGGTGTGAAGGTGCCCGATGTGGCCACGCTGGTGGCCAAGCTCAAGAACGAAGCCAAGGTGATCTGAGCCGCCATGTCACCCAGCGAACTGCTGCAGCGCTTTGGCCCGCGCGAGGCCATGGACTACGACGTGGTGGTCGTCGGCGCGGGGCCTTCGGGCCTGGCCAGCGCCATCCGCATCAAGCAGCTGCGGCCCGAAACCAGCGTGGTGGTGCTGGAAAAGGGCTCGGAGCCCGGGGCGCACATCCTGTCCGGCGCGGTCATGGACCCCAGGGCGCTGGCGGAGTTGTTCCCGGACTGGAAAGAGCGCGGCGCGCCACTGCACCAAGGCGTGACGGGTGATGAACTGCTGGTGCTGTCGGGCCAGCGCAGCGTGCGCACGCCGTCATGGCTGATGCCGCGCAACTTCCACAACGACGGTTGTTACGTCATCAGCCTGGGTGCGTTGACGCAGTGGCTGGCGCAGCAGGCCGAAGCGCTGGGCGTGGAGGTGTTTTCCGGCTTTGCCGCGGCCGAGGTGCTCTACACCGAAGGCGGTGCGGTGCGTGGCGTGGCCACGGGCCACCAGGGGCTGGGCAAGGACGGTGAACCCAGCGACCACTTCCAGCTGGGCATGGAACTGCTGGGCCGCTACACCGTGTTCGCCGAAGGCGCCCGCGGCCACCTGGGCAAGCAGCTGCGCGCGCGCTACCGCCTGGAAGATGGGGTGGACACGCAAACCCATGCCATCGGCATCAAGGAGCTCTGGGAGGTGCCCGCTGCGCAGGCGCAGCCGGGGCATGTGGTGCACACCGCGGGCTGGCCCTTGCCGTCGGACACCTTTGGCGGCGGCTTTCTCTACCACCTGGAAGGCGGCCGCGTGACGCTGGGGCTGGTGGTGGGCTTGGACTACCGCAACCCCTGGCTGAGCCCTTTTGAGGAAATGCAGCGCTGGAAGACACACCCGGCCATCCGCCGCCACATTGAAGGCGGCAAGCGCCTGGGCTACGGCGCGCGCGCACTGAACAACGGCACGCCGCAAGCCTTACCCAAGCTGGTGTTCCCTGGCGGCGCGCTGGTGGGCTGCGAGGCGGGCTTTCTCAACGCGGCGCGCATCAAGGGCAGCCATGCCGCCATCAAGAGCGGCATGCTGTGCGCCGAGGCGCTGGTGCTGGCATTGCAAGGCGGGCGCAGCCACGACGAGCTGGACACCTTTGCGCAGGGTTTCCGCCGCAGCTGGTTGTTCCAGGAGCTCTGGACCTACCGCAACTTCAAGAACTGGTTCAAGCGCAGCCCGCTGCTGGGCAAGCTGATGACGGGCGTGGAGCATTGGCTGCTGCCCAAGCTGGGCGTGCGCCAGCCGCCCTGGACGCTGCACAACCACACGGCCGACCACACCCGGCTGCAGGCGGCGTCGGCCATGCCGCAGATCGCCTACCCCAAGCCGGACGGGAAGATCAGCTTTGACCGCCTTTCCAGCGTGTTCGTGTCCAACACCAACCACGAAGAGCAGCAGCCGGTGCACCTGCAACTGGCCAACCCTGGCGTGCCGGTGGCCCTGAACCTTGAGCGTTATGCCGGCCCCGAAGCGCGCTACTGCCCGGCCGGCGTGTACGAATTCGTGAACAAGGACGGCGCGGACCAGCTGGTCATCAACGCGCAGAACTGCGTGCATTGCAAGACCTGCGACATCAAGGACCCCACGCAGAACATCACCTGGGTCACGCCCGAAGGCGGCGGTGGCCCCAACTACGCCGGCATGTGAAAGCCGGGCCCAAGAACCGATACCCCGGAAGGAGAGCACGATGAGCACCCTGGTTGTTGCCGAATTCGGCGCCGCAGGCCTGCGGCCGGCCACGCTGAGCGCTGTGGCGGCGGTGCTGCAGTTGGGCGGCGGGGTAGACCTGCTGGTGGCGGGGCAGAACACCGACGCCGCCGCCCGGCAAGGCGCCGCGCTGGCCGGCGTGGGCCGCGTGCTGCAGGCCGACGGCCCGAGCCTGGCGCACCAGCTGGCTGAAAACGTGGCGGCGCAGGTGCTGGCCTGCGCCCAGGGCTACAGCCACATCGTGCTGGCCGCCACCGCGCAGGGCCGCAACGTGGCGCCCCGCGTGGCAGCACTGCTGGACGCGGCGCAAATCAGCGACGTGACCCGTGTGCTGGACGCCCACACATTTGAGCGCCCCATCTACGCCGGCAATGCCGTGGCCACCGTGTCCTGCACCGACGCCGTGCTGGTGCTGACTGTGCGCACCACCCACTTCGACGCCGCCCCTGGCGGTGGCGCCGCTGCCTGCGTGGCCGTGCCCGTGGTGGCCGACAGCGGGCTGTCCAGCCACCAGGGGTCGGAAATCGCCACCAGCGACCGCCCCGAACTCACTGCGGCACGCATCATCGTCAGCGGCGGCCGTGGCCTGGGCAGCCGCGAGCAATTCGAACAGGTGCTCACGCCGCTGGCTGACCGCCTGGGTGCGGCGCTTGGTGCCAGCCGCGCCGCAGTGGACGCAGGTTACGCGCCCAATGACTGGCAGGTGGGCCAGACCGGCAAGATCGTGGCGCCTGAGCTGTATGTGGCCTGCGGCATCAGCGGTGCCATCCAGCACCTGGCCGGCATGAAGGACAGCAAGCTCATCGTGGCCATCAACAAGGACCCGGAAGCGCCCATTTTCAGCGTCGCTGACATCGGGCTGGAGGCCGACTTGTTTGCAGCCGTCCCTGAAATGGTGCAGGCGCTGCAAGCGCCCTAGGCCCACCCACCCCTGGGCCCCAGGAACTTGCGACCGTGGCCTTCCTGCGCGAATGCCTGATGAGCCTGCGCCGGCACCAGGCGGCGCAGCGGGCATCGGCCGCGTGTGCGTCTGGCCCGGCCGAAGAAGGACAAACCCCTTCAACCCAAGGAAACCGACATGTCCCCCGCAGCCTTGATCGATCACACGCCTTCTGCCTACGCCTACCCACTGCTCATCAAGCAGCTGCTGCACACGCCGCTGGCGGTGAACCCTGACCAGGAAATCGTCTACCGCGAGCTCAAGCGCTACACCTACCGCGACCTGCGTGGCCGCATCGGCCGCCTGGCGCATGCGCTGGCGGGGCTGGGCGTGGCCGGCGGTGAGACCGTGGCGGTCATGGACTGGGACAGCCACCGTTACCTGGAGAGCTACTTCGCCATTCCGATGATGAGTGCCGTGCTGATGACCGTGAATGTGCGGCTGTCGCCAGAGCAGATTGCCTACACGCTCAACCACTGCGGAGCCAAGGCCATCCTGGTCAACAGCGAGTTCCTGCCGGTGCTGGAATCCATCAAGAGCCAGCTGTCGGCAGCGCAGGTGTTTGTGCTCATCAGCGACGAACCCCAGCACAACCTGCCGGCCGGCTTTGCGGGTGAGTACGAAGCGCTGCTGGAAGCCGCGTCGCCAGATTTCGTGTTCCCCGACTTTGACGAGAACACACGCGCCACCACCTTCTACACCACGGGCACCACCGGCGCACCCAAGGGCGTGTACTTCAGCCACCGCCAACTCGTGCTGCACACACTGGCCACCATGGGGGCACTGGCAGGCGCTGCCCAGCAAGGGCGGGTCCACCGTGACGACGTGTACATGCCCATCACGCCCATGTTCCATGTGCACGCCTGGGGCATGCCCTTCATTGCCACGCTGATGGGTTTGAAGCAGGTGTACCCGGGCCGCTACGTCCCGGACCAACTGCTGCAGCTCATCCGCCAGGAGGAGGTGACCTTCTCGCACTGCGTGCCCACCATCCTGCACATGCTGCTGTCCAGCCCCGCGGCAGCGGGGGCGGACTTGTCGGCCTGGAAGGTCATCATCGGCGGCTCGGCCCTGCCTCAAGGCCTGGCCCAGGCCGCGCTGGACCGGGGCATTGACGTGTTCACGGGCTACGGCATGTCCGAGACCTGCCCCATCCTCACGCTGGCGCAATTGAAGACACCACTGCGCGGCGACGCCACGCGGGATCTGGCCTTGCGCACCAAGACCGGCCTGCCGGTGCCGCTGGTGGACCTGCGCATCGTGGACGAGCAGATGCAGGACATGGCGCGCGACGGGCAAAGCCCCGGAGAGATCGTCGTGCGGGCACCCTGGCTCACCCAGGGCTACTTCCAGAACCCCAGCGCTTCAGAAGACCTGTGGGCGGGTGGCTACCTGCACACCAACGACATCGGCGTGATTGACGCCCACGGCTACGTGCAAGTGACCGACCGCATCAAGGACGTCATCAAGACCGGCGGCGAGTGGGTGTCTTCGCTGGAAGTGGAAAGCCTGATCTCCCGGCACGAAGCCGTGAGCGAAGCCGCCGTGATTGGTGTGAAGGACGCCAAGTGGGGCGAGCGCCCACTGGCCCTGGTGGTGCTCAA
>Ga0075152_10003409_pt1 | contig 11118 bp, 12 predicted proteins | sample JI61114C2DNA_FD_70964 | JGI IMG/M metagenome (GOLD analysis project Ga0075152, IMG submission 70964) | Wastewater effluent complex algal communities from Wisconsin, to seasonally profile nutrient transformation and Carbon sequestration -... | ecosystem: Engineered > WWTP > Effluent > Algae...
CCAGAGTCCCATCGGGAACTCGTCGCGCTCCATCGTCGCCACCTACGTCGAGGCCTTTGACCGGATTCGCGCCGAGTTCGCGAGGGCGGCCGGCTGCGCCGCTTCGTTGCTGGTCTTCAACGGCGGAGGGGCCTGTCCGGTCTGCAACGGACTGGGCTATCTGCAGATGGACATGCATTTCCTGGGTGACGTTCGTGAAACCTGCGAGACCTGCGGCGGCACACGCTATGCACCGGAGGCCCTGAGCTATCGCTACCAGGGACTGAACATCGCGCAGGTGCTTGATCTGTCGCTCGATGAGGCAGTGCTCTTCTTCGCCGATCCTGATGTCCGGTCCCGGCTCCAGCTACTGAATGACACCGGGCTGGGTTATCTCAAGCTCGGTCAATCCCTGTCCGACCTCTCCGGCGGCGAACGGCAACGCCTCCGTATCGTCGAGCGCCTGAGCAAGCGGGGACAGATCTATGTGCTGGACGAGCCCACCCGCGGACTGCATGCGGCCGACATCGGGACTCTTATGCATGTGCTGGACCGGCTCATCGAGGCCGGCAACACACTGGTTGTTGTGGAGCACGACCTGGATGTGATCAAGAGCGCTGATTACATCGTCGACCTGGGCCCTGGCGGCGGCGCGAAAGGCGGCCGGATCATGGCATCAGGACGTCCGGAAGAGGTCGCGCGGCAACCCGAATCGCTGACCGGACAGGCTCTGCGGGCAGTACTCCGAACGGAATCGAAGGGCTCGGCATGAACCTGGCCTACGACAGGCTGGCTGACGTGTACGACCAGTGGATCACCGGTGATCCGGCTTGTGAGTCGTGTCTGGACTTTTATCTGCGGCGCTTGGCGGATACCGTCGGCCGAATCGTGGATGGAGGCGTGGGCACAGGGCGCTTGGCTGTCGAGCTGGCGCGGCGGGGCAGAGCGGTGTTGGGGATTGACGAGTCCTTGCCGATGCTGGAGCGCGCGCGTCACCGGGCTCGCCAGCTTCCCGGCGATGCCTCCCTCGGTCTGTGCCAGATGGACCTGCTGTCCCTGGGGCTGCGGGGTGTCGATGTCTTCGTCCTGCCGTTTCGCACCATTGGGCACTTCGTGACGCTGGACGCGCGGAAGCGCCTGCTCCGGCAGGTGTTCGAGAGCCTGGAACCGGGGGGGCGTTTCATATTCGACCATTACGTCCCGGATCTCGAGTGGGCGCAGGTGCATCATGCGCGTCCGCTGAAGATGTTTGACGAAGAGTCCAACGAAATACACATCGAAATTTGGGACACCTACGAATTTGACCTGAAACTTGGCCTGATGCACTGTTCAGTGGACATTCGCCGTCAAGCTGTTGCCGCCTTGAAGGGGCCACGGAAGGCCAATCACGAAAATATTAATTTCACGTTCGCGTGGGTCTATCCCGATGAGGTGCCTAGACTAGCTGCCGCTACCGGGTTTGAGGTAGAAAGGGTGTACGGTGACTTCAACGGTGGCGCCTTCAGTGCGCAGGCCCAACAACAGATATGGGAGCTGCGCAAACCACTGAAGGGCGTGGGCTAGTGCGCGGAGGGACAGGCCTAGCCTGGAGGAGCACCGCAGAGCACCGACGTTGGTGCTACGTCGGCAAGGAGATCGATGGTAGCGGAAGCGCGCTGGCCATGCTTCTGGCCACTGAAGGGGTCACAGGAGTGCCTGCCCAGCTCATGACAGGCCGTGCCGCCGTCGCGCAAGTGCCACCTGAGCAAATTCGCGATTGGTTGACGCCTGTGGTTTCACCGATCGACGGCATCGTTCAAGCATTGCGCCTGTGTGGATTTGTGCCGCGCTGGGATCCCTTGGCAGGGCCCTTAAAGGAAAAGTGCGATATGTTCCGCCAACTTCACTCAAAGACATCTGGTGCTCCGATGCTCTGTGGCCCGCTGGACCGTGGGCAACTCTGGGACAGACACGAGAACCGATACTTCGCGGCTGGCGGACACTTGGTGCTAGTTTTGGGACTGGATGACACAGACGCCGTCACGTTCCATGATCCTGAGGGGCTGCCATTTGCCCGGCGCTCCTTGTGCAGCTTGCTGGATACGCTAACCGATGTGGGTGGCTTAGTCTCCATCGAAGGCCGGGTTGCAACGCCGACTCGGGAAGAAATGCTGTTGTCCGGGCTCCAACGGGTGGCGATGCTGCGGCAGCAGTATTTCGGCCATCCATGGATGTCTGGCCCAGGTCTGCGTGGCTTGGTTGCGGCAATAGCAGGTCGCGCCCCTATGGGCTCCAAGCGAGAGGTCTTGTGGGCGGGGTTGAGCGCCCGTGGACGGGCGGCTACCGGGTTGGCCGAGCTGTCGGCCAAGGTCCGGGCGGAACCAATGCTCTGCATATCGTTGAGGGCGCTAGCTCTCACGTCAGCAACCGCGTTGCATGCGTTGCGACGGGATGATGCAAAGGGCATCGCGGATGCAATCAGTGAGATGGCGCGATGGGAAGACGAGTTGGACCATGTGTTCGTACGCCCACTGGGTCAGACTGAAGATCCACATCTCCCTCCCAAATGGGAAATGATCGATTCAGATAATCGTTAGTAGGTTGATGCAAAGCCCCGAGAATCCATGCCAGTCCTACCTTTCGCTGTCTGATTTCTCATGACTTCATTCCCGGAATTGGATTCCCAATCCCGTTTTGATGCCCATCGAATGGGCCGGGGAATGGGTTTTCACCCGATTTCGGATGCTGCATCATGCCGCGCTCCCCGCAGACTGCAATTTCGCGATCCGCAGCAGGTTGTACGTGTACCGGCTAGGTTTGTCTGGACACGGTTTTGCAACTCAGGCTGCCTTTCGCATGGCATAAGCCTGACGGGCTTCGTGGGGTGACATGAAGCCCAGTTTTTCGAGACGCCAATGGCGATCGTAGTGGTCCTTGAACGCTGTCACGGCGGCACGGACTTCCTCAACATTCTTGAAGACACGACCGTGGATGGCCTGCTCCTTGGGCGTCCGGTTGAAGCGTTCAGCGACGCCATTGGTCTGCGGCTGGGCAACGAAGGCGAAGCTTGGGGCGATGCCCCAGAACTTGACTTGGTTGAGGAACTCATCGGCCGTGTATTGGGTGCCGTGATCCATGCGCAGCGCCAGACCGCGCCCGGCATCGGCGCCGGTGGCGCCGAATTGGGCGTGGAGCCCCTGGGCAATCGGCTGCAAGGCCGCGAAACGGTTGCCCGTCTTGACGGTATGAATGCCAACGCAGCAGGCATCGAAATGGTCGACCGCCGAGAAAACCAAGACCCAGCCCTCATCCACGGTCTCGATGCGGATGCCATCGGTGCCCCACATTTTATTCGGGCGATCCGTCGTAATCGATCCGTCGTGCAGCTTGGAGGCGCCCTGGGGGTGCCGATGGGGCGACAGCAAGGCGTTCTCGCGCATCAGGCGCAGCACACGGGCGCGGGAGACACGGATGTAGTGCAGGATGCGCAGCCGCGCCCATACTTTGCGGTGACCCTCGCCGATGAAAGGCGATGCTTCCAGATCGGTGCGGATGGCGGCCAGGAGGTCGGCGTCTGCCACCTTAGGCTTTGGCCCGCGCCGCTGTGGGCACAAGGGGATCACCGTGGCCGATTCTCTGGCCTGCCGGGCATAGAGGGTCGAACGGGGAAATTCAAGCACCCGGCACACCCGCTTCAGGCCGTAGTGCGTCGGCTGCAACATTAGGGCTATACAGCGCGCCATCCAGATTGCCCGTCCAATCAGCGACTACCTCACTCGCCGCTCCTCACCATGCTCCTCCGCCTACGTCCGAGCGTCCGGCCTGCTCGGACACGTCTCGTGCGGATAGGGAGAAGATCATTACAATGGAAATGCAAATTCAGGATCTCAACTATGAAATTCTGGAACTCCGTGCCCAGCTGCTCCAAGCGAAGACCACGTCCACAACCCGCCGGGCAGTGACTGGCAATGCTTGGGAGTAGGTGACGTGAGACTCGATCGGGTGATGGCGTGTTGCTGATATGAAGGACCTACGGTAGCAACATCAAAAGTGTCTTTTGTATGACGGGAGCTGGCGGCCGCCATTCTTGCCGCCTAAGGTTTGGGGACTGATCCCGCAATCAGAAAAAGGATCAGATCGGGTCGTCCAACTCGGAGAGGGGGAGCCATGAAAAAGCTTGTCAGCATGACGCTGGTCGCCGCTTTGATTTTGTCAGGCTGCGGAACCATCAAGCGAGCTGCGCCGGAAGAGGGTAACAAGTCTGTGCAGCAGATAGACCAAGCTGCATCGCTTCACACCTCAATCACTTCCATCACCCCGTGGGAGGACATCAAGGACAAGCTGAAGCCAGGCTTTGCGCTCAGCGCCAACGATGCGCTGACCAAATCTATCCCAACGACGCTTGTCCGGCTTGACCGGGTGCTGGATATCCTCAAGTTCCAACTCGCGCTGACCCCTTCGATTACCAAGGAGTCTTCGACCATCACCACGTCGTCGGGGAGTGGGAAGGAGCCTACGACGGCAGCCGACTCCAAGAGGGAGAAGAGCTCGCCGGAGCTCCCGACTGTCGCGCCCCCCACAGGCCTGAGCGCATCTGCGCCTGTCTCGGTCAGTGGCCCGGACACGTCTGCGGACGCACTCTTGCAGTACCAGACTGCAGCCAACCTGCTGCGCGACATCGCAGTCTTGAATTCGGAGATCGACAATGTCTCACGTCGGACTGGGCAGGACGCCTTTCTGACCCGGATCCAGGTCAGCGTCATGCCGCTACGCCGCGGACTAGGTTATGACGTTTATGCAAACCTTTCGATGTTCGCATCAAGCGGATCGTTCGATCCGACCACCGGCAAGCGTACCGTAGGTGAGCTTCTCCCGGCCGTCCCTTTGGTGGTTCCCATTCTGTCTACGGACTCACTTCAGGCAACGCGGCGATCGAACAGCTCCATCGCGCAGCGCGAGCTCGCTCTGGCATTGAACCTGCTCAAGGGGTTCGGTAGCGTCGGCGCATCGGCAGGGAGGAGCCAGTCCAATGAGAACGATGCAGAGGGAAGTGATCTCGAGTCCGTCGTTACAGTTGGCCGCCTGAGCGACAACACGATCCGTATCCGGATGGGGGCTGATCCGCTGCCCGGCGGTGGCTTCGGCATGGTTCCCCGCACATTCAACATCTTAGCTGTGGTGTTTCTACCCAAGAAAGCCAAGCAGTTGTACTACGTGTCGCGCCTTTCACTTCACCATGTGCTGGATGGGACGGAGCTAAGTACTCATCGAACTCCCAGCTATTGGCAAGGCCTGGAGGCGATCAGCAAGGGGCATGAATACGCCTTCGATCGGAAGCTCACGCCTGGCGTCTTGGAGAATCATCTCAATGACTTCGCGTTCCATGGCGATTTCGAGTCGTTCGTCAATCAACTCAAGCCGCTTGCCGCCAGTGGCATCGAGCCTCTAGAACTTCAGAGAGAAATGATGTACGTATGGGCTGAACTCATCGCGCTGAACCGACAGTCGCGCTTTGCCAACAGCGTGATTGACGTGCCGCGTGTGGCTGAAATGGAGTGGCCCGTCGCGGAGCAGCTTGTGGCCTACAGTTCGGATAATAAAGGGGTCTCAGTCACGCTGGGGCTGGGTAAAAATCTGCGTGCCGAGGCAATTGATGCCCGACTGGTCCTAGGAACATGTTCGGCGTCGGCCGCGGTGCCCGCTAAATTGGTGTCGACTCCCGTTTTCAAGCCAAGGTCAACATCGCGCGCGAAGGTGACGACCGCCAAGCTTGCTGAATCTACTGCCTCTCCTTGTCGAACTGAGCCGATGCGAGCGGCTATGCTGCAGGCCTCTTCGGTCACGACCAGCAAGGATGGGCGCACCGTCGCGTTGCAGTTCCCACCTGTTGCGCAGATCCAATCGTTGGATGCGTCGGCCACGACACTCCTGCCCTATGGCGTCGTACTTCAAGGCTTACCCGGCGCCAGCGCTGCGGCCGCGCCACCAGCCTATGTGTTTGTCGTAGCGATACCGCCCAAGGCAGCCCCCGACAAGTCTGATGAACTTACGGTCGCGATCTTTCCAGACGGGTCCATCGTCCGGGCGAACAAGGATGACGAGGGGAGCATCGGCTTTACCGTACAGGCAGCTGACAAGAAGGATCTAAAGATACTGGTACGAGGGTTTGTGACATCGTTCAAGGACAGCGTTGACAAGGTGGTGCCGCGCAAGGGCGCTGGTTGGATGGTGGCCGACGGTGGCCACTACGTGCTGGGCCTGAAGAATCTGACACCGTCCGCTGACGTGCGAATTGAACTTGTGAGCCAGCCCGACGCCAGCAAGAAACCTACGTTGCTGCACCAAGCTGATTTCCGTGTGGAGACGCATCGGTAGCATCAGGGTGAATTTGCCTTAGTCACGGATGGCTGGCCTATCTACCTTGAGGCTAGGCGATGTTCGCGCAATGCCCCATCACCGGGGGGCAGGCGACTGAAGCGGCCTCTGCTGGCCTGGTCGTTTGGCAGCAACGCTGTGTGGTGGTAAGAGCGACTTTTCCATAGGGACTAGATGGATGCCTCGATCAGAAGTGGCATTTCCTGGAGGAACATCATGAAGAGCGATTTTCAGGTCGAGGGCACCAATCAGAACGCACTTTTCACTCTCAAGGTGCATCGAGGTGAAGGCATGGCGTTGGTCGCGATGAACTGGAGGACGGGGACGCCGCCGAGAAATTTCGTCGGCTTTGCGATTGAGTATAAAGAACCGGGAGGCGAGCGTTTTTTTGCGCTCAAGAACCGGATCACGTTCCCTGCGCCGGACGGGGAGGTCAATCCCAACCGTCTCTCGACGAGGTTCTCGCCGATTCAGAAATTCCGTTGGGTGCACTTTCCACGTAACGCCGAAATGCCCGGCGAGTTCGTTTATCGCGTGAGCCCCGTGTTCATGGACAAACAGGACGTCTTAAGTTATGGGGAGCCGCAAGAGGCTGCGATTGAATTGCGCCGTGAGACCTATCCCGGGAAGCTTAATGTCACCTTCACCAGAGGTTTTGTTTCCTCACAGGCATTCGTAGACAAGTACGTTGGCCAAGGTCAGGGCATGGAGACTCTGATCCCGCCCAAGGCGTCTGAGGGCCTCGACTTTGTTCCCAGCCACCCCAAAGCGGAAGAGGCTCTGAAATGGATGGGCTTCGAGGCTCGTCATGCCATCCTTGAGGTGCTAGACGAGGCCATAAGCGATGCCTCCGCCGATGTCGACGTTGTCGCCTACGACCTGAGCGAGCAAGAGGTTTACGTGCGCCTGTTGAAGTTGGCCAATCGGCTTCGCATCATCATCGACGACAGCGATGATCATGGCAAACCGACATCGGGCGAGTCCATCGCGGCTGATCGACTGCGACGGGCAGGTGCAAATGTCAAGCGCCATCACATGAGCAACTTGCAGCACAATAAGACGATTGTAGTCTCAGGCACTGTCTGCAATGCAGTTGTCTGCGGCTCGACAAACTACAGTTGGCGTGGTTTTTTTGTACAGAACAACAATGCGCTGATCGCACGCGGTGAGGGGCCCGTGAAGATCTTCCGCAAGGCTTTCGACGACTACTTGTCTAACGACAGCAATGTCGGATTTGGAAAGACTGCTTCCGCATCAGAGTGGCATGATTTGGGGATTGTCGGCATCGATGCGAAGGTAACTTTCTCCCCCCACAGCAAGAGTAACGCGGTACTGAGTGCTGTGGCTAAGGATGTTCTCGAGGCGGAATCAAGCCTGCTCTACTCGCTTGCCTTTCTCGCTCAGACGAAAGGCTCCTTCAGAGAGGCCGTCACGAAAGTGACCGAGAGCGAGGTGTTTACCTATGGAATGGCCGACCGGCGGATAGGCGGTATCAAGATCGAAACGCCAGAGGGCAACGCGTATCCAGTCTATCCCGCTGCCCTGTCAGCGAACCTCCCCGAACCGTTCAAGAGTGAGCCCGACAGCCTGTCAGGGGGTGTGGGGACCCGGCTCCATCACAAGTTTGTGGTTATTGATTTCGACAAGCCGACCGCCCGGGTCTACCTCGGTTCGTACAACTTCTCAAATCCGGCCGATCTGGCAAATGGTGAAAATCTGGTGGTCGTTCGAGATCGCCGGGTTGCTGTTTCCTACATGGTCGAGGCTTTGCGAATCTTCGACCACTATCACTTCCGCGTACTTCAATCCCAGAAGGGCGCAAAGAAGAAGCTACAGCTCGCAAAGCCTCCGACCAAGACAGGTGCAAAGGCGTGGTTCGACGACTACTTCAGTTTGGCGCGGAAGATTCGTGACCGCGAGCTCTTCGCTTGATGGACCAATAGATCGCACGCTCAATCAGATACTGGTCGACGCTCTGAATGCCGGGAGCCCCTAAGACAATGGACTGAGCTGCGAGGAGATCCGTATGCATCCAAGTCTTATTCGCCTTTGTAGGACCCTTGGTTGCTCGTTCCTCTGCGGTGACTCGGATAAAATCGAGCAGTGCTCCTGCTTGTTTTTCAGTGCCGTAAGCAAGGTGCAGCAGGTACTGCACAGACTCTGGGATTTCGCGACCAGACTCATACCGAGAGCCACCCGACTGGGTTGTGGTGACACGTCTCCAGAACTCCGATTGGTTCAGTCCCAGTGACTTTCGTAACGCCTTTGCCGCCTCCCCCGAGGGCGCGATCAACTTGGGGCACTTCAACTTTTTTGACATGGTTTCCAGCCTTGCACGATGTGTTGCGCGTCAACATCTCAGAAAGTGACTGAGATGTGCAACCCATATTCCACAAGGGCTTTCGGTCTTTCCACGGCTACTGGATTGAAACCAAATCGGTTTGAGGTGATCACTCGACAGATCGCACGCTGAGTCTGCAGAGAGGGCCTGCGAGGCTGGTCGGCATCAAGCATGCTGCCCCCCTGCATCCTCCTGTTCTTCGAAACTTGACCTTAGCTCGGCACGGTGCCGTTGGCGGAGGCGCTTCATGTAGGCCTCATCGACAAGCTCATCTGGCCCTAAGTCCAAAGCGCAGTTTGTCAGTGAGGCTAAGGTTCTGTCAGTGAGCCGGAGGTCCCGCGGTAGCTGGCCATAGTTCCTCGCGCTGTTCTCCTCAATGGCTGCAAACAGCGCTTTGCAGAAATCGGCTTTGGATGCGCGTCTTGCTGACGTAGCTGCTGCCGTCAAAGGATCGCTGGCCTCTGTAACAGCCATTTTTGCATCGGTGGCAAGCTCGTCTAGGCACTGGCCGAGCGAGGGCCAATACTTCAGGTCAAACTGACTTCGAATGCTCCTCAGCTTGTCTCGCACGTAAGATTGAAACAGGTAGTTGGGCTGGGATGCCGACTCGATCACCTGGCACACGTGGTAGTGGGTAGAGCTACTGAAGCCGGATGTGTCATTGAGGTTGGAGCGCTCCCTAAGAAGCTCTGCCAACTCTGCAGCACGCTGAGCGGTCTGTTGGTTTACCCGGATGAGATCGTTGCGTGCGGACCGCGCCTCTTGGTTCTTCTCCGGATTCCAGAAAGCGGCCGTACTCAGAATCAGGCCCAAGACCACTTGAAGTGCCGGCGGGTGCCCGTGGAGTTTGTCGTGCAGTTCCACGTAGGCATCTTTCAGCTCGACACCCCGGGCGAGGAGCCGGTCAGCGACAGCGCATTCGCCGTACAAGATGTCGTGCTCGTAGTTGTACCGTTTTTCCTCTTGGAGGATGGCTTCACAGATCTGCTTGGGGGTCGATGCTTGCGATGAAGGCATGATTTGTCCTCGATGTACTCAACGAACCGAAGCCTATCGATGTGCTGCCGGCCTGTCGGTACCTGAATGATCATCAATACATCGACCCTGAGGTACTTCGTCTCAGCTCCATCAACGCGGCACCGGCAGCAGTTGGTCATTGCCAAGGCTCTCCGTCCACGCTTGCACGGCCTGGTGATCGATGACGCGGCCGGCGTCTACGTCAGCCAGCGCTTCCTGCGTCAGTCTGTCACGTTCTTCTTCCTGGGCGATCCAGGCGGAAAGCGCCTGGTTCATGATCCAGCTGCGCGAGCGTTCAAGTCGTGAAGCCATCTGATCTACCTTGTCGGCCAGCGGAAGCGGCACGTGTGCGGTCAATACTTTGGTTGCTGCGGTCATGTTGCACCTCCGATCGGAACTTGATCTTGCCGGTGCTGGGCACCCTGTGGCAATGGTGCGGCGGATTGCCCCGCACCGGGATGCCACGGGGCACGGCAATTCGCGATCTGGAGCTGTTGGGAGGCCTGGAGCACACAATCCACCAAAGCCGCCTGCTCAAGCTCGCTTGCGAAGGCGGATTGATGACGACCTTGCTTCTGTGCGATCTGGAGTCGAGCCGTCGCTTTTCGATCTTTGTCGGTCCTTCAGGCGAAGCGCCCTCGGGTCTCATCAGGCGTTGGATGGCCGTTGATGGAGCAGGGTCACGCAAACACTCCGGCCTGAGACTGCAGTAACACCTCGGACAGAAGCTTCTGACCAGTCAGTATCCCCACGAACTCAGAAGGGAGGGCTCCGCCGAGGGCTGGGACAGGCTGATCGAGCCACCACCCGACCCAGCGGGCCGCGTCGAAACTGATCGTGTCGCCTGACTCCTCCACCATGATTGCGACTTGGCCTATCAGGCACTCCAGACCGATCACACGCTCACCCTGCTCTGTGGTGAGCGTTGCGCCTTGACGGCTCTTGCGCCGTACTGATGCATGGGGGAGCTGGAGCATGTCTAGCAGGTGCTCCTGAGAGATATGCATCTCGCTGGCAAGATCCTTGAGGCGCGACGCAGGGACTTGCTCACGAATGAGCCGTATCCGCTCCGCTGGGGATGCAAGATAGAGGCTTTGTGCGTGTTTGGTCACTGTGGCTCCTTCCACGGTTACCTCTACTTCAGTGTGGTGTGGTGCGTATTCCACGCCAAAACAGCCACCCATTCCGACACAAACCCTTCCACGGATTCCAATCAAAAGTCGGCCAGGCGTTCCACTCAATACCCGCCAACGGGCTTTCGCCTTAGCAGGACGGCTAGCCGTGAGCTACAATGTAGCACATTGACCAAAAGGAACAAATCATGGCTGCGAATGCTGTTGTTCGTGCGCGCATCGACGAGCACATAAAGGAAGAAGCAAGCGCGGTTCTTGCGGCAATGGGGCTGACCGTCTCCGACGCGTTCCGCA
>Ga0075152_10003412_pt1 | contig 11111 bp, 8 predicted proteins | sample JI61114C2DNA_FD_70964 | JGI IMG/M metagenome (GOLD analysis project Ga0075152, IMG submission 70964) | Wastewater effluent complex algal communities from Wisconsin, to seasonally profile nutrient transformation and Carbon sequestration -... | ecosystem: Engineered > WWTP > Effluent > Algae...
ATTGCGGCTTACTGCCAATTTTTCCAAAGCGGTCTGAAATAAGCTCCAGCCGGTTTACATCTTTTTCAATTTCTGTAACTACGTTTTCATTGCCGGCAATATCCCTTAATACTTCTATCCATCCTTTTAGGCTTGAAACGGGTGTTCCCAACTGGTGAGCAGTTTCTTTTGCCATGCCCGCCCACAACTGGTTTTGTGTGCTTACATAAGAAGTTCGCTGGGCAATGATGGTAATAATAATAAACAGGCCAACAATTATCAATTGTACAATAGGGTAATAACGCACTTCCTGTTGCAATACACTTTCGCCATAATAATATTTATTGGCTATATATGGTTTCTCACTTATAACAAGTTCTATGGGCTGGTGCTGCTGTTTAAATTCTTTTAATTTTTGCAGCAGGTAAGTACTGTCTTTTTTAATTTTTATGGTGTCCAGGTTTACACAATTGATTGGGTTTATCCGGTCATTCTCATCCGTTTCAATGATTGGTATGTCTTTATTTTCCGAAGAAATTTTTGCAGCAAGGTCAAAACTGGATTGCTCCGGCGCATTTAAAATAGTCTTCTGGGCTTCCACCCAAATCTCTACCCTTTTCTTTTCATCATCAGCAATTTTTTGAGAGAGGTAACGCGAATAAAAAACAGTACCTGTAACAATACTTACCGCGATAATAAATAAAATTGTTTTTCCATTAAACCATTGTTGAATCATGCTTCTAAAGTAGAAAATGTTTAGCGTTAAATAAAAACAAAACCCCGCAATATTGCGGGGTTTTGTTTTTATTAAGCAATGCCTTTATAAAAATGGCCATAATACTAACCAAATAAGCCACCTTTCTTTAATGCTTTTGTGCCTTCCCCTATCTTGTAACCATTTTGGTAAATTTCAACTTTGTAGTTGCCAGTCTGGTATTTGCCGCCTTCGGGCTTCCAGTCAAAACTTACGGGGGTACGCTTACCCTGCTCGTAGTTTACACTAACTTTATTGGTAAATACTTTATCACCTTCATCCCTTGTGGTAAAAGAACCGCTTCCGTTTGCAGGAATAGTAACCGGGGTTCCATCAGGTGCATATACGCATACATACAATTCTTTGCTGCCACTCGGTGCAATACGGTTTTCATCAAGGTCAAAAGAAATCCTGAAAACATCCACACGTTTTGCAGTAGCGGTAGATTTTTCTTTACCGCTGTTTTTAACATCAATACCAGTAATATTTATGTTAGAGGCATGCAGTGTTGAACCTATATCTTCAACATGTGCTTTTTCCTGCTGAGTAGTAGATAAGGTTTGTTCTACTGCTTTTTTCTGAGATGCAACAGTATCTCTTTCGGTGGTGAGTTGTTGGTTAGAAACGGTCAGCTGCTGATTTTCTGCTTTAAGTTGTTCAATTTGTGTTAACAGGTCATTGATCTTGCCATTCAATTCCGCAATCATTCCCTTTGTCTTTGCAAGGTCTGCGTTTTTCTTACCTAGCTCAGATTTAATGTTCGCTTTAATTTTTTCTATTTCTGCCTGGCGTTCTGTAAGCTGGCCACTTAATTGTGCATTGCTGCCGGTAACAGAATCCATTCTTGCAAGTGCATCATTGTATTCTTCCTGTACGGCATTACGTGCAGAATCAACATTTGAATACTGCGTTTGTAATTGTGCAATGGTTTCTGTAGATTTACTTTTGTCGTAAACAATGTAGCCCCATGTGCCAAGCAATGCGGCTATCAATATACCGTAAATCACTTTACGGTTGTCTTTGGGTGGCTGCTGTTGCGGTGCATTTCCAGCAGTAGGATAATTAGTATAACTCATGATTTTACTTATTTATATATGTTATTAAATACAACTAATGGCGGCCCATCTATTTTCGATCTGTTGATGATTGATATTGAAACTGTTCCCCAGCACCCGGAGTATGCGCAATTACCGGAATCATGGAAGGGCCTTTGGTTCGACAAGATTTCCAAAACCGTGCCAGAAAATTTTTCGCCTGAGGAAAGTTATTTGCAAAAAGCCGGCATACTTGCAGAATTTGGAAAGGTGATCTGTATAAGCACCGGTTATTTTACCACCACCGAAAACAAACAGTTAACCCTGCGTTTAAAAAGCATTTACGGCCACGATGAAAAAAGCATACTGCAATCGTTTATAGAACTTATAGACAAACTGCAGAAGCACAATAAAAATTTTGAATTCGCCGGCCACAACATACGGGAATTTGATATTCCCTACATCTGCCGCAGAATGCTGATACAGCAAATGCAACTGCCCGGTTACCTGCAACTGCATGGGGCAAAGCCCTGGGATGTAAAAATGGTTGACACCCTGCAGTGGTGGAAGTTTGGCGATTATAAAAACTATGTATCCCTTAATTTACTGGCCAATGTTTTAGGCATCCCCACTTCTAAAACAGATATAGATGGCAGCATGGTACAGCATGTTTATTACAAAGACAATAACCTGCCCCGCATAGTAGAATATTGCCAGCGCGATGTAGTGGTGGTAGCCAATATAGTGCTGCGTTTTAAAAACATGCCACTGCTTAAAGACGAAGATGTAATTATTGTGGAGTAAGTTTTTTTGTTGCCCGGCAGTATAATTACTATTAAACTTCTGTTGTGTCACTCCCTTGTACGTTCTGTTCTTTACTGAGCTTTTACCGAAGCGAGGATTGCGTTTTTAAATAGATTATTGCAGTTAAAAAAGAATTGATTCTTAAATCCATACAGTTTTCCCGTTGCTTACAGCATTTAAAATATTCTCAAATACAAACACCGCTTATGCAAATAATACAAAGTATACAAAGCAGGATTTACGAATTAAGGGGCGAAAGAATAATGTTAGATTTTGATCTTGCAGCCCTATACGAAGTAGAAACAAGGGTATTAAACCAGGCAGTTAAACGCAATATAAAACGTTTTCCAAAAGATTTTATGTTTCGGTTATCTGCTGTTGAATGGAAAGCAATGCAATCACAAATTGTGACCGCATACCAAAGCATGTCATCACAATCTGTGATGACATATTCCAGCAAGCGCCCTGGTACAGCATTGCCTTATGCCTTTACCGAACAGGGCGTTGCTATGCTAAGCGGTGTACTGCATTCTGACAAAGCCATCAATATGAATATTGCCATTATGCGGGCTTTTATAGCTATAAAAAAACTTATGCTTCAGCAAATGGATTTAAAAGAACAATTGCATGAAATAAAACAACGCCTCGGTGAGCATGATACACAGCTAAACCATATTTACGATGCAATGGAAAACCTGTTAGATGAAAAAGCCGCCCAAAGAAAATGGGATGAACGAGACAGGATTGGGTTTAATAAATTGTAGAATCACCTTCACACAGTTTCCATAAGAACAGGCTGGCAATATGTGCAGCAATTTGCACCATGCTGCATTACTTCCCAAATGCACAAGAGTGCGACGCAAGAAAAGTTCAAAAAAGATGTATAGTTTGGCTCAAAAAAAATTCCTGTATTTTAATACGCAAGTAAGTTTTGTATAAACACATGCAAACGCGATTTTGCAAGAAAATTTTTCTCCAGTTCTATATTAAACGGAATGGGCGTATCTAGAGATGCGCAGCGCATAACAGGCGCATCGAGTTGCTGAAAACAATGTTCATTTATCCATGCCGCAACCTCTGCACCAATGCCGCCTGTCAATGTATCTTCGTGCAGTACCAGCACTTTTCCTGTTCTTACAACAGCGGCTTTAATGGCTTCGTAATCCAATGGCAGCAAGGTGCGCAGGTCGAGTATATCAATACTTGTTGCTGCATGTTCGGCAGCATATTCTAAAGCCCAGTGCACACCTGCGCCATAAGTAATGATGCTTATATCATTGCCCTGCTGCACATGTTTTGCTTTGCCAATTTCAATTTCGTAATACGCTTCGGGTACGGGGCCGCTGATGCTGCGGTACAAAGCTTTATGCTCAAAATACATAACGGGATTTGGATCGTTGATGGCTGCGATCAACAAACCTTTCGCATCCATTGGCGTGGACGGGTACACCACTTTTAAACCGGGCGTATGTGCAAACCAAGCCTCATTGCTTTGTGAATGAAAAGGCCCGGCACCCACACCCGCACCTGTTGGCATGCGAATAACAACATCTGCATGCTGCCCCCAGCGGTAATGCATTTTTGCAAGGTTATTAATGATCTGGTTAAAGCCCACTGTTACAAAATCTGCAAACTGCATTTCCATCATGCTTTTAAATCCTTCGAGGCTTAAACCAAGTGCGCTGCCAATGATAGCGCTTTCGCACAAGGGTGTGTTGCGTACCCGTTCTTTGCCAAACTCGTTTACAAAACCTTCTGTAATTTTAAATGCGCCGCCGTACTCTGCAATATCCTGCCCCATTAAAACCAGGTTGCTGTGTTGCTGCATAGATTGATAAAGGCCTTCTTTAATGGCATCAATCATACGCTTTTCAGGGGCAGGTTGCTGGTTAATATTTTCCTGTTGCCAGTTGCCAGTTGCCGGTTTTGGTGCGTACACATCGGCAATTTCTTCTTCGCTATCGGGTGTTAATGCAGTTGCTGCGTAAGCAAGCTGCAAGCCGGCTTCTATGGATTGTTTTATTTCCTCTTTAAGGTTATTAATAATATCAGCGCTCAAAATATTTTCCTGCAACAAGTAATTTTCAAAATTTATTACAGGATCTTTTTGCGCCCATTCTTCAAATAATTCTTTGGGTACATATTTGGTGCCGCTTGCTTCTTCGTGGCCACGCATACGGAATGTCATACACTCAATAAGATATGGTTTTTGTTCACGTATGCAATATTCCCGCACACCTTTTATGGTATCAATGACTTCTAAAATATTATTGCCATCTATGCGCACACCTTCCATGCCATAACCTTTTGCGCGGTCAACCAGGCTTTCGCAGCGGTACTGTTCATTAACCGGTGTGCTTAACCCGTAGCCATTATTTTCAATTACAAATATTACGGGCAAATCCCATACGGCAGCCACATTCAGCGCTTCGTGAAAATCGCCTTCGCTGGTGCCGCCATCGCCTGTAAAAGCAAGTGAAACTTTATTTTCTTTTCTTAATTTATATGCCAGTGCCACGCCATCTGCAATGGCCAGTTGCGGACCGAGGTGAGAGATCATTCCGCAGATATGGTGTTCCCTTGTACCAAAATGAAAGCTTCTTTCGCGGCCTTTGCTGTAGCCATCTTTATTGCCCTGCCATTGCATAAACAATTTGTGCAGCGGCATATTTCTGCCGGTAAATACACCAAGGTTGCGGTGCAGGGGCATTATCCATTCGTCCTGCTCCAGTGCATGGGTGCAGCCAACAGAAATAGCTTCCTGCCCTATGCCGCTAAACCATTTGCTTATTTTTCCCTGCCGCAGCAGTACCAGCATTTTATCTTCTATAAGCCGGGGCAGCAATAATTTTTTATAGATGGATACCAGCTCATCGCCGGTGAGGTTTTTTCTATCGAAATACATGGTAGCGTTCGTTGTTGAGTGCTGCGAAGATAGGGATATTGGTATTTGATATTTCTACCTGTTTTGGTTCTTTACAATGCACATTGATTAATTAATAATGGTCTTGGGAATAAGGTTTGAGCAGTTCCATTTATTGTGTTTAAATTTGTTGCGTTTAGTTTGAGAAACCAATATACAAAACGATTGCGGAGTAAATTTTCAGCCCTTAATAATGCGTAAAATTATTTTTCTTGTAAACCCAATTTCCGGCACATCTAAAAAAGATGCAGTGCTGCGGAAAATAGAAACAACCTGTACCAAAGAGCAGGTGCATTTTGAAATTTTGCCTACAAATGCGGCCGGCAACTACGATATATTGAAACTAAAAATACAGCAGGAGCGCATCACAGATATTATTATTATTGGTGGCGACGGCTCGGTAAACCAGGTAGTGCAGGCACTGCACAGTGAGCCTGTAAAATTTGGCATTATACCTTACGGCAGCGGCAACGGTTTTGCTTATGCCGCAGGCATATCTAAAAATGCAGATAAAGCAATTGACACAATTATTAAAGGCCATTCAAAAATTGTTGACGCATTTCGTGTAAACAACCGCTTTGCATGCATGCTCAGCGGCATTGGTTTCGATGCAAAAGTGGCACACGATTTTGCCAGTAAATCTACCCGCGGCTTATTTACTTATACACACCAGGGCATACTTAATTTTTTTAAAGCACAGCCATACCAGTTCGAAATTGTTTTTGACACCGTTTCTTTTTTTACCGATGCATTTTTTATAAGTGTGGCCAATGGCAACCAGTTTGGCAACAATGTAACTATTGCGCCGCAGGCACTGCTAAACGATGGTTTGCTCGATGTGGTGATAGTGCAAAAAATGAACAAAGCAAAACTACCTTTTGCCATTTTAAAACAACTGCGCGGCAACAATAAACTGCAGCAACTGATAGAAGATATTTCAAAAAAATCGGTGCTGTATTTTCAAACGGGTTCGCTTATTATACGCAACCTTAAATATGCGCCGCTGCATATAGATGGTGAGCCGGCAGAAACAGCAGATGAAATAAAATTTGAGATTATAAAAGATTGTTTTCATTTGCTGCAGCCAGCATAAATCTTGCTATTAATTTACTTTTTTGCAACATGCAATTGTAGAGATAAAAACAATACCAGCTAATATTTTCATGGGATCATCGTTGCACAGTTTACCCCGAATTTATTTCGGGGCAAGCACTTTACCGTTCGTTTATTAATTGAACTTCAGCATCTGTTTTTGCAAACCTTCTTTATTGTGAAAGCTGCACAATTATCCCGGGCATTTCGCTTGAACTGCCAATAAAAAACCTGCTTGTTTCTTACAAACCTGACTGCACAGTGCTGCGTAATATTACCGAACGTACAAGGGAGTGACACAACCTAAGATGATAGTAGTAATACAGTTGGTAAACAAAAAAATATAGTAAACAGAAGGGATTATTTTATATCAAAATCAATCACCACTTTCTCGGTTTTTGGATGCGCCTGACAGGCAAGGATAAAACCTTCTTCAATTTCTTCGGCTTCCAAACCATAGCTTACATCCATATCTACCTCGCCTTCAATTAGCCGCGCTTTGCAGGTGCAGCATACACCGCCTTTGCAACTGTAAGGCAGGTCTGCACCGTGTTGCAGCGCTGCATCTAAAATGGGGATGCCATTAAACGGAACCGCAAAATCGAAAGTAATGCCATCTAATTTTACGGTTATGCTGCTCTTTCTCTCCGTGCTTTCTGTTTGCATTTTGTTGATGGCTTTTCGCTTTTCGCCGCCTGCAGTTGTAAAAAGCTCGAAATGTATTTTCTTAGGTTCAACACCTTTTTGCGTAAGAAAATCTTTAACGGTAAAGATCATTTCTTCGGGGCCACATAAGAAAAATTCATCTGCGTTTATATCAACTGCTTTCGCAAAAAGCTGTGCGCATTTTGCTGCATCAATCCTTCCATGATTAATGGCGGCATCGGTTCTTTCGCGGCTTAACACATACACGATACTTACGCGGTTAATAAATTTATTTTTTAATGCTTCCAGTTCTTCTTTAAAAATAATTGAGCTGCGGTTGCGGTTGCCATACACTAAAGTAAAACTGCTGCCGGGCTCTGTTGCCAGCACCGTTTTAATGATAGATAAAACCGGTGTAATGCCACTGCCCGCAACTACGGCCACATACGATTTTTTACTGGCCCCATCAAGCTCTGTAAAAAAATGACCCATGGGTGCCATGAGTTCAAGCGTGTCGCCATTTTTTAAACCATCATTTGCATAACTTGAGAATAAACCGCCATCCACTTTTTTTACGGCCACGCGCCATTCGTTGTGCAGCGGCGAACTGCATAAAGAATAAGAACGGCGCACTTCTTCGCCATTTATAAATACACGCATAGTTAAATGCTGGCCCTGTTTATAACTGAATTTTTCCTGTAGCTCCTGCGGAATATCAAAAACGATGGATACACAATCTGCCGTTTCTTTTTTTACCTGTTTTACGGTGATCTTTTCAAAATGCAATGACATGTTTGTATTGGTATTTTAAGTTCCCTTGAGGGGGATTCAGGGTTTTTATTTTTTTAACCCTTCAATAAGGATAGTAACAATATTTTCTTCCAGCTCTTCGCCGCTTACTTTGTGTGTGCTGCGGTGCCAGGAGTCTATACCGCTTATAGCATGCAGTATTACGAGCACTGCGGTTGAAGCATCAATTTTATTTATTTGCCCCTGTTCAATACCCGATTGTATAATGGATGCAAAACGCTTGCGGTAGCTGCGGCGCTGGTTTTGAAAGTTAGATAAATAAGGATCATCCAGGTAGCGCCATTCGCGGTCGCTTACATACACTTCTTCAAAATCGTTTATCATCTGCTGAATATGAAAACGCAGCAGTGTTTCTAATTTTTCAATTGGCGTGGCATTGGTTGCTTCCACCATATTAATGTGTTCAAAGAAAACATTGGCCACATTAAAGCATATATCATGCAGCAGTTCTGCTTTACTGCGTATATGGTTGTAAAGGCTTGCAGCTTCCACTCCCACTTTTACTGCCAGGTCGCGCATGCTTGCTGCCTTATAACCTTTCTCCCTGAATAATTTAGCCGAAGCTTTTAGAATCACTTCTTTGCGTGAAACATCTTTATCAGTTTGTATCCTTGCCATATTACAAAAATAACACTCATTAGCTTAAATATTTCAATGATTTTTTTTCAGGGTTTTCATCCTTTGGTCTAAGTTTATTGTAAACTATAATAAAAACCCTGTTTGAGCGAACTACCTCACATGCTGAATAAAATAAACAACTGGCAGAGGGGTTTAAGGATGTATAATGTTCAGTAATATTTAAACAATGTAAAAATGGTATAAGCAACTGTTCTTGATGTTGAAAGATGCCCCGCTATTATGGCACTGTAAGTTCCTCTTACTGCAAAGCCCATTAACTGAAATATACAAACACCCTCTTGGTAATTTTTAATGTAAAGTGCTTAATATCAATTGTAATTTAATTTACTCTTAATTATTATATGTAAAATATACAGATATTTTTACTTGTAAATACGTTGCATGATTATCCAAATACCTTTCAAAAATCCAGGCATAATTATCCTGACAATTTTCATCCTGTTCAACCCAAACAAATTAAAATCGCAGGGTACGCCAAAATACAATGTGCTGTTTATTGCAGTTGACGATATGAATGACCGTTGCAGTTTCCTGGGGAATGATGAAGTATTAACCCCCAACCTGCAAAGGCTTGTAAACCGTGGTATGGTTTTTAAACTTGGTTATTGCCAATACCCGCTTTGCAACCCATCCCGCACTTCTCTGCTTTCGGGCTGGCGGCCTGATAAAACCAAGGTTATCACCAACACTACACGCCCACGTTCTGTAATGGGTAACAGTATGAAATTTTTGCCCGAATATTTTAAACAGTATGGGTATACTACTGAACGCTATGGCAAAATAATGCATGACACTTTTGAAGATGATATCACATGGGATTACAGCGAACCAAATTTACAACGTAAGAATAATGGCAAGGATTTGCAACCACTATCAAATTCTGGCGGCTCCTGGTGGGTGAAAAGTGTATTGGATACCAATTCTTACGATGCTGTAGCCACCAGGAACCTTGCAGCCCGTTTAAGGCAGCCCCAAAGACAAAGGCAACCTTTTTTCTATGGATTTGGATTGCATGCCCACAACCCTTTTACACCATCATTAGAATTTTGGAACTTAAATGGCGATTTATCGGTACAAGAACTTTTACCCACTGATAAACATGGCACCATTACTGACCTCAAGGGTAACGGTTCAAATAATATTTTGTTGCCACAAACACCACTTAATGACAGAAGTGATGTTCCTCCTATTGCTTTTCCAGGGTTTGGTATAGTTAAAACAGATACAGAGTGGAAAAAAACAATCCACGCTTACGATGGAACAGTTGCAGAAATGGACGCTAATTTAGGAGTAATACTGGATGAGATTGACAGGGAAAACCTTTGGGATAGTACTATAATTGTTTTCTGGAGCGATCACGGCCAGCACCTGGGGGAACATGAAGGCACCTGGCTAAAAAATACACTTTTTGAAGAATCAATTCATGTTCCGCTCATTGTTTGTGTACCGGGCAAAGCCCCTGGAACCTGCTCCCGGCTTATAGAATACGTTGATTTGTATCCTACACTGGCAGAGCTTTGCGGCCTTCCGGCACCAGCCGGTATGCAAGGCATAAGCTTTGCCCAATTATTTGATAACCCTTCATTACCCTGGAAAAAAGCTGCTTTCTCCCAATTAAAAAGAAACAGTTATGCAGAGGGGCAAAGTGTACGCACAGAAAGGTTTCACTATAATGCATGGGGCATTAATGCAGTTGATGGGGAAGAACTGTATGACCACTTTACCGACCCTAATGAATATACAAATCTTGCAGGCAATACGTCAGACAGTGCCATTTTGAATAAAATGAGAAAGATACTTGCAGGTGGCTGGACCCAGGCACTTCCACCTGTAAATAGCACACAAATTTCCGCTGCATCTATTGATGAAATTTTGCAGAAAGATCTATCAATTTCATCCCCGGCACCGGCACTAATGCCAAACCCTTCAAATGGAAGGCTTGCCGTAAAATATTACAGTAAAAACACAAACAAAATTCAAATAAAAGCTTATGATATAACCGGCAAATTACTAACCACTACAATGGAAAAAGCAATAACAGGCAGCAATGTTTTTCCGCTTGATTTTTCCAGCCTTGCATCCGGCATGTATTACCTGGAAATAAACAACAGCAACCAAAAAGACCTGGTAAAATTTATAATAGAAAAATAAAACGTTCTTTTACATTTTGCTGCAAAAAAAGATGTGCGGTTATTTTTTGAACTTAGCTGTATTACTACTATTGGCATAGGTTGTGTCACTCACTTATACGTTCAGTAACGCTATTCAGCATAATGTATGGGCTTTACTTTTCTGTAACGCTAAACTTTGTAAAAGGGTGCTTCTCTAGCCAGTAGGTGCTCCCGCAGCATGGGCTCCATAATGTTCCAAACGTACAAGTGAGTTCCGATGAATCGGAATTTTGATAACACAACCGGCGATGCCACAAAAA
>Ga0075152_10003416_pt1 | contig 11108 bp, 11 predicted proteins | sample JI61114C2DNA_FD_70964 | JGI IMG/M metagenome (GOLD analysis project Ga0075152, IMG submission 70964) | Wastewater effluent complex algal communities from Wisconsin, to seasonally profile nutrient transformation and Carbon sequestration -... | ecosystem: Engineered > WWTP > Effluent > Algae...
GAATATTTTGATCAGGGGAAACCAGTAGAAGAAAATTGGATCAACAGATTGAACAGCGAAAACTTTGCTGCGCTTGTAAACTATCAAAGCGATTATCAACCCGGTGCACTGCGGTATGAAGTAGGAGAACATAGCAATTTTATTTTAGTACCCATGTTGCTAGAAGCCTTGAAACAAATTAACCAATGGAAACCAACTGCTATTCAACAATACACTGCAGCCATTACAAAAAAGCCAATTAAGATTTTAAAAGAAGCCGGCTATTGGGTTGAAGACGATGCCTATCGTGGCCATCACTTATTTGGCGTTCGATTGCCAGAAGATAAATTGATAGAGCCAATTAGGAAAGCCATTAAGAAAAGTAAAATCTCAGTTTCGTTTCGGGGCAATGCCATTCGGGTTTCGCCACATTTGTATAACTCCGAAGCAGATTTGATGAAGTTAGTAAAGGCTTTGGTTGCTAAACCATGACCGACCGTAAAACAAGCGATTACTTTTTAGGCGGTGTTGTAATTGCACTTTTAGGAGCCATCTGTTTTTCAACAAAAGCAATTCTGGTAAAACTTGCTTACCGCGATACAGAGGTGGATACCCTTTCGTTATTGGCGTTGCGAATGATTTTCGCGTTGCCCTTTTTTATTGCTTATGCGTTTACATCGTCCAGCAAACAAAGTAATGTTCGCTTTACAACGAAGCAATGGATTCAAGTGGCGATTGTTGGCTGCTTAGGGTACTATGTAAGCAGCTTGCTTGATTTTCTAGGTTTGCAATATGTATCAGCCAGTATTGAACGCCTGATCCTATTCATTTATCCAACCTTAGTTTTATTGATGTCGGCTATGATTTTTAAGGAGAAAATAAAACCCATTCAGTGGATGGCATTATTGATTACCTATATTGGTCTGTTCATTGCCTTTTTAGGAGAAGTCGATTTACAATCTTCGCAGGGTAATAATTTTATATTCGGATCGATCTTAATTTTTATTTGTGCTTTTACGTTTGCCGCATACATAGTTGGGAGCGGCCGTTTGATTCCATTAGTAGGTGCCGCTAAATTCAATAGTTATGCCATGTGCTTTGCATCGATGGGTGTACTCACTCACTTTTTTATTACAACCGAAGTTTCGCTGTTTAACTTTTCGAGTACAGTCTATCTCTATAGTTTTTTAATGGCCATTATCTCAACGGTTATTCCTTCGTATTTAGTTGTGGAGGGAATAAAAAGAATTGGTGCCGACAATGCCGCTATTGTGGGAAGCATTGGACCAGTATCCACCATAGTGATGGCTTACTTTTTTTTGGATGAGCAAGTTTATTTTCTGCAATTGATAGGTACCGCCATGATTTTGTTAGGGGTGCTGTTGATAAGTCGCCAGAAACGCAAACATGTTCTTTAGTCGTGCCACCGCTTTTAGTCAAGGATAAAAGCGGTGGCACGACTCTGAATCACGTGTCTCCACAGACCAACATGTTCAAATTTCGATCTGTGAGGACACAGACCGAGGGACTTGACGACTGGCTTATATCATTCAAAGACTAAAAAGATTTTTCGTAATTTCCTGTTATGATCAAACGCCTTGCAACTCTTGTCTTCATTTTGAGCACACACATTTTATGCGCTCAAAGCCCCGAACTCATTTTTGTTTTTCTGAATAAGCGAACGGATAAAACAGAATTGCCTGAAGCTGAAGTAAAGAAACTCATGGATGGGCATCTTGCTAACATGGCGCGATTGGTTAAAGAAGGGAAATTAATTTCTGCAGGACCATTTGATGCAGGTGGAGGCATCTTCATTTTTAAATCGAATTCCATGGAGCAGGTGAAAGAATGGCTACAAACTGATCCCGGCATTCAAGCGAATCGGTGGCGCGTTGAAGTGCTCCCATATTTTCCACGAGTTGGCTCAGCGTGTGCCGTGGGCGAGAAGTATGAAATGGTTACCTACCAGTTTATTCGCTACATCCCCAACATTGCCAAGTTTAACATACAAGATGCCCCGCAGATTTTTAAAAAACATGATGACTACCTGAAAGGAATTATAAAAACTGGAAACGCAGTAGCCGAAGGAACGTTTGGTGATACAGAAGGCGGCATTTTAGTAATAAAAGGCGAGCTTGATCATGAAGTAATAGAACTTGACCCGGCAGTACGCGAAGGATTATTGGAACTTGAGTTTCAAAAACTTTGGATTGCCAAAGGTGGGTTTTGTGAGAAGTGAAATTGATTATAACTTGACTTAAAAATGAGACGTTGGAAATGCATGCAATGCTTTTATTCGGATGTTGCCTTCAATAATTTTTTTGAAAGAGTTGCCTGAGATTTCAAAGTAGCTTAGAACAGACTAATGGGGAATTACAGTAGCAAACAACAAAAATTTGCAAATTATCTCTGCGAGACTTTTGGTATGACCGAAAGTCAGTTCATTTCTCATTTCTTAAATTATTACGCTATACAATACGGACACTACAAACAATACCAATCTGGTTGGTACTTTAACACGAGTGACGCTATTGATGCTTTAAAATTGGAGCAAGACATAAGGAGAAAAAAAAACTCTTTAAAGGAACGAACTGTTAGATTAGAACATTTACGAGCCACAGACATTTCGAATTATACTTTTTGTTCCTCTAGTTTTTCAATTTCTAATTCATTTGAGATTGACCATCCATCAGGCGAAAAAGAACGTGAAATTGGAGAAAGGCTTCACGACAAGCTAAAACTTATTAAAAGAGTAGAAACTTATAATAAAACGGGTAAGATTGAAGATAAATTATTTGATGAGTCCGAAATCATTGATATTCTGAAATCAAAAAACATTTACGCTGGTCACTCTGATAACAAAAAAACCTTTTTTAATTCTGAACTCAATATTGCTTGTGAACCTGATTACATATTTGTTGACCATAATTCCAATTATTTCATTGTAGAGGAAAAGTTTCAATACAAAAGAGATCCAATGAGACCACCCTTTGACGATAATTGGCTTGAATGGAATGGCAGTTATTCTGAAAGTAATGAGGAGGATCGAACGAATGAAATTAATCAGTGGGAAAATTATAAACCTTCATTTTATTTAAGTCATCAAATGCAAGTAGTTACCTACTTAAAATCAATTAAAGAATATGCATTGAAGTATGGCTATTTGATTTACTGGTACTATGATTACAAAAATGGACAAGAGCCATACATTCACAAAGTTTGCGTAAAGAAAATAGAATTGGATCAATCAACAAATCAATTGTTTGATTCTGCTTATGAAAACTTAAAACAATTGATTTCTTCCGGACAACAACATTTCGCACCTGACAAACTGAATCCAAATAAATGTGGCGGTTGTGTGGTTAATAAATATTGTGGACATAAAAGCAAAAGATATGACAAAGTTACATTTCCTTACGACAAGAGATTTTTAAAATTGTTTCCTGCTAAGTATGCGGAATAAGCATCCTTGCCTGACTGAAAATAAAAAATGTGGAGTTGAAAAATTACTGGTTTAAATATGAATTTTCCTGACTCATTCAAAATAACCTGTGGCAATTGTTTAAGTGAATCAGAGTATTTTGATTGGGTCTCATCGCACTCTTTAGGAGCGCACGACTTAGACACAAGGCCATCGGAAGATTCCCGAACTGCAATGAAAAGCATGTTTGTAAAAATGTGTCCTAACTGTAAATACTGTTACCGCGATATTGGAAACATATCTGAAATTGGACGAGTTACAATTAGAAGTAATGAATATTTAAGCCAGATTGATAATTTGGACTACCCAGTAAGTGCCAATCAATTTTTTTGTAAATCAATTATTTTAGAAGCGGAGGGAAATATTATCAATGCCGCATGGGCTATGCTTCACGCAGCCTGGTGTTGTGATGATACCGAAAATTACATCCAGTCAAAACTTTGCCGGATTAAAGCAATTGAGTTGTTTCAAATAGCAAACAGCGTTGGACTGAAGATTTGTGAAAATGATGGTGAGTTCGTTTGCGTGTTGGTTGACCTTTACAGGAAGAGTGAAAATTTTGGAATAGCAAGAAAATTAGCGGAACAACGCTTTAAAACTGAAAAGAATGATTTGTGTAGAAAAATTCTTTTTTTTCAACTAAGCCTAATCGAAAATCGGGATTTGTCAACATACACAACAAGCTCTGCTATTAGCTTTTTTGCAAAAAATTATCCGAAATTGTCACCGGACAACTAAGACTCTTTTGAGTAGAACCAAATACTGGTAGTGCGAAGAATTGTTGGGGCTCTAAATTCAAAACTTTGGATTGTTAAATGAGGAATTTGTGAGAATTGAAGTTTTTAAATCAAAATTCTGTGGCCTGCAATTTTTAGATACACAATCTCGTATACGAGTTTAAAGAAACGAGTAATTGGACTGGAGAAACTAATGAGCTAAATGCGTTAAAGTTTAAAGTATCAATGCTTAAATGTTTAACCTTATGTCAGATTTTGGAGAAAAATAAATTTATTTAATATGTATAAATTCTCACTACTTATTCTCTTATTGATTATTTCAAAAACTTCATTTTCACAATACACGACAGAATATGTTGACGTCTACAAAATGGACTCAAGCGAAAAAATGAAAATGATGGGGACTAAAAAATTCCCAATGGATATAACCATAAATGGCAAAAACATCTTCATGTTTGATAAGACATCTGGAGAACAAGAAGTTTATGACATTCAAAGTAGAGGAGATGAAAATGGGAGAACAATGATTTATACAATCAGTAGGAAGACAAAGCTTAGATATAAATTCGCGATTATTGACAAGAAAGTGTCGACATTTTATGATTATGATATTAAAACGGATACCTACAGATCTGCATTAATGTTTCATAATTAACAAATTTTCGATTATTGTTAGCGTTTATCGGCCATCTCTTCAATGAAGGTAACTCTTCAATTGATAGCGGAACCTTAACCATTATCTAAGAGGAATAAAACCAAAGTTTTACTTTTTCAATGCAGCGCAGACCAAAGGTGTTTTTTGTGAGAATGATTATTTAATTATCAAGTCTCCAGTAATTAGATACCTAGAGAAATACGATTTCTTAAATATTTCTTGTTTGTATCATCATTTGTGGCAAAACTTTGTAAAAGCGAAAAGATGAAAACATTGCAACTTTTTCCAATTGACTCTGGTGGCTATTGTCCTGAAACTGGAATTTATTACTCAAATTATCATATCAAAGATGGTGCTGCTGTCTGGGAATCTGCTCAGAAATTTTACCAATACGAAGTACTACCAGTGATAAATGCTAAACCCACAAAATGGACTTACTTTATAGAGCTAAGTTAAAAGACTTAGGAATGTATGTTAAGAAAATTGATTATATGGATAACGAGACAATTGTAAAAACAAAAAACCTTCCAAAAGAATTTGCATTAGCCACGCAGCGCAAGGATATTAAAAGCATGGGGTCTCTCCTCAGCAGTAAAGGTTCTTTCCAAATTCGAGATGAGAAACTTGAAACCATCGAAGTTAATAAGAAAGAATTTTTGAAGTGGTACGGAGCAAAGCTTGAGAGTACTACAATTACTGACATTGCATACGACCAATGCTTACTTTGTGCAATTGGCAATACGGTTATTTTATTTAACAATGGAAAATTTCTAAGGATCATCAAAGAAGATTCAGATCTTTCGGAGCAATCTAAAGTTGGACTTATGCTTGAAATAAAAGATGAGAAAATATCTCACATAAAATTTTGTTTAACTTTTTTAAAGACTGAAAATAGAGCAGTTTTTGAGTGTATTGGGAGAAAAGTTGGCGAATATAAAGAACAAGGATTTTCTACCGCAGATGCAATCAAAATGGCCAGAATCGATGAAGGCATTTAAGTCTAAATTATATAACCTATGACTAAGAGCTTCCTTTTTGCTTTTTGTTGTTTGCTAATCGTGACATTGACCAATGCTCAATCTGATTCGTTGGGTTATGGATTGTATGCTCAGTCCATTGATTACAATATGGTAAAGGTTGAAGGCAGTAGATTTAAAATGGGTTGCAGTATGGATGTTAAATGTGTGGGTGATGAATTTCCTGTGCATGAAGTTACTGTGTCAACTTTTTATATCGGCAGGTTTGAAGTAAAGCAAGAGGAGTTCTTTACGAATATCCTATTATGGGGTTACGAAATACCCGATGACTTCTGTCATACTTGCCCTGTGAGAACGGGGATTAATGAAGCATTGAAATATATTTCTGAGCTTAATAGGGTAACCGGTAAGAAGTATCGCTTGCCCACCGAAGCAGAATGGGAGTTTGCAGCAAGAGGGGGCAATAATACTAACAATTATAAATTCAGCGGCAGCAACAATTTGGAGGAAGTGGCTTGGCATTTTCAAGAAGGAGTTTATAATTCTCATCCCGTTGGATTACTAAAGCCAAATGAACTTGGTCTTTATGATATGACGGGAAACGTTTGGGAGTATTGCAGTGATTTGTATAAGTTCGACTATTACAAGAACAGCCCTGCGATCGATCCAAAGGGACCAAATAAAGAAGAACTTCCGGCCAATAAATTAAAAGTTAATGTCGCTCGTGGCGGAAGCTGTATGGATGATGAATTTTCCAGCAGAGTATTCAGCAGGGGTTTCAACGGTGGATCTATGCGAGATTATATTGGAATCAGGTTGGCGCATGATTAGTGTATTCGTGGCATATTCTACTCCGCAACCACCACCGCCAACTTATCTCCTTTTAAATTAACAGCCAGCCGGGTTACACCTTTTAATAGCTCTGCACCGTTGCTTAACTCAATCACTTTCCAGGTCTTTCCTTTTTTAGGATCAAGAATAAATAGTTTTGATCCGTCACTGGAAATAATTTTTCCCTCAGATGTCCAGCAAATATCTTCCCGGCCTGGCAGTGTTGAGGCGATTGTTGTTATGGCCATGGTTTCGGTATCCAATTTCTTTATTTGCCAATCGGTGCCAGAATTTTTTTGAATGAAGCTTATGCCTCGCTCACTAGGAATTTGATTCAATGACCGGCCAATGTTTTGCGCAAGCACAGTATCTTCTTTTGTCGGTAAACGCAAATAGTGTAGCGTGTTGGGCTCGCCAAGAATAAACATAGCGAGGTGGCTGTTATTAGCCCACACATGATAACCAACAGTCATATTATCAACAATTACATACGGGTCTCCGCCCGCAAGTGGATATTTTCCTAAATCCTGTGCGCCATTGTCGCGCTGAATAATGCACGACAAGTACGCATTATCAGGAGTTTGGGTAGGTGAGTATTCACGTTCAGGTGTTTGGGTCACAGAACTTGTTTCACCGGTTTGATAGTTGAATGATTTAATATCGGAGCGGCCATCGTCATTAAATGACGAATAATATAAAACAGGTTCGGTGCGATTAAACCCCGGTTGATTATCATAACCCGGATGATTGGTTATATTTTTAGGATTGCTGAGCATGATTTTATTCTTCTTGATTTTCAAATCGAAAAGCAGAATTTCAGAACCACTTTGAGCATAAGCTGAAAATCCACAGACAAACAGCAGGAGAAGTTGGAATAGTTTCATTTTTGATTTCAGAAATTGAAACCTAAATTATGAATACTTTGTCACCCGCGGAAATGAGCCGCAAAGGCGCTATGACTCAAAGTCCTTTTTATTTGATCAAATTTTATACTTTCCTTGCGTCACTGCGGTAGATTTACAAAACAATTAAACGAAGGTGAAAGATTTAATCATTATTGGAGCAGGACCCATTGGACTAGCCTGTGGCATTGAAGCAAAAAAAGCCGGGCTCGAGTATGTAATTATTGAAAAGGGATGTCTGGTTAATTCTATCTATAACTATCCGGCCAACATGACTTTTTTCTCAACGTCCGATCGGCTTGAAATTGGAGGCGTGCCCTTCATTTCGAACAACCCAAAACCAACAAGACCCGAAGCGCTTGAATATTATCGAAGGGTTTGCACGAGTTGGCAATTGAAGGTAAAACTTTATGAGGCTGTTGAATCTGTAAAAAAAGATGAGACTGGAATCTTTACTGTAAAAACGACTAAAGAAAATTATACGAGTAAGGCCGTAGTAATCTCACTTGGTTTTTATGATTTACCCTATCTGCTAAATGTGGAGGGTGAAGATTTACCGAAGGTTAAACATTACTATACCGAACCACATCCTTATTTTGGCCAACGCGTTGCCGTGATTGGTGCGGCAAATTCTGCTGTGGATGTGGCGCTTGAAACCTGGCGCAAAGGAGCGGAGGTCACCATGATCATTCGCGAATCTGAAATCCGCGAAAGCGTAAAATATTGGGTGCGGCCCGATATTGAAAATCGAATTAAAGAAGGAAGTATCAAAGCGTACTTCAACTCTGAAGTGATAAGAATAACCCCATTAACCATCGAGATAAAAACACCAACTGGCAACGTGGAAATTCCAAACGATTTTGTTTTAGCGATGACGGGCTATCAACCACCGTTTGAGTTAATGAAATCGATGGGGATACAATTTAATAGTGATGAATATCACACGCCTGTGTATAATGAAGAAACCATGGAGACGAATGTCAAGAATCTTTACTTGGCAGGAGTTGTTTGTGGTGGATTAAAAACCAACAAATGGTTTATTGAAAATTCGCGCGAGCATGCGGATTTGATTGTACAAAATTTGACGGCCAAATCGTTATGATGAAAGCTTTTGATACCGCCTCGTGACCCTGATTAAAATAGTTATTATAAAGTGTTTGCCGTTACAGTCACATAAAACTTGCACGATACCGTAAACTTTATTGGCGTTGAATTGAATCGACCATCCAATTTAACATCGGCCTGCTTGTTGGCCAATAGCATTGAAGCTAATTCATTGAATCCACCCGGATCTTTAGTTAGCTCCACATTGGAGACTGAAGCAATGCTTATATTATTTGCTAAAGCAATTGTTCTGTTTGAGGATGAAACAATAAGTTTTCCATTGCTAAAAGTCACTCCATTAGGGGTTACTGCGGATATTGAGTAGGTAATCTTATTTATCTTAAACTCTTTGATTTTGTTAGCATACTTAATTACTTCAGGATCATAAGTTGCATCAAGCGTCTTCACAGTAGAATAGTCTTTGCCGTTTGAATTATTATCCTGTTCATCAATTACAAACTCAAGCGGTAATTCTGTATCGAAAGAAATATCGTCCATTTTATCAAAAAGACTGCATGACGATAGCGTGCATAGGGTAAGGAGTATTGCAATTGGTAGTACATGTTGTCTTCTCATCTTGATTTTTGTGTGTGCCTTATATCCTGCAAAGTACAAAAATGTAATAGGCAATTATCTTTCATGCTTTAATCCAATATCAAACTGAATGCCTGCATAATAATTTCTTCCTGCCGCAGCATTAAAATACCGGCCAGCGGCTGCATTTAAATCGTTACCGAGACTATATTTTTCATCTAATAAATTATCTGCGCCAGCGAAAATGTTTACGGGCAAATTTTTACCGAATGAAGATTTGTATCCTATTTTAGTTCCAAACAATGTATACGAATCAGCAAAAACTGTATTCGCATCGTTAAGTGGAATTGAGGAAGTGTAGTTTACAGTAAGGTGACAATATATTCCATTGCGCATAGTAATGTCGGCACCTCCTGTTACTACTCGTTTCGGAACACCAGTGAGATCATTGCCGCTAAAAGAGTCATTATCCTTTATGTAATCTTTAAATGTATAATAGTTTAATGTGAGTCCGCTCCATAATTTGAAGTTAGTTAGTGAGGGCGTAATTAAACCGGGTTGCCAATTGAGTAAAACTTCAACGCCATTTTGGTCGGTGGCTCCTGCATTTATAAAGTAATCTGCATTATTAACATCTCTTCGAACCACAATGGTTTGGTTTAATCCAAAATGATAAATGGCCGCGTCAACAAAAAACTTTCTGTTTATAAAATAGCCGCGGGCACCGAGTTCCACCTGCACCCCTTTTTCTGATTGCAGCGCTGTATTGAAAACTCCATTTGAGGGCCGTACCTCCGCCAGTGTTGGTGGAGAAAATCCCCAGCTCACATTTCCATGTACCGAAAATGCACTGTTAATTTTTCTCAGTAATGCAATGCGTGGAGTTAATACCGGATTATACGTTGTTTCTTGTGGTGCCGGTTGTATATCGGAAAGGCGAAGCAACCGATAGTTTACCCAATTAGAACTAAGGCCTGCAGTAATAATCCATGATTCTTTTGTGAATTCGCTTTGTGCAAACACACTATACTGCAACGTTCTAATTTCATCATCGTTTTGTAGCAAGCCCGTGTTTCCTTGAAAGTTTTGATAATTTTTTACCGGAGAGTAGCCGCGTAAAAACTCTCCACCAGCATATAATTTCGAGTGCCAGCTTCCAACAGAGAAAGAAAAATCGGTAACACTTCGTGCCCCCATGTTTTGTTCAAGCCTTCGCTCAACATTCCTGATGGAGGGATTCTCAAACTGAACAAAATTTCCGAAGACGCCTGTGCGACTATGAATATTTTTTGAAAATTGATATTGATAGGATAGCCCCGAATAAAAAGATCGAAGAGAAACTGCTGCTTGTTGCGATACTGCCCCCGGTTGCGCGCCCGCTGCAGGCCTTGCTTGGCGAGGATCTGCATCATACTCAGTTTTATTTAACCCGCCAGGGGTTTGGTAATATAAATCCGTATAGAAAATAATTGCCTCTAGTCTTTCTTTGTCTGAAATAGTAAAGTTAAAGGCACCATTAAGTTGATCGCGAACCATTCGTGCTTGTTCCCTGTAGCCATCCGCTTGCTGATGCTGATAGCTTATTGATTGACTTGTCTTTTCTGTTCCCTGATTGAACCCGAATTGATAGCTTCTTAATCCATAGCTTCCGCTCAGCCAAGAGCCTGTTAGTGTTGTTTGATTTCTTGGTTTTGGAGATTGCATAAGCAACACTCCGCCCGTGCCGGCACCATATAAACTTGACCCCGGCCCTTTAATTATTTCCATCTGCCCAACAATGTTGGCATCCAACTGATTTAGATAAGTGTTCCCTCCTGGATCAGTCATCGGTAAATTATTCCAATAAACTTTCACATTGCGAACCCCAAAAGGCGAGCGCAACGAACTACCCCGAATTGAGAATCGATA
>Ga0075152_10003417_pt1 | contig 11103 bp, 2 predicted proteins | sample JI61114C2DNA_FD_70964 | JGI IMG/M metagenome (GOLD analysis project Ga0075152, IMG submission 70964) | Wastewater effluent complex algal communities from Wisconsin, to seasonally profile nutrient transformation and Carbon sequestration -... | ecosystem: Engineered > WWTP > Effluent > Algae...
GCTCCACAGGTGATGGACATCGTTGTTGTTACTTCTGAATATCAGGGTGGATTTAACATCAGTTGCAATGGCGCAAATGATGGCCAAATTTCAGTATTTGTAACAGGTGGAAGTCCAGACTGCGATTTGTATAGTCCTGAGTGCTACTTGTACGACTGGATTTCGGCAGAATGCGGAACAATCGATCCAACAGATTATGGCAACCCAGAAGGTTCTTCACAATGTTTGAATTGCCCTGCAGGTACCTATGGTGTGAATGTAACTGACTCCAACGGATGTCTTGCAACCACTTGCCTTGACCTTTTAGAGCCATCTGCAATTGAATCCCCTGCCATCATTGAGAACATTGACTGTAACTCAACTACAGGATGTATTACTCCAAACCTGTTGGGTGGTAGTGGTTCTTATGTTGTTTATGAGTGGACTGGTGATATCGGAACAAACTCTCCGGATGCTGCTACGCTCTGCAACTTAGCTGCAGACTCGTATACACTTACCGTGACTGATTCGAACAATTGTCAGGATACATTTGAATATGTAATTGAAGAAACTCCAGCATTGATCGCTAACATTTCGAGCCAAACGGACGCAAGTTGCAATGGAGCTTGTGATGGTGAAATAACTGAAATAGTAACTGGCGGAACAGGCATGATGACTTGCACTTTGAACGGTATTCCACTTGATCCTCCGTTCTTGCTGGGAGGTGAGCCTGTTGTTATCACGTTGGATAGCTTATGCGCAGGTACCTATGTCATGGAACACGAAGATGAAAACGGTTGCACTGCTTCCGTTACGTTCACAATTGCAGAACCTGATTCCATTCAAATTGACTTGGTTTCAATTGTTCAGGAAGCAACTCAAATTTTCGACATACAATGCGCAGGTGACTCCACAGGCGCAATCGATGCAACGGTAAGTGGTGGTACATCTCCATACACTTTTGAGTGGACTGATGAGGCGCTTAATATTATAAGCATTGAAGAAGATATTGATTCACTTCCTGCTGGCACTTATTGCTTAAGCGTGATTGATTTCAATGGTTGTTCGACGCAAGAATGCTATACCATCACTGAACCGGAAGAAGCGTTGCAAGCAACTGCTGAACTTTCTATCTTCAATGATGAATTTAATATCTCTTGTTTCGGAGCGAATGACGGTAGCATTGATGTTACTGTTATTGGCGGAGTTGCTCCATATACGTTCGACTGGAATGGCAATGGCGCAATTGATGGACAAGAAGATCAAACTGGACTTGGTGCTGGCGAATACGATGTTCTAATCATCGACGCAAACTTCTGCACATACTACATGGAATTTGTATTGACGCAACCGGAAGCAATTATCGTTGATGCTACAATCTCATTGTTCGAAAGCGGATTTAATATTTCATGCAATGGCGTTTGTGATGGCTCAATCAGTATCAATATCTCTGGTGGTTCGCCTGCATACACTATCGCATGGGCAGGTCCAAACGGCTTCAGCAGTTCATCTACAGAACTTACAAATCTTTGTGCTGGTGATTACTTCTTGACTGTAACCGATGAGAATGGATGCAGCATTTCGCAAACCTATACATTGGCTCAACCAGAAATTCTATCCGGATCAATTTCACAAGCATACAATTGCGCGGATGGCAGCTATGAATTGTGTGTTCAAGCATCCGGTGGTTCTGGAAATTATTCGTACTTATGGTCTGATGGTAGCACAACATCTTGTATCACTGTTTTAGTTGATGGGGAATATTGCGTGACTATCACAGACGGCTCAGGATGTACAACTCAGGTTTGTGTTACTGTTGACACGCAGTCGCCACTGACTATTGAAGCTACTTCAAACAATTCAATTTGCGGATTGTGCAATGGCAGTATAGACATTACAATTGCTGGTGGCTTGCCAGCCTACACTATTTCTTGGTCGAATGGTCCATCCTCCGAAGACTTAACAAATCTGTGCGCGGGTATCTATACAGTAACCGTAACTGATCAGTTGGGTTGCACTCAGACGTTGAGTCTGGAGATATTCGATACACCTGGTGTCCAAATTCAAACAACACAATCGAATGTGTCTTGTTTTGGTGATGCAAGCGGAACAGCTACGGTGATCATCACAGGAGGTACACCTGAAATTACAATTGAATGGTATGATGAAAATGAAAACATTATCGGAACGACATCTACCATCACACAATTGCCTACTGGATTCTACGGGGTGCATGTTGAAGACGGTGCAGGTTGCACTGCTGATGGTCAAGTAACAATTGCTCAGCCTTCTCCTTTGCAACTGGAAGCGGAAGTAAGCATAGTTGGCGATTTCAACATTTCACTGCCAAATGGATCCGATGGAATCATTGAACTCACAATTACTGGAGGCGTTCCTGAATACACCTATGATTGGACACCGGACGTGGCAGCAACTGACGAAAACTTTGCTGACGGTTTGAGTGCTGGTGATTACACAATCATAATAACAGATGCGAATCAATGTCGCATTGATACAGTGATCACATTGACAGCTCCACGTGACATTAAATTGTACACAGCACTTTCACCAAATGGCGATGGCTTCAACGATGTTTATGTTATTGATGGTGTCATTAATTGCGGAAACAACCAATTCAAAGTCTTCAACAGATGGGGTAATTTGGTGTTTGAAAGAACGAACTACAAAAATGATTGGTTTGGTCAATCTGATGACGGCGGCATTCTCGCTGATGGAACCTACTTCGTGATCTTTGAAGGTTGCGATGAAGAAATCAGCACCTATGTTGACTTAAGAAGAGAATAAACAAAATTCACCGATCCCAAATAATTCTGAATAAATAAGACATCCGGAAATATGAAAAAGTATATAGCAATATTCATTCTGATCATCTCTGCCTCTGCAATGAGCGCGCAGCAAGAGTTGATGATCAGTCAATACATGTTCAATGGACTTGTATTGAATCCTGCCTATGCAGGAACGCATCCATACTGGAGCACAAGTATTCTTCATCGCAGTCAATGGGTGAAGTTTGACAAAGCTCCGCGCACGCAAACGCTTTGTGCCGATGGTCCTATCCTCGGTGGTAAGGTTGGCGTTGGACTCAATTTATCAAACGATGCAATCGGATTGACAAACTCTTTAGACATTGGAGCCAATGCAGCTACCAGAGTTTCTTTGGGAGCAGGCTTCTTGAGCATGGGGTTGCGTTTGGGTGGTACTCGATATAGCGCGAACCTCACAGATGCCGTAATTAAGGACGTTGATGATCCTGTTTACGCAAGCAATCTTGCTGGTTCATTTGTACCTCGCATTGGAGCAGGTTTGTACTACTACCAGCGCAAATGGTTTGCTGGTGTTTCTGTTCCTTCTTTGTTTGCGATTGACGAAAAAATCAGTCAGAGTAGCACTGGACTTAACAGCTTCTACCGAGCTCACGTTTACGTGAATGGTGGAGCGGTATTCACTCCTTCTCCTGAAGTTGCAATTAAGCCTAGTGTTTTGGTAAAATTCCAAGGAAATGCTCCAGCACAGGTTGACCTAAACTTGAATGCTCTCTTCATGAATCGCTTCTGGGTTGGTGCCGGATATCGCACAGGGGACGCACTTATTGCAATGGTTGAATGGAATATCACAAACCAGTTGCGCGTTGGTTATGCATTCGACTACACTTTGACATCTATCTCAGATTACAGCAGCAATTCACACGAAATTATGCTCGGGTATGATTTCGGAAAAGACGTAGATCTCAAAGCTCGCTCACCACGATATTTCTAATTCAAGTAAAATCGGATAAGAAATCTTATTGAAAAAAAGACGTATGAAAAACAGTTTAAATATGACCCGAATAGCCTTATTCATCCTCACAGGAATGCTGCTCGGCAGTTGTGCTTCACTTTACATTAAGAATGGAAAAGAAGCATATAAGAACCTGCAATATCATGATGCAATTTATTTCCTGAATAAAGGTGTTGCTAAAAAAGACGATGCAGATGCCCGAAGAAAATTGGGCGAGAGTTATCTCAAAATAAACGACTTCGAAAATGCAGCAGCCACTTATGAGTTGACAAATACTTACACGGATAATTCTGACGCTGATCGCATCAATCAAGCAAAAGCATTGATGGGTGTCGAACGTTATGCCGAAGCAAAAACAATTCTGGAAGGCATCACTAGTCGTGACGCAAACAATCAGGTAGCAAAAGAACTTTTGGCGAGTTGCAAAAGTATCGATAAGATGAAAGGAGATTCCTTGCTCTACATTGTTGAGCCAGTGAACATTCCTGTGCTTTCTGCGGTATATGCACCTGCACCATACGACGGCGGACTCATTGTAAGCAGTCCAACGGGAAAAGGTGAAAATGACCCATATACAGACAGAGTGTACACCAATCTTTTCTTCACTAAAAAAGAAGGTGCTACTTGGAGCAATCCAACCCCGATGGACGGCATCAACGGTATTTATCACGATGCGGCGGCAGCTGTTGCTCCATCAGGTCAAACGCTTGTCTTTACGAGAAGCTTTCAATTGAATGGTGGTGCCATGGCAGGAAATGATCAACGAGTTAGCACTACACAGCTCTATTCAAGCAAAAAAGCAGGTGATGGCTCATGGGAAAAACCAACTTTAGTGCCTTTCTGCGATTCAAAATTCATGTTTGCTCATCCTACTTTTTCTCCAGATGGAAAAACCATGTATTTCGCTAGCGATATGCCCGGAGGATTCGGTGAGATGGATATCTGGGAATCTAAACTGGTAGATAATGCATGGAGCACGCCGAAAAATCTTGGTGGCGACATCAACTCAAAAGGAAATGAAGTGTTTCCGGTTGTTAAGAGCGAAGACATGATCTTTTTCAGCAGTGATGCGCACGAAAGTTTGGGCGGTCTTGATATTCTTTCTTCTTCACGCAAGAATGGAATTTGGGAAAACCCGGTGCACATCTCCTACCCTATCAACACATCAACGGATGATTTCGCTATGGTTTGGAGTCCAGATGGTAAGTCAGGATACTTCACAAGCGATCGTTATGGTGCAGATAAAATCTTCAGCTTCGCATATGATGACACACGTGTGACCTTGAATGGACTTGTTACAGGAAAAGACAGCATGTTGCCACTTGGCGGAGTAAAAGTGATAATTAAAAATTTGACGGATGGCACAGAACAAATGGTCATCAGCGATGGCGACGGCAAATTCACTGCTGAATTGGTGAAAGGAAAAGATTATCAAATGATTGCGGATCTCGAAGGTTACTTCAAACAAACGGATAATGTAAATACCAAAACCGGAGAAAATCCAATCAACAAAGTGATTGAAATGACCGAAGTGTACATCTCCGACCCGAATGCCAACAATGGCAACAATGGTGGAAATAACAATGGCGGCACAACCGGAAATGGTGATGGAACAGGAAATAATGGCAATGGAAACAATGGCAATGGAGATGGTAAGAATGGAGGCAAAAAAGGGATTTATGATTTACCTGAAATTCATTGGGACTATAACAAGTGGGATATTCGCAATGATGCGATTCCTTACCTGGATAATCTTGTGAAATTGTTCAGAGAAAATCCAGATTTGAAATTCGAACTTAGAAGCCACACTGACTGTCGCGGTAGTTTTGAGTACAATGATGATCTCTCTACAAAACGTGCAAAATCTGCTACAGACTATCTAGTGAAAAAAGGTGTTCCACGTTCAATCATCGTATCAAAAGGTTATGGTGAGCGTGAATTGCTCAACAATTGTTCTGATGGTGTGTTCTGCGATGAATCCAAACATGAAGAGAATCGTCGTACCGAATTTATCGTTACAGGTAAAAAATAAGATGACTCACTTTTAATATTAAAGCCTCGACATAGTCGGGGCTTTTTGTTTGTATTAGACCATTTCTACTCCTACGCGAAGCTATTTTTGACCATCGTCCATTGACCCAGCGTATTGACTTATCGATCGCAGAAAAAACGTTTTGACACAATAAAAAAAATGGCAACCTTTCGGCGACCAATGATGAAAAGAAACAAGTGCAGCCAATTAATTTCGAAAAATCGTATGCAATTTCTGCATTTTGTTCGTCTAGATGGATCTATTGAATGCATCACTATGAGAATTCTACTCATCATCTTACTTCTTAGTTCTGTCCTTACTGTTCGATCTCAAAGTCCTGCAAAGTTGCCCGATTCTTACCCCAGAATTATGGGTATAGACTTGCCAAGACAAAAAGATGAGCAGCAGGGAGAAAGCATTACAACCAATCATTGCCTGACGGATCATGTCATGGAAAAAGCCAAATCTGATTTTCAATTCATAGAATTCAGGGAAAACTATTTCAATCAACGAATTGCCGAACAGAATATTCTAAGAAACCGAGAATTGGATTTATTTATACCAGTTGTGGTGCACATCATTCACAACGAGGGCTTAGAAAACATCAATAATGAATCGGTAATACAGGGCATCGAAGATCTTAATAACGCCTTTGCCAATTCGAATGTCTATTTCGAAGAAGATGGAGTACAAATACACATACAATTTTGTTTGGCACAGCAAGATCCCGATGGACTGCCTACCTCTGGAATTACCAGAACTGTAAGTTCATTCACAGATTTGCTTGTGGAGTCGGACGATTTAGCAATGAAAAACCTAGTAAGATGGAACCCCTACGAGTACCTCAATATTTGGCTTGTAAAAGAAATCGTTTCTGCATCCTCTGGAAGTGGTGTTGCAGGCTATGCATTTCTACCGAGTGCACATGGAGAAGATATAGACGGCATTGTGGTAGAGGCTCGCTGGTTCGGATCTTCACCGGATAACTCAAAAATTCATATTCATGAAGTTGGACATTACCTTGGTTTATATCACACTTTTCAAAGTGGCTGTGAAAATGATAACTGTATGCAAGATGGAGATAAAGTGTGCGATACCCCGCCAGATAATTCCCTTTACCCTGTTTCCTGCAATTCATCGCCAAATTCATGTTCTTCTGATGAAGATGATCCTTCTTTAAATAATCCATTTCGTTCAATTGCACTAGGTGGCCTGGGAGAACAACCTGATCTCTTTCAAAATTACATGGACTATGGCTTGAATGAGTGTCAGGTCCTTTTCACTCCAGGTCAAGGCATTCGTATGTATGATGCGCTCACAATTCAACGCAGTAGTTTGCTCGAATCGAATGGTTGCATTTCTTCTTGCGGAATCGCCTTACATGGCATTACGCCTTCTGCGAATGCTTTTGTGGTTGGCGAGTCTGTATCTATTGCATCCTCGATTACCGCAACAACTGAGGTGGAATATGTATGGACCTTCAACGGTCAATCTATTTCTACCGAAAGCAGCGTGAACTACACTTTCACGGGCATGGATCAATCTGGATATTTCAAATTGGTAGTTTTAAACCCACTCCAAGGCTGCAGTGTCAGCGATAGCGTATATATTACCGTATCATGCAACTCCGATGTTAGTTTCACTTTTTCACCTGAGTTTCCTGAAATCAATGAGACAGTCTTTTTTACAAATAACAACCCGGAATTGATCGCCTTTCAATGGTATCTGGATGACGAACTCACAAGCGAAGCCGCCGGCTTTTCTCAACTTTATAGCTTACCAGAAAATCATTCCGTCCATCTCATTGGATACAACGGCACGTGCTATGACACCTCACAAGTAAAATACTTTTCTGTTGGTTCATGTTATGATGGATCAAACAATAATTGGCTTTTCGGCGCAGATGACGGTATGCAAATCAACTTCAACTCAGGCTCTCCAATGGTCACGTCATTAGCAGCCACTTCAGATCTTATAAGGACAGATGAAGGAATTGCAACCATCAGCGATAGGAATGGGAATCTATTATTTCATGCGAACACAAGTCAAATTTACAATCGAAACTACCAGTCCTTTTATGATAGTTTGAGTATTGGCTCATCCACAGCCCAAGGTGTTATGATTATTCCTGATCCGGCAGGAGGTAATGAATATTACGTCTTTTGCACCCAAGAACAGGGCGGATTTTCTGAATGGAGTCAGGAAGGGTTTTCTTATTTAAAAGTCGATATGGATTTAAACAATGGACTTGGAGGAGTTGTTGGAGATTCTATTCGTCTGCTTCCACGAGTGATTGAAGCACAAACATCTATTCGACACTGCAATGGAAGTGACGTGTGGGTTGTATGTCATGGTTTTGGCAACAAAATATTTTATAGCTTTCTCATCACAGATGAAGGGGTTTCATCACCGGTCATTTCTTCCGTTGGTGCCACGATTCCAAGTTATGAATCAGCTAATGCAATTGGCATTCTGAAAATTTCACCACAAGGTAACATCCTCGCTAAATCTGCTACTGTTTTGCAGCGCTTAGAATTGTTTCGATTTGACAACTCCACTGGTCAAGTCTTGGATGATTTTTCTCAATTTAATGAAGAACTGGATTTAGGAACTTCAGTTGATCCTTATGGACTCGAGTTTTCACTGGACGGATCTAAGCTTTACCTTACAGGCAAGTATGGGGATCCAAATATTTATCAATTCGACTTATCCTCTGGAATTGCAAGCGAGATGCTGAACAGCTTTCAATCTATTGGAACGGCTCAAACGGCATTGGCGCTTGGTAACATTGCACGTGGTGCTGATGGTAAGATTTATGTGACCCATAATCATAGCGTCTTTCCATTTACTCAAAATGAAAACATAGATGTAATCCAATATCCAAACAATGCCGGATTGGCTTGCAGTTTTATAGAAGATGGCCTAATAACAACACGCAAAACACAGCAAGGAATTCAAAACATTTTGCCTCCGATTTATGAATCAAACAAACCAGAAATTTCTGGACCAACCATGATCTGCACGAATGTCATGAATGCACTTTATACAACTTCTTGTGGCAACAATAGTTGGGAACTTCATGGACAAAATACTCTCATAGTTCTTTCGGAATCTCAGGTTCATGTTAATTTCTATCTGCCAGGCACAGACACTCTGATTTGTCATAGACAAACGGATTGTTTCGGGCTGTTATCAGATACTCTGTTAATACATGTTGTGACTGCTAGTCTGAATATCACTGGACCAACCAACGTTTGTCACACCGCAGGTTTGGTTACTTATTCCGCCGGAAGCGGTGAATTTGAGTGGAATCATTCCGGAGACAACCAGTTCATCATAGTTTCACAAACCATAGTTCGCATCAATTTCACAACTATTGGAACGGATACCATTTTCTGTAGAAAACTAAATACGTGTGCTCAATTGCTCAGGGACACGCTTATCATTCATTCAGGGCCCTACCCACTATTTTTGGGTAACGACACAACTGTTTGCTCCGGTGCTTCCATCGCTTTGGATCCCATTGGCAATTTCACTTCATACTTATGGAGCAACGGATCAACTGGCCAGACACTTTTTCCGACGGAGCCAGGTGAATACTGGCTTCATACAACAGGCCCAGGAGTCTGTAGCTCAACAGATACAATTTATATTGGGTTTTCGCAAGGATCTTTTCAAGCACCAGACCTGGACACTGTTCAAGTTTGTATAACTGCAAGTGGCTATTACGATATAACAGTTCCTCCGACGAACTATGAGCATCGATGGCTTACTTCCAATGGCTCTATGTTACCATCCATTTCTTATTATTGTGATGCGGCTTTCGATTATTGGAAAGTGCCAATTTATTTCTTGAGTGAGGAAGGATGCATGGACTTAGATTCTTTGATCGTCACTCGAAGAACTCCACTGAATGAATTTGAATTGGGCTCCACCTTGCTTTTATGTCCTGGTGAAACAATTTCAATGAATATAGACAGTTTGAATCACCCTGGATGCGTTTTCAGTTGGCAAGACAATTCTGTCGGTTATCAAACTTTGATTGATACTACTGGCTATTATTATGCAATCCGGCATGACACCTTATGCGACACTTATGATTTTGACGCTATTGATGTAGGAACAATCGATTTGAATTCTTTGAGTTTGGATGATTCGCTGTTGCTGTGTGAGAATACAACCATCATGCTTGACGCAGGTGATTACTATGCCGATTTGATGTGGGAAGATGGATCATCCGATCAAACCAGGTTCATTTCTGATCCTGGTATCTATCATGTTACCGCGTATACTGCATGCGGAAATGTTTACGACACAACCGATGTTGTGCTTGTGGATCCATCAGAATATCAGTTGCATCTGCCTGATTCTATTTTGATATGCGAAAGTGATCTGCCATTTTCAATCGTTGAAAGCAATTCGAATTTTGATGTTTTGATTTGGGATGACGGTAGCGTCGGCCAGACGTATGAAGCGCAGGATTCAGGTGAATTTTTCATCACCGGAAACTATTACTGCGGTCAAGAAATCGACTCTTGCTTACTTGTGATTATTCCGGCTCCCTATAGCCAATTACATGATTCGGTTTTTGCTTGCCGGGCCGCACTGCCTGTCAGCATGAGTCCAAGCGGAGATCAAGCAATCACCTATTTGTGGAGTTCCGGTGCGACAACTTCTTCGAACAATTTGAATGTAGAAGGTTGGCATTTTCTCACATCCACATTTACCTGCACGGAGCGTTATGATAGTGTTTTTCTGAGTCTTTATCCTGACCCGTTCATTTCTTTGCCCCTGGACACTACGTTATGTCATGGTGAAAACATTGAGTTAAACGCACCACAAGAATATTCGAACTTTTGGAGCACAGGAGAAGAAACACCTTCAATCATGGTGTTTCAAGAAGACACGATCATACTCCAATCTATCAATCAATACAGCTGTCAAGCCGCAGACACAATTGTTGTCTCGTACTCGCCACTTTATCTTTCAATCCCAAATGAAGTCTGGTTCTGTGAAAATGATAGCATAGAAATCGTTGCTGAGACGAACGCAGAACAATTATTATGGAACAATGGCAGTGATGAAACATCTACCTTTTATGATCAACCTGGGGCGTATTCGCTGACTGCTGTGCTTGATCAATGCAGTTTGTTGTCATACGGTTCAATGATTACTTTGCCACTTCCTGTTTTTAATTTAGGAAATGATACCACGCTCTTGATCGGAAACCCTCTCACAATCTTTGGGCCAATGACTATGGACGAATACGCGTGGAATGTAGCAGGTGAAACAGG
>Ga0075152_10003419_pt1 | contig 11098 bp, 9 predicted proteins | sample JI61114C2DNA_FD_70964 | JGI IMG/M metagenome (GOLD analysis project Ga0075152, IMG submission 70964) | Wastewater effluent complex algal communities from Wisconsin, to seasonally profile nutrient transformation and Carbon sequestration -... | ecosystem: Engineered > WWTP > Effluent > Algae...
TGTACATGTAAATATTACATGAATGTTTAATTGCATCATGCATATTTAAAGGACCATGTCCACTAAGGCGTCCGCATCTGAAACTATTGCCCCCAAGCATCGGTCCACCATCACAATTTATTACATGTCCTGGCGAGGTGCCGGCTTCCATGGCTGCCAAAATTGTTATTAATTTAAATATTGAACCAGGAGGATATAGGCTGTGTATTATTTTGTTTATAAGGGGTTTATAAGGATCTTCAATTAAATTGGTCCAATATTTATTTGATAAAAAATTGAAATTATTCGGGTCATATGAAGGGGCGGAACAAAAGCTTAATACACTACCATCAAGACAGTCCATCACAACAGCGCTGGCACCTTGAGGATTTAAATAGGTCATAATTTCTTGCCCTAAGGAAGCATCTATATTTAATTGCAAATCCTCTCCTGCGGTGCTGAGGCTTTTTGAAAGTTCTCTGACATATGAGCCGTGCGCGTTAATCTCTATTTGTTTATGACCAAACTCGCCTCGCAAAGTATCTTCGTAAAATTTTTCTACACCGTTTTTACCAACTCTAAAATCCTCATCAACAAAGCCAAATTCATTTTTTTCATTTTCAGCGACTCTGCCCATATAACCAATTAAATGAGCTAAAGCATTACCGTATTTGTATAATCTTATGCTGCCAGTATCGACAAATAATGACTTTAACATCTCCGCGCGCTCTTCTATAATCGCTATCTGATGCCAATCAAGACAATCTACAATTAGGGCTGGTACTCGTCTTCCTGCTTTTTTAGTTCTTTTATTTATTTCTTTGATTTGATCATCATCTAATTCTAGAATTTCTATAATAATTTTTATTTCATCTTCAAAATCTGGATTAATATTTTTATCAAGTAGTAGCCTAAAACATGGGGTGTTTTTGGCAATCACATTCATATTACGATCGTATATTTGCCCTCTGACTGGAGGAATAATAATCATCTTGATCCGATTCTGGTCAGAAAGCGTTTTATACTCACTTTTTTTAATAAACTGCATATAAAACATTCTGCTAGCCAGTAAAAATAACAAACCAAATTTGCCGGCCCCGATAAGGAATGTGCGTCTTGAAATCAGCTGCCCTCTTAGCGTATCTTTATCTAGCATAATTAACCAAAATCCTGGAGGGTTGATAAATTAAAAAATTTAATATTGGATAAGATAAGATTGTTGTTAAATAGTAAAAATAAATCGATAATCCCTCAAAGCTATATTGGTAACTTATAGCAAAAACCAAATATCTAAAACATATAATAAATAAACTATATGCACAAAAAACTAAGATATTAGTAAGGTATTTCTGTAAAATGAACCATCTGCTTGCGTAATTTAAAATAAGATTTGCTAATATGTAAGCTAGAGAACTGGTACCTAGGGGTAACCCGTAAATTTGATCCAAAATTATTCCAATTAAGAATAAAATCCAATATCTAATAGTTTTATAACTAGAAAAATAATAGATAATCATCATATCAAAGGCTGGAAAAATCTCTCCCGCCGTGCCAGCGAAGTCTATTAGGTATAATTCTGCTGATAGTATATATAGTAAAAAAATATATGTACTAAAAAGGGTCGTTAATAATAATTTTAATGATAATTGATACATAATTATTTTATATATTATACTATACTATAGTCAAAGCAGTTGAATCCTGATACATAAATTTTACAGGAACTCGGCTGTGCTCACCTATTATATATAAGCTGCGCTAGCTGCTGCCTTAAAATTTAATGTACCATAATTAAAGCTGCTTTAACTATAACTTCAAAATCAAAATGATCAGAAGAAATTTGATTGGCGAGAGCGCCCACAGCTTATTCTATAAGCGAGGACGCTCATCCTAAGAAAAATTTCTTCTGAGCGTTTAATTTCGAAGTTGGGATTGCTGATGCACGCCGGCATTCATTATTAAACCAAAACTTATTAACATTGATACCATCATCGTACCACCATATGAAAAGAGTGGCAAAGGAACCCCTACAGCTGGCAACATCCCCATCACCATAGAGATATTAATAAATATATGACTAAAAAATATCGATGTTAAGCCCACTACCATTAATTTTGTAAATTTTGATCTTGCGTTAATAGCTACGGCAAGTGAGCTAATAATAACCATAAAATACAATATTAGTAAAATTAAACCACCAAAAAAACCAAGCTCTTCCGTTAAAAAGGAAAAAATAAAATCTGTTTCATATTCTGGTAAAAAACTTAAATGGCTCTGGGTGCCTTTGAACAAACCTTTGCCAAAAAATCCTCCAGAACCTATAGCTATTTTTGACTGAATAATATTATAACCAGCGCCAAGAGGCTCTCTTTCAGGATCTAAAAAAATTAAAACACGATTCTTTTGATAAGTATATAAATAAGACCAAATGATTGGCATTGCAGCTAGTACCCCAACTCCGGCAATTATAAAATATAGGATTCTTGTACCTATAGCAAAAAACATTATCGCTGCCACTATAAGAGTAATAATGCCTGTACCAAGATCAGGTTGTTTGATTATTAAAGCAGCCGGGATTAAAACGCCAATAATAGGTATTATTAAATTAGATAATGAAGAAATTTTGTGGTCCAGACTATTGTGAAAATATCTGGCAAGCATAAGTACTATAGCAATCTTGGCAGGTTCTGATGGTTGAATATAGAAAATACCTAAATTTATCCATCTTGTCGCTCCCATAGCTGTTTTACCGTCAATTGCTACGGCAATTAATAGTAACAAAACTAGAAAATATAAAATGTAAGAAGATTTATATATAAATCTAATATCAATAATCGCTATGATAAAAGATAAAGGCATAAAAATACAAAAGATTCTTATCTGTTTATAAGCCCAGGGCTCGATTTGCCCTCCGGCTGCCGAATAAAGAATAACAAAACCATAGATACAAATGATAGTTACAAAACATGGAACCCTCAAGGGTATTTTGCTTATTTTAGCTAAAAATCTTTCTTTGATAGAGTCCATTGTTTTAGTTTTTTTCTTTATTATAAACCATTTTATATTTAGGGAAAATGATTTTTACGACGGTTCCTTTTCCTGACACGCTATGGATATCGAGCAGAGCATCGTGTGCATCAAGTAGCATCTTAACTATTGGCAAACCAAGGCCATAAGATCCTCCTTTTTCATAATCATTTCTATGTAAAGTGCCATACCTGCTAAGAGCAATTGGAATATCTTCCTCCTTCATACCAATCCCCTCATCAGCTACTGTAATTATCATTTTTTCTTCTTGTACTTCCGCGGATATTATAATTGTAGTATTTTCCTCTGAATATTTTATGCTATTGTTAATTAGATTATCTATCACTTGCGATATCCTTCTTTTATCACAAATTAATGATGGTAAATCTGGATCAAAATTAGTTAATATTTGAATATTTTTCTTTCCTCGATGAGTTTTTACAATTTGAGTTATAATCTTTTCTATATTATTTAGAGAATTAACGATTTTGAACTGCCCTTCAATTATCTGGTTTTCATCTAAAATATCTGTAATAAAATCAAGAATTACTTGCCCATTACTATGAATACCTTCAGCATATTTGATATAATTTTTAGATAATGGTCCAAACAACTCTTTAGACATCACTTCTGATCCTGTAAGTATAAAACCTAATGGAGATCTGATTTCGTGTGCAGTGAACGCAAGAAAGTTAGTTTTTGCTCTGGTTGCGTTATTTGCTAAGATTGTAGCTTTTTCAGCTTTTGTTCTCAGTGATGTTTCTCTTTTATAAATTGAAATGATGATTAATAAACAAATTCCAGCAAAAAAAACAACTTCTAATAATTTTTTTGTAACTGTTTCAACGATATTATTTTTGATAAAATCATTATCAATATTAACAATAACTGCAAAGGGGAGATTTTCGAGTGGCTTAATAAAGTAGTTCACCCCATTTATCATATCCAAGTATGATAAATCTTTATCATTATCTTCTTCGTTCCAACTTAGAGTCTCTAATAATTTCAACAAATGAGGAAACAACAAATCATTTTTATGTATAATTTTATCTATTTCTGGCTTTGACTTAGCAACTACATTAGAAGCCTTGTCAATGATTATAAAATTAATACTCTGATTTTTTTTATTATTATTTAAACTTTTAATCATTGTATCGATATCATAGCTAAGAATCACCGCCCCAATAAATTGGTTTGTTTTTTCATCAAAAATTGCATCAATCAATTTTAAAGTATTGGCTTTTTGAGAGGACCTGCTTATATGAAAAACTATATTATCTTTTTTGTCTTTACTAAGATGCGTTTTATCCACTATCTCCCTTACAAAATTGATCTTTCTTGGGTTTTCTTCAATTCCCCCATTAGTGGTAATTAGCTCTCTAAAATTGTTGTCGACCCAGCTATATTTTCGCCAACCAAAAATCATATTAAATTCTGGAGATTGAAAATGATGGTGAAGAGTTTCTCTTATATAATCCAAATTATTAGGGTTTTCGCGGATATTTTTACCCATTAAACCAATAAAATATTTAGAATAATTCAGATTATCGGATATCACAGTCTCAAGCAAAATGGCCTCTATCTTCATTTCACTAAGCACTCTGGTTTTTTTATTCGAATATATCCTAATAAAATAAACTAATGTTAAAATCACGACCATAATGATCACAACAAACGTTACCATTTGCACGTTTACTTTATAATCAGCCGATTGTTTTTCTATCTCTTCTTGGTCGAAATTCATAAATTGTTTTAATTATCGTTCTAATGTTGTAGTATAGCCGATGTAAAATTTAATTTAGCTTAAATATGAAATTATCACTATTTAATACACTTACAAGGAAAAGAGAGAATTTTCAACCATTAGACATCAATTTGGTAAAAATGTATGCTTGCGGGCCGACAGTTTACGATCATCCACATATTGGTAACGCAAGATCTGTAGTTGTTTACGACCTTCTGTATCGAACCCTAATGCATATATATGGTAAAGCGAATGTTCTATATGTCCGCAACATTACTGATGTTGATGATAAAATCATTGATAGAGCGGCCGAGCTTAACATCCCAATATCTAAATTAACTACAGAAACTACCTTAAACTTCCACAATGATATGGAGTATCTTGGTTGTTTAAAACCAACAAAAGAGCCAAAAGCTACGGAGCATATCGCTGACATGATCGATATTATTCAGAAATTACTAGCTGCCGAGGTTGCTTACGAAGCAGCAAATCATATATATTTTGATGTATCTAAAGCCCATAATTATACTGAGTTATCAGGTAGATCTTTAGATGAACTATATGAGGGTGTTCGAATCGATAATGATAATAACAAAAAACATCCTGCTGATTTTGTATTATGGAAAACGGCTAAGGAGGAAGATGATATTTCAGCTAAGTTCCCGAGCCCTTTTGGCATGGGGAGACCTGGCTGGCATATTGAATGCTCAGCTATGAGCTATAAATTTCTTGGTAGTAATTTTGACATTCATGGTGGGGGGATAGATCTTATCTTTCCACATCACACTAACGAAATAGCTCAAAGCTGCTGCGCTTTTCCTGGTTCTTCCTACGCCAAATATTGGATTCATAATGGCTTCCTGACTGTCGATCATGAAAAAATGAGCAAATCTCTTGGTAATTTTGTAACCGTAAAAGATCTGAGAGATAAAAAAATCAAGGGTGACGCGGCAAGGCTTTTGTTGCTCATGACGCATTATCGCAAACCTTTAGATTATAACGAAAAAGCCATTAATGATGCAGAAAAAATGCTTAACTATTGGTACCGAGCTATTGAAAATGTAGAAACTGTAAATACCGACATTCCGCGCGAATTTTTGAATTGTCTACTAGACGACTTAAATACTCACTTGGCAATAAAATTAATCAATGACTTTGCCAAACAAGCTCACGCAAACGATATTAGCGCTGCGCAAAAAGTTGTAGCTTGCGCAAAGTTCCTCGGCTTAATGAGACTAGACTTTAATGAGTGGTTTAAAGGAAATGTTGATGATGTTTTAATTAATCAATTAATTGCCGAAAGATTAGAAGCCAAAAAAGAAAAAAATTGGCCGCTAGCTGATCAAATTCGTACTCAATTAACTAAAATTGGAGTTACTATAGAAGATAGGCCTGATGGTTCCACAATTTGGAAAACAAATTAACGCTTGAAAAAATATCAAAAATCTATATAAATAAAGATCCAATTAAAAAAGGTTTAATAATGTCAATAGAATATACTTTTTCAATCATCAAGCCTGATGCAACCGAAAGAAACTTAGTAGGAAAAATCAATTCTTACCTAGAAAACGCTGGTTTAGAAATCGCTGCTCAAAAAATGGTCAAATTAACCACAGAACAAGCTGAAGAATTTTATGCCGAGCACAAAGAAAGGCCATTTTTTGCTGGCCTTGTAAAATACATGACCTCAGCTCCTGTTGTGCTACAAGTACTAAAAGGTCAAAATGCTATCGCTAAAAACAGAGAAATTATGGGTGCGACTAACCCGGCTAATGCTGATGCTGGCACCATCAGAAAAGATTTTGCTGTTGATATTGAAGCTAATAGTATACATGGTTCTGATAGTGCCGCTAGTGCCGAACGAGAAATATCCTTTTTCTTCAAAAAGGAAGAAATTGTAAAATGATGTGTTTCACGTGAAAGGATTCGATGTAATTATTGTTGGAGGTGGCCATGCGGGAGCGGAAGCTGCCGCTGCTTCTGCGCGCGCAGGAAGCAAAACATTGTTAATTACTCTTAAAGCAGAGAATCTAGGTGAAATGTCGTGCAACCCCGCGATCGGCGGAGTTGGTAAAGGAACGCTGGTTAAAGAGATTGATGCTCTTGATGGAATTATGGGTAGGGTTATTGATAAAGCCGGTATCCATTATAAAATGCTGAATGAGAGCAAGGGCCCGGCTGTTTGGGGACCAAGAGCTCAGGCCGATAGAGCTTTGTATCGAAAAGAGATGTTTGCTCTATTAAACAACTATCCAAATCTTACTATTCTTTATGATTCGGTTGAAGATATTTCAATCAAAGAGCGCAAAGTAACGGGGGTAATTACTCGTAATTCCGGAACAATAGAATGTTTCTCCGTTGTGCTAACAACTGGAACATTTTTGTCAGGATTAATTCATATTGGTCAAACTAAAATTCCAGCTGGTAGGGTTGGAGAAGAACCATCGTATGGCTTATCAAAGACCCTTCGTGATAATAATTTTATGGTTGGAAGGTTAAAAACTGGTACCCCTCCAAGAATCGATGGTAGAACAATTGATTATAGCAAAGTGGAAATTCAAACAGGAGATTTAATACCTAGGCCGTTTTCTGAGGTTACTAATAAAGTTGAAGTTCCGCAAATAAATTGTTATATAACGAGAACCAACATTAATACTCACAAGGTAATCAAAGATAATTTACACTTATCTGCAATGTATTCCGGTCAGATTGAAGGTGTAGGCCCTAGATATTGTCCATCGATAGAAGATAAAATTGTTAAGTTTGCTCAAAAAGATAGTCACCAAATTTTTCTAGAACCAGAAGGTCTTGATGATCATACTATTTATCCAAATGGAATTTCTACTTCCCTTCCTGAAGACGTTCAGCTCGAGATTTTAAAAACTATCCCAGGTCTTGAAAATGCTAAAATGATAAGGCCTGGCTATGCCATTGAGTATGATTTTGTTGATCCAAGAGAATTATCCGATACGTTGGAGACAAAAAAAGTTAGTGGATTTTTTTTAGCTGGCCAAATAAATGGTACAACTGGATATGAAGAAGCAGCTGCTCAAGGATTAATAGCTGGGATTAATGCTGCTTTCTTGGCGCAAAATAGAGAAAAATTTACTTTATCAAGGTCTGATGCCTACATCGGAGTGATGATTGATGACCTCATCAATTTTGGCACCGCAGAGCCTTATAGAATATTTACTTCTCGCTCCGAATATAGACTAACTCTTAGGGCAGATAATGCTGATATCAGGCTAACTCCATTAGCCATAGAAATTGGCGTTGCATCAGATGAGAGGATAGCCAAATTTAAAAATAAACTTAAATACCTTACTGCCTTAAAAGAAAAATTAGATAATTTAAGTCTAACTACTAGCGAAATCCAAAAAAAAGGTAGTTTGATATCACAAGACGGTTCTCATAAAACTGCTTTTGTATTGCTTGGATTACCAAAATTTGGATCTGAAAAAGTAATTGAGTTTTTTCCTGAATTAAAAGAGGAAAACATCGCTTACTTAAAATATCATGAAGTTGAGTCAAAATATTCTTCTTACTTAAAAAGACAATTAGCTGATATAAAATTATTCATAGATGAAGAATCTCTGGAGATTCCTGCTGATCTTAATTACAATAATATCCAAAGCCTATCAATCGAAACTAGAGAAAAGCTTACATTCCACAAACCGCGTACTATAGGCGCGGCCCGTCGTATACCTGGAATTACGCCACCAGCCCTTACAACAATTATAATTTATTTAAAGAAATGATTGATGATGTTTCACGTGGAGTGTTGATTAAATACCAAGAATTATTGCTTAAATGGAATAAAGCCATAAACTTGATCTCAAAAAATTCGGTGTCAGAGATTTGGGAAAGGCATATATTAGATTCGTTGCAACTTCTTAATTACATTGATCGTTTTGATAAAATTATCGATATTGGCTCGGGCGCCGGTTTTCCTGGTATTGTTTTATCTATTGGTGGAGTGAAGGATGTTACATTGGTAGAATGTGATACAAGAAAAGCAGTATTTCTGCACCAAGCAGCCAAGCTATCACCAAATAAAATTACTATAATTGAAGAACGACTAGACGAAAAATTTTCAGCGGATTGTGATATTTTAACTTGTAGAGGCTTTAGTACTATTACAAATATACTTTTGGTCACTCAAGGAGTAAACCGAAAAAAACTATTGTTACTTAAAGGAGAGAGCTACGATAAAGAAATAGAAGAAGCGCAAAAAGATTGGTTGTTTAATTTTAAAGTTCATGATAGCATGACGTCAAATAAAGGAAAAATTCTGGAAATCACTGATGAAAGGAAAGGTAATTTCAGTTGTTAATCAAAAAGGCGGCGTTGGTAAAACAACTACTGCTGTGAATTTGGCAACAATTTTTGCTGTAATGAATAAGAAAGTGTTGGTTGTGGATATTGATTCGCAAGGCAACACTAGTAGCGGGCTTGGTATTAAACAGGTTGATCGCAAGGTCACCTCATATCATATGTTTACGGGTCTAAATTCTATTAAAGATGCCATTATTAATACGGAAATACCAAATTTATCGATTGTTACAGCAAACACGAATTTAGCAGCTATTGAACTGGATCTGATAAATTTGGATAATTATGAGAATATTCTTTTAAACCAGCTTAATGTAATAAAAGATGATTTTGACTATATAGTCATAGACTGCCCCCCATCTTTAAATTTGCTCACCTTAAATGCCTTAGTTGCATGTGATGAAGTACTCATACCGATGCTTTGTGATTTTTATTCTCTTGAGGGTCTGAGTCATTTACTAAAAACAGTCGAGATTGTACAAAAAAAATTGAATCCTAGGATAAAAATAGGTGGCATTTTATTTACAATGTATGATAAAAGAAATAGGCTGACTGAGCAAGTAGAGGATGATGTTAGGTCGTGTCTTGGCAATTTAGTATATAAAACTACGATTCCAAGAAATGTAAAAGTGTCAGAAGCGCCATCGCACGGGAAAGCAGCAATTATATATGATTATAAATGTTCCGGTTCAAGGGCTTATATAGATCTCGCTAAGGAAATTATTGATTCAGAACTTAAATTAATGGAACAAGCATGAGAAATAGAGTTTTAGGTAGAGGTTTGTCATCTCTTTTGAAAGAAGAAATCGTACCAATAGAATTTGGTATGGTTGATAATGTTTTAAATATTGATCAAATCGAACTTGGAAAATATCAACCAAGAAAAAACTTTGATGAAGAAAAACTCAGGGAATTAGCCAACTCTATTGTCAATAACGGCTTAGTTCAGCCGATCATAGTTAATGCAAATGGTGATGGTAAATATCAGATTATAGCTGGTGAGAGAAGGTATCGCGCTTGCAAAATGGTTGGTTTGAAGGAAATACCAGTTATCATTAAAAACTTATCTGATAAGGAAATCCTGGAAATTGCCTTGATTGAAAATATTCAGCGTCAAGAGCTAACTGCCATAGAAGAAGCAGAAGGATACGATAGGTTAATGAAAGAGTTTGGTTACTCGCAAAGCGAACTTGCTGACGCGGTTGGTAAGAGTCGTAGCCACGTTGCTAATTTGCTTAGATTAAACAATCTGCCTGATTCGATTAAATTTATGATAAATCAGGGGCAGCTTAGTATGGGCCATGCCAGATGCCTGATTGGTCTTGAGAATGCAGAAGAGCTAGCTGGCAAGATTATTGCCAATGATTTGAATGTTCGTCAGACTGAAGAATTGACTAGAAAAAAGGAAATTTCTCAGAGAGCTAAGAGAGAAGATGCAACTCCCCCACCACAAGATGATGATTTAATAATATTAGGCCAATCACTCAGTGAAAAATATGGCGTAAAAGTTGTTATTGAAAATTCATGGAATGGTGGTAAAATATCGTTTCACTATTCGAATCTCGAAGAACTCGACGCAATCTTGACCAGAATTAATTAATTATGAAAATATTTTTAGACAGCACGGACCTGGCAGCAATAGAAAAATTTGCAGCTTATGGGATAATTGACGGCATTACCACTAATCCAAGTCTAATGTCCGCCTCATCGCTTAGCTTTGAAGAGGTTGTGACAAAAATTAGCTCTATCATAAAGGGGGATATTAGTGTAGAAGTAGTAGCTAATGATTATGAGGGTATGTTAAGAGAAGGAGCTAAGATTTTAGAAATCGCGAGTGGTTTAGTTATTAAATTGCCTTTAACTTGGGATGGAATAAAAGCTTGCAGTTATTTTGCCAAACAAAATATTAAAGTAAATATGACTTTATGTTTTAGTGTAAATCAGGCATTATTAGCCGCCAAAGCAGGAGCGGCATATGTTTCCCCTTTTATTGGTAGACTTGAAGATAATAATGAG
>Ga0075152_10003420_pt1 | contig 11093 bp, 3 predicted proteins | sample JI61114C2DNA_FD_70964 | JGI IMG/M metagenome (GOLD analysis project Ga0075152, IMG submission 70964) | Wastewater effluent complex algal communities from Wisconsin, to seasonally profile nutrient transformation and Carbon sequestration -... | ecosystem: Engineered > WWTP > Effluent > Algae...
GAGTTCCACCAGGAAGGCGGCCAAGGGCTTACGATCAGGTTTCCCGAGCAACAGCGGGCGTTGATCGGGCGCGACGAAGCAAAACTCAGTATCCTTGAGGGGCTCGAGGGGTTCCTAAGAAAACATACCCGAGGAGATGACCTTGGGCTGCGCTTAGGTGGCGAGCAGCTCGCCGCAGGCGTCCGCTTCGTGCGAATGGTGCGCGAGGGGACTTACGACCTGGTAATTGGCAACCCACCGTATCAGGGCACGGCGAAGATGCAGAACGTGAGGTATGTGCAGCGCGTCTATGAAGTGAGCAAGGCGGACCTGTACGCTGCGTTCCTCGCGCGCGGTCTTCAGCTCGCACGTGAGGGCGGAGCATCAGCTTTTGTTACGATGCGAAACTGGATGTTCATTAAGCAATACGCGGGACTGAGAGCTGAACTGCTGGGCGCGAATACCCTGCGCGTGCTCGGAGACCTCTCCTGGGGCGCCTTCGAGGAGATGCGCGACAACCCCGTAGTAATGTCAGTGTTCTTGCGCAGTTGGCCTGACGGTTCCCCCTCGACAGCAATCGTACCTACCGATCCACAAGAGCGTGTGCGTACGAACGAAGAGTTAGTTCGCAAACGCGTAGGAATGCTCGTGCACTCAGGGCGCATCGATTTCGATCCGGCGATGCTTAAGGTGGTGCCCGAGTGGCCTCTAGTCTACTGGTGGCCTGCATCACTTTTGGATGAGTATCATCGCTCTCCTTGTCTTGGTACAATTTCGCCGGCAAGGGAGGGTTTGACGACTTCGGACAATCTCCGATTTCGCAGATCGACGTGGGAGATCGCTCCCAATACTCCAGGAGCCACATGGCTCCCATTGGTCGCGGGCTCCGAGGGCCGAAAGTGGTTGGAGCCCGTGCTCGAATATGTCGAGTGGACTCGATCGGGGCTTGCGATGAAGCTCATGCCGAGTGCATCGATTCGAAACGAGTCTTTTCAGAAGCGGCTAGGCGTTGCTTTTACAACTGTTGGCGCGGCCTTTGGCGCGCGGGCATATCGAGTCGAGAGTATATTTGAAGCGAAAGGGCGTTCCGTTTTTCCCACAGACTGCCTGTCGACAGCAGTTCTGGTGTGCTCGATGAACAAGGCAGATTCTCGATTCATCTTGGAGTCCCTCAATCCATCGATTGACTTCACTGTTGGGGACGTGAATCGGCTTCCCTTGTTCGCAATGGACGACGCCGATCATACGTTCTCCACAGTTATTCGTGCCTTCGATGACCACGAGTCGCACCGGGAACCGTCTCTCGAGTTTCGCCGTCCCGGGCCATCGCCATGGCTTCACGCCCAAGCATGGGCGCAAAATGCCGTAGATTGCCCAGTGGGCACGCCGGTTCCAGCGTACGTGGAAGAACTCGACCCCGAGCCCGCGATCGACCACCTGTCGTTCGCGCTGGGCGTCGCGCTCGGGCGCTTCGGCGCGGACGGTGTTGGCATCCTCGACCCGACGAAAGACGACCTCTCGCGCGCGCTGCCGGCCGGGATCCTCTTTCTCAACACCACACTCGACAGCAATGACCTGCGCGACAGCTTGCGCGAGTCCGGCGCGAAGCCGCTGCTGGACACGTGGCAAAAGTACGGCCCGACCATCGCCCCGAAGGGCGAGCTCCGGGACTATCTCGCCAACGACTTCTTTGAGCACCACCGCAAGCAGTACGAGAGCCGGCCGGTCCACTGGCCGCTGTCTTCCGAAAAGCGTACCTTCGTCGCCTGGGTTACGATCCACCGCTGGGACGCCTCGACCCTGCGCGTCCTGCTCGCGGACCATCTGCAGCCGGCGCTCAACAACATCGAAGGCGAGCTCCGGGACGTCCGGGCCGCCCGCGACGGCGCCGACAAGGCGGCGGCGCGCGCGGCCGAGAAGCGCCTCGACAAGCTGCAGAAAGCCCGCGAGGAGCTGCGATCCTTCATCGCCTCGGTCGAGCAGTGCGCCGAGAAGGGCCCGCCGCCTGCCGACGCGAAGCGCCCCGAGCGTGAGGTCGATGCCCGCTATGACCCCGACCTCGACGACGGCGTGATGATCAACGCCGCCGCACTCTGGCCGCTGTTCCCGGTGAAGCAGTGGAAGGAGCCGCGCAAGTGGTGGAAGGAGCTCGCCAGCGCCGAGGGCAAGAAGGACTACGACTGGTCGCACTTGGCGATGCGCTACTGGCCGAAGCGGGTCGACGACAAATGTGAGAAGGACCCGTCCCTCGCCGTCGCGCACGGCTGCTTCTGGCGGTATCACAAGGCGCGCGCATGGGCGTGGGAGCTTCGCCTGCAGGACGAGATCGGGCCGGAGTTTCGCATCGAAGAGGAGCCCTACCGCGGCGACGGCGGCCACGAGGCGCATCGCGCGATCCTCCTGGCGGACCACCCGAAAGACGCGCTGAGGATCGTCGAGAAGGAGGTCATTCGACGGACGCGCAAACAGCGCTGTTTTCAGGACGAGCTTTGTCTCCTCGAGACCGGCCTGTGGTCTGTGGTGCCCGATCAGTGCTGGGCGCTCGAGCTGCGGATCATCAAGCGCTACCGAAAGATCCTCCAAAAACAGCTCCTGGGCTCCGTCTGGGGGGCCTTGAAGGAGTTCCGGCTGCGCGCTCCGGATGAAGAGGCGGCACGTGCGGCCTTCATCGCCACGAATCCGAGGCATGTCCGACGCCGGCAGATCCTGCTGGAGGCCGCCCTGGACTTCCTGTTCGAGGACGAGGACGACGATCTGGACGACGACGAGGCCGAGGCCGTCGCGGACGAAGCCGACGAGGAGGACAACGAATGAACGCTGTGCTGGGTCCGGTCTCGAGGGCGCTGGAAGAGGACTTACGAGCTTATGTGGTCCGCGGCGGGATCGTCGTCTGGCTCGACGCCGACGGCGCCTACACCGGACTGGTGGAGCGGCTGATCGCGCTCCGGGCGGCGCATCAGCTCCCGTACGAGGTCCGGGCCTATCGCGGCAGTCACCTCGAGCTGATGATGGCGATCGACGACCTCGCCGACGGCGCCGACAAGCCCGCGCTGGTGATCCACGCCCCCGGCTTCAACAAGGAGAGCATCCGGGAGTCGCCGCTGCTCGAGCTGTCCCTGGCCGGTACCTATTACCTGCGCGCCCTCCCGACCGTGATCACCACGGCCGCGGCGGGGCTGGCCACACCGGACGCGATCGAGGCGTTCTGTCGCAAGGACGGCCTGACCCTCGAGCGCGCCGACGCCTGGCTGACCAGTCAGACCGAGGCCAGCGTCATCGGCCTGCGCGGACAGCTGGGGCTGCACCGCGTCCCGGCGCTCCTCGACGACCTGTTCGCGGGTGGCCCGATCTCCGACAAGCTGACGGCCCCGGACGCGCTGGCGAGCTTCTGGGAGCACCTGGAGGCCGTGCTCGGGCTGCCCGCGCAGTGGCGCGACATCTGCCCGCCGCCCGGTGCGCAGACCCACGCCGAGGACATCGCCTTCATCGCCGCGAGCTGGGCGCTGGCGGTCGAGTACGTCGATGACCTGCGCCGGCCGCCGCGCGACCCCTTGCTCGTGGCGATCCCGGCGCTGCCGCGTGCGGTGATCGACGCCGGCCGCGGGCTCGCCGTCCACCTGCGCGAGCGTCACCGGGTCTTTTATCGCCGTGCCGCAGGCGAAGCCGAGGGCATGCTGCACGAGGAGGTCAAGCTCGCGCGCGCCGAGGACCTCGGCAAGATCGACACCTTCGAGTTCGAGGAGCGCAAGGTGTTCCAGGCCGCGCTCGCGGCCCTGGGCGAGCAGCGCTGGGACGTCGCGTTGCAGTGGGCGAAGGAGCGGCTCGACGGCTCGTCGTTCTGGATCGAGGTCGGCCGGGCGCTGCGCAAGTCGGCCTGGCAGCTCGCGCAGGACGCCGCCTGCCTCGGGCGGGCGATCGCCGCCGCTGGGCCCGCGCTCGCCGCGCCGTCGCTCGAGGCGGCCCTCGAACGCTACGTCGCGCGCGGGGCCGCGGTCGACCAGGCGCACCGCGCCCTCGAGCAGCGCTGGCAGGCCGCCAACGACCCGCAGCTCCCCGAATACGACGCCCTGCGCGCCCGGGTCCAGGGCCTGCGCGAGCTGTGGCACGCCTGGGCCGACACGTGGGCGCGGGACTTCGGCGCCCTGTGTCAGAAGCAGGGCTTCTTGCCGCCGCCCGCGCTGCAGCAGCGGATGTTGTTCGACGACGTCGTCCGCCCGCTGGTCCACCCCACCGAGGTGACGGCGGTGTTCCTCGTCGACGCGCTGCGCTTCGAGATGGCGGCCGAGCTGCAAGGCATGATCGACGACCTGTCGAGCACGACCATCGAGCTGCGCGCGCGCTATGCCGAGCTGCCGACCGTGACTGCCGTCGGCATGAACGCGCTCGCGCCCGTCAGCGAGCACGGCAAGCTGCGCCCGGCGATCGTCGACGGGGCGATCGTCGGCTTCGCCCGCGGCGAGTACCGCGTGAACGACCCCGAGAGCCGCCGCCGCGCCATGCAGGACCGCGTCGGCGGGGCGGCGTGCAAGGGCATCACGCTCAACGAGGTGCTGAGCCGCAGCCCCGCCTGCGTCAAGGCGGCGAAGACGGCGCGCCTCGTGGTCGTCCACGTCGAGGAGATCGACAGCGCCGGTGAGAAGGGCGTCGGCCTGACTGCCTTCGGCCCCGCCCTCCAGCGCCTCAAGACGGCCTGGCGCATGCTCTGGGAGCTAAACGTGCGTCGCTTCGTGATCACCGCGGACCACGGCTTCCTGCTGCTCGACGACGCGATCCGCGAGGCGCAGACCCACGGCCGCAAGATCGACCCGTGGCGCCGGCACGCGATCTCGACGCTGGCCGCCGACCACCGTGACGAGCTGCGCGTACCCCTGGACCGCCTCGGCTACGAGGGCGCGCAGGGCCTCCAGCTGATGATGCCGGCGAGCACGGCCGTCTTCGACACCGGCCGACGGTCCCTCAGCTTCGTCCACGGCGGTAACAGCCTACAGGAGCGCGTGATCCCGGTGCTGACGATCCAGCACAAAAGCCTCCCCGGCGGCGACACCGTCACCTACCGCATCACCGCCACCGCCGGCGACGATGACGGCGACCTGCACACCATTCGCGGCAAGGTTGAGGTGCTGGCCCGGCGCACGCTCGACTTCGGCGGCCGGCGCCAGCTCGACCTGGCGCTGCGGGTCACCGATGCCGCCGACGTCCAGGTCGAGGTCTCGCAGACACGCGGCGGCGCGACCCTGCGCGGCGGCTCACTGCTCGCCAACATCGGCGAGGACTTCGAGGTCTTCTTCCGCCTCTCGGGGCCCGCCGAGGCCCGCGTCCTGGTCGCGCTGCATCACCCCGCGTTCGAGGCCGACGTCGAGCCCTGCGAGGTGCAGGGTCGCTTCGCCGTCTCGGCCCTGCGCGTCCGCCCCCCCGAGCCCGCGCCCGAGCCGGCCCCACAGGCATCGCGTACGGCGGCGGCATCCGCTGCGCCTGCGCCGGCTGGGAATGGCCGGGAGTGGCTGCAGAGCCTTCCAGACGGCCCCGAGCGCCGACTCTTCGAGCACCTCGCCATCCACGGCATCGTCAGCGAGGAGCAGGCCGCCGCCATCTTCGGCAACGCCCGCGCCTTGCGGCGCTTCTCCGCCAACTTCGAGAGCTTCACCGCCAAGGTCCCGTTCGTCGTTCGCATCGACAGCATCGCCGGGACCAGGCGCTATGTGCGTGAGGGACACGGCCAATGAGCACACTGACCCAGCGAGACGTGCAACACATCTTCGAGGCCCTGCGCAAGGGCCTGGTCCCCGAGCGCGGCATCGACACCTTCGCCGAGGGTATTGATAAGCCGCGCAGCGAGATCCACCGCCAGCTCGAGCTCGCCAGCAGCGGTGAGGGCACGATCAAATTCCTGCGTGGGGGCTACGGCTGCGGCAAGACCTTCATGGCCCGTCTGGCCGCGCTCGACGCCCAGGCCCGCGGTTTTGCGACCAGCTTCGTCGTCGTCTCCGACAACGACCTGCACTTTCACCGCTTCGACGATGTCTACCGCAAGGTGATGACGGAGCTGGCGACCTCGGCGAGCCCGCGCGGCGCCCTCGGCGACATCCTCGATCGCTGGATCGGCAAGCTCGAGCAGAGCCTGATCGACGGCGGGGAGGACGAGAACGCCGAGGGTTTCGACGCCAAGGTCCGCAAGCGCCTCGACGAGGACCTCGTCGGCGCGACCGGCGGGCAGGCCCCGCAGGACTTCATAAGGGTAATTCAGACGATCTTCGACCTGAAGCAGAAGGGCGAGATTGCCGAGGCCGGTTCGCTCATCTCCTGGCTCTCGGGCAGTGGCAACGTCGGCGCGTCCGCCAAGAAGCTGGCCCAGATCAAGGGCGACATCGGCAGCCGCGACGCGCTCGACTACCTCCGCGGCGCCGTCGAGATCGTCAAGGCCGCCGGCTACAAGGGCCTGGTGATCGTCATCGACGAGGCTGAGACGATCCTGCGCATGCGCAAGGACTCGCGCCACAAGTCGCTCAACGGCATCCGCCAGATCGCCGACGCGGCCAACTCATACCACGGCCTCCTGTGGCTGTTCACCGGCACGCCCGACTTCTTCGACTCCCGCCACGGCGTCGCCGGCCTCCCGCCGCTGCACGACCGCATCCGCTTCCTCAAACAGGGTCGCTTCGCCAGCGTCCGCCAGGCCCAGCTCGAGCTGTCCCCCTTCGACGCCCCGAGGCTGCGGGCGGTGGCTGTTCGGCTGCGTGAGATCTTCCCGGCCAGCGATCGTACCCAGTTGCTCGCGCGGGTCAGCGACGCGTTCATCGACCGCCTGGTCATTCAGGTGACCGCCGGATTCAAAGGCGATGTCGGCGTGGTGCCGCGTCAGTTCCTCCGCGAGTTCGTCACCCAGATGGACCTCGTCGACGAGAACCCCGACTACGATCCCATGACCGAGTACGGCTTCAGCCCCGCCGAGCTGAGCCCCGAGGAGGAGTTCTCGCTCAAGGGCCAGCCCTACATTCCCGATGACGCCGATGACGGCCTGATCCCCCAGGAGGACGTGTTTTGAGCACCTTTGCCAGGCTCGCGCCGCGCCTCCAGGAGGCCATCGTCGCGCGCCTGGGCTGGACCAGCCTGCGGCCGGTTCAGGAGGCGGCCGGTGAGGCGCTGCTCGCTGGCATGAACGCCATCGTCCTCGCGCCGACCGCCGGCGGCAAGACCGAGGCGGCGATCTTCCCGACGCTCTCCCTGCTGCTGGAGGACCCCGCCGAGGGTGTCAACGCCCTGTACATCGCGCCGATCAAGGCGCTGCTCAACAATCAGAGTGAGCGCCTGGGCGCGTACACCGAGATGGTCGGCCTGCGCCGATTCGTGTGGCACGGCGACACCAGCAGCCACGAGCGCCGCGCCTTCCTCCGCGAGCCCGCCGAGCTGTTGATGACGACGCCGGAGTCGCTCGAGGTGATGCTGGTCTCCGAGCGGGTCGACGTCGCCGCGCTGTTCGCCAACCTTCGGATCATCATCATCGACGAGGTCCATGCGCTCGCAGGCAGCGACCGCGGGGCGCACCTCCTGAGCGTGTTCGAGCGCCTGGCGCGGTTCTCCCGCCATGATGTCCAGCGCGTGGGCCTGAGCGCGACCGTCGGCAACCCCGAGGCGATCCTCGGCTGGCTGCAAGGGAGCTCGACGCGGCAGGGGGCGGTGGTCGATCCACCGAAGCTGGCGACCCGGCGTCAGTTGCTAATCGTCCATCGTCCCGAGCTATCGGCCCTGGCGCGCGACGCCGCCAAGGTCGCCCGGGGCAGCAAGAGCCTGTTCTTCTGCCAGTCGCGCTCGGTCACTGAAGCCGTTGCCGAGCACATGCGCAGGGCCGGGACGACCGTCTTCGTGCATCACAGCGCCGTCTCGCTCGAGGAGCGCGCGCACGCGGAGGCCCAGTTTCACCACGGCACCGACGCGTGCATCGTCTGCACCTCCACGCTCGAGCTGGGGATCGACGTCGGCGATCTCGATCGCGTCCTCCAGGCTGAGGCGCCCGACACGGTGTCCTCCTTCCTGCAACGCATGGGCCGCACCGGCCGTCGTGCCGGCCAAGTCGGCAACACGACTTTCTTCTGCGAGACCTCCGAGGCCGTCATCCAGGCCATCGCGCTGATCGAGCTGGCCAAGGCCGGATGGGTCGAGTCGGTCGAGCTCAGCGACCGCTGCTGGCCTGTGCTCGTCCACCAGATCCTGGCCATGTCGCTCGCGTCCGACGGCATCCCGCCCGAGGAGGCATGGACGCACCTCTCGCGTCTCTCCGACTTTCGCGGCATCCACCGCGCCGAGTTCGAGCGGTTGATCGCCTGGATGATCCGCGACCAGTCGCTCGTGCTGCTCGACGGCCGCCTCCTCATCGGTCCAAAGGCCGAGCGCCGCTTCGGCCGCCGCAACTTCATGGAGCTCTACGCGGTCTTCTCGAGCCCGCAGAGCTACACCGTCGAGACGACCGCCAAACAGCCGATGGGGACCCTCTCCCAGGGCTTCGTCGATCGCCTGGTCGAGGGCGTAAGCTGCTTCCTGCTCGGTGGCCGCGCCTGGGCCGTCGTGCGGATCGTTCACCCCGATCGGCAGATCATCGTCGAGTCCGCCCCGCGCGGCGGCAAGCCGACCTGGGGCGGGTTCCTCCCGCAGTTCCTCGGCTTTCATGTCTGCCAGCGCGTCCGCGAGGTCCTGACCTCGAACGCGAACTTCGGCTACCTCGGACCCGAGGCCGCGGTCGTGCTGGCCGACGAGCGAGCGGCGAAGGCCGGCATCACGGCTGGCCCGCGCGGCGGCATCTTCGTCGGCCACGACGAGATCCGCTGGTGGACCTTCGCAGGCGGGCGAATCAACGGCACCCTCCGCTACGCGATCGAGGCGCTCGGCAGCGAGTGGAAGATCGTCCCCGACAATTACGGCCTCACGATCCGCGGAGAAGGCCTCACGGCCCACGCGTTCGGTGAGATCCTCGACCGGATCGAGGACCCCGAGATCTGGGAGAACGAGGCGCTGTGGCGCGACATCGCCGGGAGCCTGCCGAGCTATCGCCTCAGCAAATTCCAGCCGCTCATGCCCCCGTGGGTCGAGCGCGAGGTGATCGCCGGCCACCTACTCGACGTCGCCGGCGCCTGGCGCTGGCTCGCCGCAGGAGACGCACGAGGCGACCAGCCCGGCGAGACGCCAGGCGCCCAGGCCCGTGTTCCCGTCGCGGTCGGCACACCGACCACGACCGACCTCGAGAAGCTGCTCGCCCCGGCCGACGCGCCGACGAGCGGGCCACCGATCCCCCGCGACGCCGCTCGCCCCGTCCAGTGGATCCACACCGAAGGGGAGCTCCAGGCCATGTGCGAGGCGCTCCGCCCGGAACCCTTCATCGGCTTTGACGTCGAGACCACCCTGCAGAGCCGGGCCCTGTGCCTCCTCCAGATCGCCGGGAGCTCCACGACGTACCTGCTCGACGCCCTGACGATCCCGGACCTGTCCCCGCTCGCGGATCTGCTCGGCGACCCCGCCGTGGTCAAGGTGATCCACAACGCATCCTTCGAGCGCTCCGTGCTGAGCCGATATGGCTTCGCCATCGACGGGGTGGCCGACACCCTGCACATCTCCCGCAAGCTCCGCGGCACCCGCATCGACGGCGGCCACAGCCTGAAGTCCGTCTGTGAGCGCGAACTCGGCATTTTGCTCGACAAGTCCGAGCAGGTCAGCGACTGGTCCCGACGCCCACTCAGCGAGCGCCAGGTCGCCTACGCGGCGCTCGACGCCGAGGTGCTGCTCCAGCTCTACGCCCGCTTCGGCCAGCCCCCGGTCGCCCGTGACGCGCACAACATGGAGCTGCAGTATGACACCTGAGCGGACTTCCCTCGCAACACGTCCCTCGCCGGTCTCCTCCGGGTATAACCGCAGAATGTCGCCCACCTGAAGCAGACATCCCAATGCACCACTCCGACGAAATGATTGAACACCTTGCGGCCAGGTTCGCTGCATCCTATCATGCTCACCAATTTTTTATATCTCTGCCCGATGAAATGGTCAACTTGTTTGACGATCAGGGAGAGCTGAAGGACGGCATCGGTCGCCCTGCGCTTGCTATCTTTGCGCATGAATATCATCATTATCTGTTTAACTTGTCGACCATTTCCGGGGCAATACTTTTTGTGGAGCTTCATGAGGCGATAAAGGTATTCTCGTCTGTACTTGATACAAATGCGCAATGCTCTCCGGAGCGCCTTTCTTCGGAGAAACGCTCCATCCTCTCGACGACTTGGCGCAGTGTTCAGCTCATTCAGGGCGACGCTCGACTCCCGGATGCTCCTGGTTGGGTAACAGACGCAACAGTTCAGGCGATTACGCAAAACGGTGTGGTTCTGCACGAAGGGATGCCTGCGTTGCCTGAAATTACAGTTGTTTGGGAGATCACTCGAAAGAATAGTCCAAGCAGGCGTGTAGAGCGAAGGCTTGGTAGTGTCTTGATCGAAGAAGGGGTAAACTATCTCCTCGAGGAATTCGTTAGTCAAAACCTAATAACGTTCGCGGAGAGCAATTCTGATGAGGTCCTATTCTACCCCTATCGAGCATATCGTAGATTGTGCATGCATCTCGCGCCTCAAATCTCCCCGTTATCCGCTGTGCGAATCGGTGTGCTGGCCCTGAATGCGACGACGCCTGGGGCGGCGCTTGTCGATCTCCTTAAAGCGTACAACACGCTTCGAGCGGGAGGCGCCGAGGACGACGACGTGTGCAGGCAGATCGCCACTGAATCGAGCTTGCGCAGTCAAGCTAAAGAGGTGGCTCAGGCAATACTGAAGAAATTGACCCGTCTCACATTATATATGAAGGGGCGGGGGCATTTGGAGAGCGGTATGCAGTTTGTCATGGCTGCGTTTCAGGAGTTAATGTTGAGGCGGGTCGATGATCCGTGGTTTGATATCGCTTGGTGCTCTGGCGGACCTCACCCGGACATTGACGCGCTCATGTCGCTACATCACAAGATCCTGCCGTGCGACATTCTTCAGCGGCGACCCGGGGTTGACGACCAGTTTATGCGCGACGTTTTGCTGACATATACCGATCAGGGGGATTTTCATGATGGCTTGCGCGCGCTTCAGTGTCAGATGAAA
>Ga0075152_10003422_pt1 | contig 11089 bp, 11 predicted proteins | sample JI61114C2DNA_FD_70964 | JGI IMG/M metagenome (GOLD analysis project Ga0075152, IMG submission 70964) | Wastewater effluent complex algal communities from Wisconsin, to seasonally profile nutrient transformation and Carbon sequestration -... | ecosystem: Engineered > WWTP > Effluent > Algae...
ATCGTGGTAATAAAGCTCGGCCTGGCTGCGTTGCCCGTAAACCAAAGTCATTGGCAGCTCACAGCCCTCGCTGAGCAGATCCTCGATCATCGATTTCGGACTGGACAAGCCCGAACCGCCGGCCATGAAGAGCAGCGGCACATTGGCCGATTTCTTGACGAAGAAACGGCCATAGGGACCGGTTAATTTAAGCTTCTCACCTACTTCAAGATTCTCATGCAGCCAGGTAGTCACTTGGCCGCCGGGGACGATACGCACGTTGAGCTCGACCACATCGGCCTGCTGCGGCGCGTTGGCCAGGGAAAATGCCCGTGATTGGCTGTCGACCGCAGCAACCTCAAGATTGATGTATTGGCCTGCCTGAAAATGCATTGGTCGATCGAGTTTCATCCAGATACCGCGGATGGTCGGCGTCAGCGTTTCGATCCGGACGACTTCACCTTCGTAATCCTCAACCGGCAAATTTTCCGCATCCGGATCTTCATCGATCTCGGCTTCAATCACCGTGTCGCATTCCAGCCGCGCACAGCAGGCCAGGGTCTTGCCCTCCTCCCGTTCGAAATCCATCAGGGCAAAGGTTGATGCCTCGCCGTGATCAACTTCGCCATCCACCACCTGCACCTTGCAGGTAGCGCACAGCCCATGGCAGCAAGCGTGTGGCAGATAAATCCCGGCGCGCAAGGCGGCATCCAGAATGGTCTGACCGTCTTCGACCTCAATGGTCTGGCCGAGCGGCTCAATGGTTAACTCGTAGCTCATGAATAACCCCGCCTAAGAACAGGAACCGTCGATGCCTTTAAGGCCCGGTGTCTGCAGACGCAAGATATCTTTGTGCCTGAGGCCATTCTCAGCCAGCGTCTTGCCCGGGTCAGGCTGCCAAGGCTGGCCGGACTTCAGCCAGGTCGCGGTGGTGAAATCGACCTTTGCCCAATCCGGGTGATAGCCGAAAGAGTGCGGCAGGATTTTCCCGCACAATTCGGCAAACGGCGTACTGGGCGGCAAGCAGTAGGCGAACGGGGAGCAGAACATCAGATGATCGTCCCAGCCGACATAAAGCAACTGGCCACCGTGGAATTTGTCCTGGGAATCGGCGGGGGGAAATTTGTAATCCTTGAGCGCTTGTACAGCCATGTTTGTCTCCATTAGTTGTTAGTCGCTAGTTATTAGTTGCTAGCGGAGTGGGGTTGGGTTGGCAGTTGCTAATAACTAATGACTAACAACTAGCAACCGCCGACTACCAACCTGCCCTCAGGTATTCTTGGTCGCCATGCCGCGCCAGGCGGCAAAATTGGCCTGATCGCGCGAACCCTCGAAATCGAGGTTGTCCTTGCCGTTTTCGAAGTGATACCAATCAAGCACAGCCGCTAGCGGATCAAAACCTTCGGCCGTCGGATCGGTACCTTCCGGGAAGCAGTTGCCCTGGTAAATCTGATGTACCGGCAACCAGGCCTGGCTGTATTTCTCCGGCTCGTCGTCAAAGATGTGCTGACAACCGTCGGAACAGGTGTGGTACTTCTCGCCTTCGTATTCCGATTCGCGATAGCAGGTCTTGGTCGGGTCGCCCGGCTCGGTGAAGATCATCGGAATCTGGCAGACCTGACAAAGCATCGGCAAGGTATTGGTATAGAAACGGTTGCCCTTCTCTGCCTCGTCACGCCAGTGAGTGAAACGCGCCCGGTAATACTTGTCGAAGGTGTTCGGATACTTGGCCGACAGCCAGTCCATTTCCTCGTCGTTCGGCATCCAGGTATGGAAAGCTGCGGCACCGCCGTACTGGTAGAAAGTCGCCCAGGTTTGATGGGAGATGTGTTCCTTGTCTTCCGAACACTGGGTCAGGCAATCCGGCACCTTGATGCCGTAACGCGCCAGGTCGGCGAACAGCGCACCGCCGTTCTGCTCGAAATAGATTTCCCAGGCTTCCTTCCAACTCATGACGCGCTTCGGCAGCATGTAGTCCATCATCATGCCGACCAGCGACAGCACGCGAATGCCGCGCCAGGCCCACTTGTCGATCCACTTCTGGACGATCGGCAGATTGTCCGGATCCTGTTCGAGCATGAACTTGATGCACTCGAGGCCGAGCGTCATGTGACGGGCTTCGTCGGACTGGGCCGAGAAACCGAAGGTCACCGTCGCCATGTCGCCGTTGTAGGCGGCACCGGACATGAAGGGCACGAAGAGCAGGTTGGTCAGCACGTATTCGAAGCTGAAGCCGATGGCGATCATCCACTCGAAGGGGCCGGCACTGAAGGCGTCATCGAAGAAGGACTTGGGCACGGAGAGGTACCAGACGCGCTCAAGCATGTGCTTGAAGTCATGGAAGCCGTCGTAGTGCTTGTTGTAGTTGGAGAGCGCGTGAATCTGCGTCTGGGCATGACGCATCTCGTCCACCGATTGCATCAGGCAGGCAACCCGCGGACCAACGCCCGGGAAGTTGCGGCCGGCGGCAGCAAAGCCACGGTGCGCGACATATTCAAGCGGCGAAATGCCGGTCAGGAAGAGCTTGATGGCATTCAGGTAACGCGCATCGGTAATACCGAGGTGACCGTTGTTCTGGGCAAAGGCATCGAGCACGGCGTAGAGCTTGCGCTCCTTCTCGGCCTGATATTTCCAGTAGGAATCCATGGTCAGGCGGAAAGGGTCTTCCCACTTGTCCCAGTCGTGAATCTTGATGCCTTCAAAAGTAGCCTGCGGAAACACTTTTTCCTTCGGCTGGTAGGTCGTTTCCCAATCCAGGCCGCGGGTCATGTGGGCATACTTTTCCTTGATGCCCAGCTTCTTCTTTTTGACTTTCATATCCATGTTCGTCTCCTTGATCAGTTCGGCCACGACAAGGTGAACTCGTCGTCGTCTTCATCGAGATGGCCGGAAATGGTGATGAGGTTGACCTGCAACTCCTGCAAGTCGAAATCGCGGCCAATCAGTTCTTCGATAGTGGCGCGCTTGATGACCAGGCTGCCTTCGGCATCGATCTTGACCATAGCCGGCGATTCGTTGGCCACCGCATGCGGGTTGTCGGCCATTACCGCCTCGATGATCGGGCGGGTATCTTCATTCAGCTGAAAAGCGATAAATACTTTTGACATGGTGTTCCCTAGACAGTGAGGCCGAGCTTGGTGCAGCGGGCGTTGAATTGATCGGTCACTTCGGCGAGAACACTTTCCGCCTTGTCGCCGAAGGCGCGCTGGGCAATCGGCTGCAGCGCATTGAAAATCGGGGCGCGATATTGTTTTACCCAGTCGCTGATCAGCGTTTTGTTCTCAGCTGATTCAGCCGCTGCCACCTTGATCTGGGCATCCACCCACTTGGCGGTTTCGGCCGACCATTCGGCCATGAAGCGGGTCATCATTGAAATCGCCGTACCGCCATTGGCCGAAAATTCGCCATCCAGATAGTCATAGATCAAGGGATAGGAGAATCCTTCGAGCACCAGGTTCTGGGCGACGAAAATCTCGAACCAGTCCTGCACCACGAGAACGTTCTCGACGTGCTGGCGCAGCGGTTGCCAGAGAGGCGCGTTCATCCAGGCATCCTTGGCGACATCGAGTGCTTCAGGGCCTTCGAGAACCAGACCGATACGGGTCAGGTACTGGGCCACCGCCAGGTGATCCATGCCGTGATAGAGGCAAGGCTGGGTAATTGCCGTGCCATAGCCGTAGGCCGCGATATAGGAATTTCCCATATTGCCGCCCCACTCGACGTGGCGCATCGGCACCAGAATATCGAGCGCGGTCTGCTTGACCTCAGCCGGAATCAGTTCGGCCAGATCACGATCTTCAATCATGTCGAAACAGGATTCCGCCGCGTCCTGCTGCCGGGCACGGGCAATGGTCCAGGCGCCGTAATAGAACTGGCGCGGGTCTTTCAGCGCATACCAGTCTTTCATTTCAACCTTGGTGCGGCGCTTGTCAAACAACTGCAATTCCGGTTCCCACATCGGACGGTAGTGGAAAATATCCGTCTGCTGAATATCGTAAGTGCCTTCCTGATAGCGGCTGGCCGGCTTGTCGCCGAAACGCCGCGCGATGTGATCGAAGGTATGTCGTATCGGCTTGATAGCCACCGTACGCAGATCAATTTCCATAGATGTCTCCTCTTCTTGTTCCCGCTGGTGGGGTCGTTAATTGGCGTCTGAAATTTGCTGTTGCGAAGCTGCGTTCATGCGCGCCACCCAATCGCCCTGACCGGGCTGCGCGGGCTCAAGCATGATTACTTCGTTGGCCATGCAGAACTCGTGAAAAGCGGGTTCCGGCAACAGCAGCTCGACACAAAGCGCCGGATCGCCGATGGCGAATTCGAACTCGATAAAGCCATCCGGCCGCTGTTCGCAGACGCGGACATAGCGCCGCGTCGTGTCAAAAGTCGTTTCCGGTTTGGCCATTTCCTGCTGTCCCATGCTGCCTTCCTCCTGGTAACGGCGCCCTGATTTTTCGACGCCGAGGCACTTCCCTAATCAAGGAGCGTGCCAAGAGATCAAGCCATTGTTTCTAATGAGTTATATAAACAAACCCCAAATCGCACCCGATCACAACTTTACGATTTGATGAACCCGTTTCTTCATGGTTAATCATTTGATCAAACAATGCCAATATTTATTAATACTCTCGAGATATTGCAAAACATCAGATGATGCGAAGCACAGTAAAATGGAGTGACTAGAAAATCCTGGGGATTGCACTTCCCACCAGGCGAAAACAGAGAGACACGATGACGACCATTCAGTACCCCGAATCGAACGACCTGCGGAACCTGGTCCGTTTTTCCGAGAAAGACGGCACCATCTGGCTCGCCGAAAACCGCATGGTGCTGATGCACACCTCTGCACTCGGTAGCCTGCGCAAGGAGCTGGTCGGTTCAGTCGGCAAAGAACATGCGCGACGTTTGCTCACCCGCATGGGTTACACCTCCGGCGTCCGGGATGCGGAACTGGCCATGCGTATCCGTGGCGAAAAGTCACTGAGAGACGCCTTCTTCACGGGGCCGCAACTGCACATGCTGGAAGGCATTGTTCGCGTCACCCCAATCCGCATGGAGATGGATGTGCAGAGCGGCCACTTTGCCGGTGAATTCCTTTGGGAAAACTCCTGGGAACAAGACACCCACATCCGCGAAATGGGCCAGTCGGATGAACCGGTCTGCTGGTCGCAGATTGGCTACGCCTCGGGCTATACCTCGGCCTTCATGGGCCGCTTCATCCTGTTCAAGGAAGTCGAGTGCGTCGCCTGCGGCCACAACAATTGCCGCATTGTCGGCAAGCCGCTGGAGGAGTGGGAGGACGCCGAGCAACACGCCGGCTATTTCCAGTCCGACTCGATGCTCAACCATCTGCTGGAACTGCGGCATCAGGTCGACTACCTGCGGACGACCATTTCCCAGCAAACCCAGACGCCGCAACTGGTCGGTACTTCAAAAGGCTTCAAACACGCCTATGATCTGGTGACGCGTGCCGCGGCAACGCAAGTCAGCGTTTTACTGCTCGGCGAAACCGGGGTCGGCAAGGAGCGCTTCGCCCGCACCCTGCATCAGATGAGCAATCGCCGCCAGGGGCCATTTGTCGCGGTCAACTGCGCCGCATTGCCCAATGACCTGATCGAGTCCGAGCTTTTCGGCGTCGAGAAAGGCGCCTTCACCGGTGCCCAGACTTCGCGCATGGGCAAGTTTGAACGAGCCGACGGCGGCACGCTGTTTCTCGATGAGATCGGCGAGTTGCCGCTGGCCGCCCAGGCCAAGCTACTGCGCGTCCTGCAGGAAGGCGAAATCGAACGCTTGGGCGATGATCGCGTGCGCAAGATCAATATCCGTCTGGTCGCCGCGACCAATGTCGATCTAAGTAACCCGTCAAAACTGGATTGAAATTTGCTTTTGTGGGTCAAGACCTGACTTCTGAAAGCATCCGATGAAAATTGCCCTGATCCTGAGCCCCTGCGAATGCGAAACGCTGTTCCAACTGTCGATCAATCATCCCTGGCGGGATGCGCGACTGCGCGCGTCGGGATTGTTGATGCTGAGCCAAGGAAAGCATCCGAGTGTGATTGGCCATCAGTGCGGCGTCAGCCATCAAACCATCTACAACTGGCGGCATGCCTGGGAGCAAGAAGGCCTGGTTGGCCTGATCAGCGGGCATACCGGCGGCCGGCCCAGAAAGCTGAGCGAGGCATGCCTTGCGACCGTGTGCGAGCTTGCCCGTACGCAAGCGCTGACGCTGCGCGGCATTGTGCAGCGAGCGGAAGCGATTCATGGCCACCCCTTTCCGCTATCGCTCGACCGACTGGGGGTCATCCTCAGGAAGAATGGATTCAGCTTCAAACGCACGCGGATGAGTTTAAAAAAAACCGCAACCCGGAAAGATTTGCCGCCTGCGCCGCCGAACTTGCCGGACTGAAGACGTGGGCGCGGGAAGGCGGCTGCCAATTGTTCTACTACGACGAGGCAGGATTCTCGGCCTCGCCGCCGGTGCAGCGCGCCTGGTCGCCGGTTGGCTCTGCGCATGCGGCCACCCCGGCCCATCACCAGCGCGTGACGGTCATGGGCGCATTGGACTTTGCCGGACAGCGGCTGTATCACGCTCAGGCACCGGCTACGGTCAACCGCGAAACCTTCATCGATTTCATGGAACACTTGATTCCTGCCATCGCAAAACCAGTGCCGACTTTCATCATTCTGGACAATGCACGCATTCACCACGGCCTGGACGACAGTCTCATCCTGCGCTGGATGAAGGAGTTCAACACCTTCCTTTGCTATCTGCCACCCTACAGCCCCGAGCTCAACATGATTGAGATCCTTTGGAAGCAGGCCAAGTATCACTGGCGTGAGTTCACCACTTGGTCGAAAGATGCCTTTCGATCCAAAATCAACGAACTGCTCGATGGGTTCGGCTCTAAATTTCAAATCAGTTTCGCCTGATTACTTAACCTTTCGATTCTTATTACACATAAAACAAATTTTTCTCTTCAAAAAACCGATACAACTCGTTTAGCTACACTTTTTACGTATTCGCCATTAGTCGTTTGTGCGGCTCGCCCTACTAAGCACAATTTGGCTCATAACATATGTTAGCGGAACCATTACCACGGTCACTACCAAGGGGGCTAGCACCATACTGATGTCAGCAATTTCCACCAAACCTCCTAGCAATAATGCTGAAGCAACGTACTGAACAACATATACGATCGGGTAGAAAAAAAAGCCTTTCCATGACAATGAAATGCGAAATACTATTGTGGAGTTGAACCAGTATGAAAAAATAACGCCCACAAAGTAAGCTATAAAATATGCTGCCTGATAACCCATTAGCCTATTGAGCAGGAGATACAAACCATATGTGAAGATGGTGTTGATACCACCACCAATTAAGAAGCGTAGCCATCTCTGCACTCTAGGAGAGTTGCTTGAGGTATTCAAATTACCGTCTTCATACGAGAAATTTCAACAAACTCTGAATAGTTTCGGATGTAATCACTCGCGTCATAATAATCGGAAGCAAAGATCAACAGTACAGCATCGCTGGAGTACTTGTATTGAATACCCCATGTCAAGGGTGGCATATAAATCCCCATATCAGGGGAATCAAGCAGCACCTCGCAGCGCGATTTACCGTCATCAACCACTACAGCGCAACTTCCCTTAACACAGATGAGAAGTTGATGGCATTTTAGGTGAGCGTGCTCACCGCGAGTCTCTTCACTGGGAACGTTGAATACAAGAAAATATCGTTTTGGTTCAAATGGGATGTCTGTTGGAAATTCCCCGGCAGAAAGATCTCCACGCATATCTTGCACAAACTTAAAACGGTGTAACGTTACATCGCCAACGCCAAGCCGTACAACTTTCTTACTACGCTCCTTGGGCGCCTCAATAATTCGAGCCTTCGCCGAACTACTTAAAGCAGCGTTTTCTATATAGCCAGCAATTCTGGCGGGGGAACCCGTAACAATGGCATAAGGGGGAACAGACTTTGTAACAACCGCTCCAGCTCCAACCATGGCGCCACGGCCAATAGTTATACCTGGCAGGAGGACTGCTCCGCCGCCGATCGAGGCTCCTGCTTCCACATGCGTCAAAAGGAACTTCTCTGGATATATTTTTGATCGCGGAAATTTATCATTTGTGAAAGTAACATTTGGACCAACAAATACATCGTCGCCTAGTCGAATTCCGTCCCAAAGATAGACACCAGACTTTACTGTTACACGATCACCAATAACAACATCATTCTCGACTAGGCATTGTGCACAGATATTCACACCTGCCCCGATTTTAGCTCCAGGAAGAATGACTACCGATTGCCAGATCGACGTACCAGGCCCAAGCGCCTTTGTCTGAACATCGGCAGTACCATGTATCTTCACTTCATTCAGCATTCTTCATCCCTCATTCTCAAAACTCATCGATACGACGGCAAATGGTCGCTTTTTGCTATTCTCATATCCACGCCAGGCATAGGTTCCCACCAAACCCAGCCCAAGTAGATTAAGCGTCCCAAAGAAAATCGCCACTAGCACCGTCGCCGCGTAGCCAGGCACTGTGATGCGCCCTAAAAAATGCCCCGCCAATACAAGCGTGCTTAACACGACAGACAACATACAACCTATCATTCCAATCTGGATCAGCCAACGAATTGGATAATCGGTAAACGCGAAAACGCTGTCCATCATGTAATCGAGTTTCTTGCGCAGAGTCCAACTCGACTTGCCTTCCTTGCGTTCAAGCCGCTCATAACTAACAAGCTTACGGCGAAATCCTAGCCAGAATATGAGTGCAATAAGGGAAGAGCGGGACTCTTCCAGTTTAAGCAACTGTCTTCGAAATTCCTGGTTACAACCGAAAATATCTACCCCACCTTCGGGCATGTCATGCACTACCAAGCGACGGTACAAGCCCCAGAAAACACCTGACGCTAGACGAGATATCAGAGGATCACTGCGCCCCATACGTGTACCGATAGCAACGTCACACTCATTCGCTTCAAGGGCCTTAAAGAAAGCAATAAGTAGTTCAGGTGGCTCTTGCAGATCCGCCGCCATCACTCCGAAATATTCGCCCCGTGCCACCATCAACCCACTACGGATGGCGGGAAATGAGCCAAAATTGCGCGAGTGCACCAACAACTGGGCGGGAAAATCCAAACCATCGAGTGCACTACGTAGCATCGCAAAAGAGAGATCCGGGCTACCGTCTACTACAAAAACTGCCTCTATTGCACCGCCCAAAGTCTGATTCATCGCTGACAACGCTTGAAGCAAGCGCGGGATGGAGCTCTCGTTCTTATAAACCGGGATAACAATCGAAAATTTCATGGCTGCCACACATTAACCGCCGTAATTACTTGATCAATTTCGTCATCAGTCATTTCCGGGTAGCACGGCAGGGTCAAAACTTCATTAGCGAGGCGTTCTGTTTCTCTCAGGATCACATTGGCAAAGCGCGCACCAAACACCGGCTGCCTATAGTCCGGAATGGGGTAATGCACATCGGTAGCGATATCAAGGCTGCGCAGATGCACGCGTAAGGCATCACGGCGCGCACTGCGAACGACATAAAGGTGGCCAACATAGCCCGCTCCATTTACGCTCGGCACCACAACATCTGAATGATCAATCATGGCGCAGTACCGTGCTGCTATTTCACGTCGACGAGCATTTGCCGCATCTAAATAGGGCAAGAATACAAGCAGAATCGCAGCCTGAATCTCATCAAGGCGACTATTACGCGCACCCGCAAAATCAACTTTGTACTTGGTAGTCCACCCATATTGCCGCAAGCGCGAAACACGCTCAGCAATCTCTGCGCTGTTACTCACCACGGCACCGCCATCGCCAAGTGCTCCAAGATTTTTGGTCGGGTAAAAACTGAAGCTTGCTGCGTTTCCAAACGTACCGACATTTTTGCCATTGATTCTGGCACCATGCGCTTGTGCGCAGTCCTCAAGCAGCAGTACGCCCTCTTGCACACAAAGGGTTGCGATCTGCTGAATTTCCGGCACTGCGAGCCCATAGAGGTGCGTTACTACTACAGCTTTGATGCCCGCTGTGATACCACGCTCGATCTCTGCCAGAGTGACATTGCGCGTTTCAAGGTCGACGTCAAGGAAAACTGGCTCTGCACCGATAGACAGCACTGCCGTCGTGGTGTACATCCCCGCATTGGCCACGGTTGCAATGCGATCACCAGTACCTACCCCCATAGCCCTCAATGCCAATTCGATGGCATCCGTACCATTAGCGACACTTACACAGTAGCCTGCACCCAGATACTCAGCGAAAGAGGCTTCAAAGCGCTTTACCTCAGGCCCCAGTACCACCCACCCACCATCAATCACACTCTCGACTGCGGCCTTAATACGACTCCTGTGAGAATCTATGCGGGTGGAAATATCATTAATCAGCATGCAAAATACTCCACATAATCAATTTATCGACTGTTAAAACCCTTGATTAGCGGTTTTTCCCTTTTAGTATATGAGCAAGCACAAGTTACAAAAATGCCAAAATAAATAAACTAGGGTTATCTGACGATTTTTTCCAAAATCACAAGCACGTCTGCTTTTCAAGGCTAATCATTTCAAGCTGCAACTTGATAACTCCAAGTGAGATCCCTTTCTATATTTTCATGCCCCCTTACGTTGCTTTTAAGCCTTGCAAAACTGATACCCCTTTTCATCCTTCGCCGAGATCATCGGGTGACCTTGAATAGGCCATTCGATAGCAATATCGGCATCGTTCCAAATAATGCATCGCTCATGTTCCGGCGAGTAGTACTCCGTTGTCTTATAAAGAAACTCTGCCGTTTCACTCAGCGTCAGAAAACCATGTGCGAAGCCTGGAGGTATCCAAAGTTGTTTCTTGTTCTCTGCTGAGAGTATTAACCCAACCCATTGCCCGTAGGTTTTTGAGCCTTTTCGGATGTCGACCGCAGCATCGAAGACTTCGCCATGGGTTACACGAACCAGTTTTCCTTGCGGTTGTTCAATTTGGTAATGCAGGCCACGCAATACATTTTTGGCGCTTTTGGAGTGGTTGTCCTGCACAAAACTTACATTCAGGCCAGTGGCTTCCTGGAAGGCTTTTTGATTGTAGCTTTCAAAGAA
>Ga0075152_10003423_pt1 | contig 11089 bp, 19 predicted proteins | sample JI61114C2DNA_FD_70964 | JGI IMG/M metagenome (GOLD analysis project Ga0075152, IMG submission 70964) | Wastewater effluent complex algal communities from Wisconsin, to seasonally profile nutrient transformation and Carbon sequestration -... | ecosystem: Engineered > WWTP > Effluent > Algae...
CGAGTGTCCTTATTATTTAACACGACGATGGAGAACTATAAAGTGCTGGACAAGCTCAGAAAGACCAGGGAATGTACCTACTACTCCGCAACGAACAAGCAGACCAACCGGCACGTTACCATCCAAAAATTGAACAGCAAGCGAGTGTGTTGGGAGGAACTACTCAATCGCAGAGACGTTGCACTCATGAAGCAAGCAGGGCTGACCTGCCTTCCACGTTTGGTGGAAATCATCAAGGACGAAGGACAGTTCTTCATGGTGCTGGAGAAACTGGAGAATAATCTTGAGGATTATCGGCGAGGGAGCAAACTGCCACTTGCTACTAGTGTGGATGTGGCTGTGAGACTGTTGGAGGCACTAATAGAACTGAAGAAGAAGGAAGTAGTAGTGGGTGATTTACGCCCTGAGAATATCTTTTATGAGCAAGGGAAAGTCATCGTTGCGAATCTTGGAAGTGGACAGCGTGATGTTACAAAGTTTGACCTGGTGGAAAGCCATGATATGCGCTACGTAGCACCTGAGAACATCTTGACCAGTAAAGCTGTTGATGAAAGGTCTAACGTTTTTACAGTTGGGTGCATCCTTGCCTAGCTCATCATGAACTGCAACCTTATTCGTGCCAAGACGAAAATGGATTACGTCTATGCAGTGACCGAACTGTTCCCCAAGCAACATCCGCCTCATAAAACCGAGGAGACCAACCATGCCAATAGTTTCGAGGTGAGGATAAGCGAACATTGCTCCAAAGAACTCCAGGCTGTGCTCATCGATATGCTGAAAATCAGTCCAGGGGAGAGGCTGACAGCAGAAGACGCGCTCGAGCGTCTCTCCAAACTGGACCGTACGAAGTTAGGGCGAGCTCAAGTTGAAAAGACCCAGCAACCCGAAAAAACTTCGTTAAAGACTTCAGTTGTGCAGGAAGTAAAAAAGAGTCGAGTGTCGTCGATCGAACCATCAAAGCTGCAGCCAGTTGTGGAGAATCCCACTCAAAACACCAAGAAGTCACAAGCTTCAAGGACGCACACCCGGTAGTCAAAAAAGCTTCCTGAGATCGTCAAACCAACCGAACCCAAAAACACAGAGGAACTGCAACCGTTGAACTTCCAGGACCACGATGATGCAGCCATCAGCCATATGCTGGAAATGCTGAAATTGACGAAACCACTGCGCAATGAACAGAACATCGAGGACGATGTTACTCAGGCTATCATCATCAAGAAATCAGAGGCACCCGAACTGCCTGCCTTGAATGTGACCCATGGAAGATTGCGCCCAGCAAGAGGCAACCTCGGCCGCCCACAACTCACCAACTTTGCCCTAAACGACGGGAATCTGGGAGTACAGCTGGGCAGTTCCTTTTTCAGTGAAAGTGACAACATACCGTTTTGACTATAACCCATCATGCAATCAGTTCAGCAGTAACTGTCGAGTAGTTCAATCCACCTCCTTCGCCTTGGGACTTAGCATTTCATATTTGGGGATGCGTATATTGTACGGGACAAGCTGCACTTCTTCTGTATTGTTCTGTACTGCCATCATCAAATTTTGTTTGAGCTTGTCGATGAGCTACTGCTGACTGCGTACTACGTCTTGCAGCTGCTAGTTGCGCTGCCGGCTCTCCTTTAACTGTCTCCGATAGCCACTGACGCTCTGCTGAAGATGCATATTCTACCTTCGGAGAACTACCAATTCACCCTTCTCAGACTATCGTTAGTATATTTCCACGCTACTTCGGTTGTTTGCGTTGCCGACAGATTAGAGCTCGTGCTTTCTAGTCGCACGAAGGGACTGCGTAAGCTACTTCTTCAATCTTTCATGACTGGCAGTCAGCTATGCTAATCTCTCCTTTTGGGTGTCGTAATGCTTTTGCAGAAAGTTGTAACGGCTCTGCCAAGTGTTCAGTTCTCTTTGGTACCGAAAATCACTGTGACGATCCAACATTGCTGCTGATAGATCACCCGGTGGCTGTACCGGATATTCGATGGGAATCGGAGAGCAAGTCCGTTCACGTTCAGCAGTGACGGCTGAGCTGACACGGTGGTGCATTCCATTGCTGTGGTAGGAACGGTACACCCTCGCATTTTTATTCGACCGACCGTTCATATGAAATGCCTCATTATAAGCAATAGGTGCAGTGCTGGCAGAGCTGTGATGTCAGTCTTTGTTGCATTTGAGCCATTTCTAATAAAAACATGAGACGGCCAATATCAGTAGGAGGAGGTCACCAACCATCCCTCCAACTCGAAGAAGTTTTCAGGAGCACTGCACCAACTTTCGCAAGGGGACGCCCACAATCAGTCTTCGATGTCGCTATGCATCGCCATCTAACATTCAGCGACTTTCACAGCAAACGCAATGAAATATTCCAACCAGCAAAAAAAGCAGAGGGCCCAAAGGTGCTCTTTCTTGATCTTTCGAAGAACCGCATCCGTTAAATCAGTCTAGGCAGTCAATTGAACAATCGCCAGCACCACAGCCAAAATCTTCAGGGACGACAAACCACGCCCCTGACAACTGACAGCCAGTAATTCTTAGTTGTAGCTTAGTCGGCATTTTCTTCGTCTTCGGCAGAACAGTCAACGCAGGCGCAACAGCAAGCACAGTGAGCTCGCCACTTCTGCAAGCTTCTTCCAAACGATGAGCCCTAGACGCTCCCCTAAATTCTTTCGAGATGACTTCCGCAAAGAGTATGAAGAGCGTATCCGAGCAACACCGATCATGCAACCATACTATCGCGAGTAGCAATCTGCAGTAACCCACAAAAAGCCAGTTGCACTGCGCCAACAGCCTCGATAGTTGGACTTGGAAAACGCTGTGATTGGAGTGCGACTGGCCTGAGCACATTACTCCCCTTCTTTTTCAAACTCCCACCTTATAATTACTCAATGTCCATTTCTCCGGCGGACGTGCCCAAGCTTAACGTTAAGCTGCTACTGCTGGGCGAGGCCAACGTGGGGAAGAGCAGCTTGATGTTACGTTACACGGACGGCAGCTTCTATGACAACAAGATCACCACCATTGGGATTGAGAATAAAACGATGCTGCTGAGGTTAGATGGCAAGCAGGTGCAACTGCAAAGTACCTCGAGGGTTAGTTAGTATGGGACACCGCAGGTCAAGAGAAGTGGAAGCACGTTCCGACCAGCTACTATCGTGGCGTGAGCGGAATTATCGTGGTGTACGACATTAGCTACCAGGAGTCGTTCGAGAAGGTCAGCGACTGGATGACAAAGATCGGCGAAAACACTGAACGCTAAAAGTTGTCCCTTGTGCTGGTCGGCAATAAGTCTGACCTGGAGCGGGAAGTGCCAGAAGAAGATGGACAGCAATTCGCAACATAAAATGAGGTACGATTGGAGACTAACTGTAGATGCTGTTTGTTGAGACCAGCGCAAGGACCAATAAGAATGTGGACCTACTATTTGACCTAATCACCAAGGATGTATTGCAGAAGAAGCTGCCAAGCGAGCCGAGAGGACAACCGATCGCACCTGCACATGTGCATCTGCCGCCAAAGAATAAGGATAACTGTTGCTGAATGCACGTCTCGCCTACTTATCTTCGAAGCTGAATGGGTGGTTAGTGAAGGGTCACGATGGCTGTTGCGGTTTTGGTTGGTGTGGCTTGGGAAGCTACTTTGGGGGTTCCTTGTTCACCTGTTTTTCTTCCTGCTGGAGTTATTCCTCGCGGTAGATTCGGGTGATGATACCCAAAGCCTTGACAGTACCCTCCCGTAAAATGAAAGTGTCACGTTCATGGATGTGTTATGGGAGGTAGACAAAACAGAACCGTACGAGGTTTTTATCCTGGCTACGAAGCAGTTGTTCCTCCTTGTTCAGCACCTTCAACAAGCGGACAGTCTGCTCAACGAGCCCAATATGCATAACCGCCTCATAACCAGTAACCATTTGGGTATGGTGTTTCAGCACTTGCAACTCAGCTTCGAACTCTCTGATCGGTTCGGGTTTTGTAGCAGCGTCTAAGAGCATCGAACCACGTCGGATTTCGTTTCGGTTGAGTTTATCTTTGACGGGTTTAATGTTAAAGCAAGCCAATTCTCCAACGTTTGCTGAAGCTACTAACTTCCTTTGAGTGTGAATGGACTTGATGGTGACCAGTTTGTAACCTCGATGGCTGTCGGGACCGATATAGCATTGCTGCTCCAACTGAACCTTGCCAGACTTTACCAGCCCTGAAACAACGATACCGATGCCCTTCACCATAAACGTCTCCATAATGTTGAACTCGAAAGGGTCAGTGCTTGTCCGCAGATGTCGATTGAATGGAGTGCGATCCCGGAGCCTCGAGATGAAATCCACAAGTTCCTCAACGCCCTCCATTTTAACGCTAGAAACACAGAAGATAGGACAGCTACGGTTTCCAAGCATTAGCTCAGCTTGCTTTGCTATCTCCTCCCTGCTGGTGCCCTTCTTAACGAATATGGGAATTCGATTGACAGCAGGATTTCGCATGACCTCTTTAATCTTGTCGACTGTTTCGTCGAACACATTCTTGGGGGCGATGTCGATCTTGGTGAGTACAACAAACAGTGGAATCTTCATGATCAGGCAAAGTCCCAAATGAGCATTAGTGATTTCGGCTAGCCCCATGTTCGACCCAATGATAATCATCGCGTAGTCGCTGCATTAGCTGAAAGAACTTACGGAGCCAAGCCACACATACCAGTTATGGTGGTTCGAAGGTACTTCAAATGTCCACAGAGATCGATGAATGTGACGATCTTACTGCTGCGCTTCACTACTTCATCCCAATAGCGATTGCGGTTTAGATCTAGTCTCTCGGGGTTGACCTGTCTTCCCTCGGAGTCGAATCCCATGATTTCATAGCAAACTGAGCTTGTCCTTCCGCTCTCTTTTTCGTGGTCATAGTTGAAGACAAGCTTGCGAGCACTACCATTGCCATCATCGGGTTGGGCCTTCGTAAGCACTCCCACGAGCGTTGACTTGCCTGAATCGACATTGCCAACAACCGCTACCTTACAATGTACAAGGTCTGGCTCCATTACGAATAATATGGCTAGAGCTGTTTGGTATGTACAGTCAAATCTTGAGCTTAATGGCAATGGGATCGGGGCGGAATGGGTCGTCTGAAAGTGAAAGTCCACAGGAAGCCAGCTGACTGACTATCATCTACCATAAACAATGCATCCTACGTCGAGTATCTGCTCAATGTCCACGTTTTTCAGATCTGGGTCAAGCTGCTTCTTGATCTTTGCGATTTCGTAGCAGTACTGCACAGGTACAGATCCGATATTCTTCCATGAGGGATCGGCAGTGAACTTCTCCATACCGGAAGCCTTGCGCAGAAACCAAGTTGTCTCGGGTGGCTTGATGATAAATTTGAACGTGCGGTCAGTGTAGGCAGTGAGCCTCACCTTCATGGGAACGTCACCGCGGATGTGGGAAGTTTGTGCATTGAATTCCTACATTGTTTGTTTGGTTTGGTACCTTGCAGAACTGCATCATGTTGATTCCCAAAGGACCCAGTGCCTGACCCATTTTGGGATTTGGCTTGGCAATGCCACCTAGCACTCGCAGGTTGACCGTAGCTCTGTAAGCCATAATAGCTCCACCACTGATATAATATACAGTCACATCGAGAAATCATCGAACGCTGCGAAGTCAGTGGCCTTCGGCTTAGATTCGGAGGCAAAGGCTGCAAATGGGTTGAAATCATCCTCTTTCTTTTATTTTGGTTGTTTGTAGAAGTCGTCGAAGGATTCTTTCGGCTCTTCCTCTTCGTGGTGCTATTCCAGTGGTGGATTCTCTGACCATGACGGTTTGGAAGTTGACTGTGAGGGAGCACCTGCGTTTGGCTCATCATCCACAAAATTATGGGGTCCAGCATGAAGGTTTTAAATGTTGCCTGCCCACTTGAACTCTTTTTTCTCCTTTCTCGGCAGGATGTGATCTTCGTAGAATGTCACGATATCGGGCACTAGGTGGTAGTATCAAGTACTTTGGAGTTTAGCAGTTATAGTGGGGTCTGAGTAAGCCTCGATGGCAAGAAACAAGTCGGTGAAGTGGCCGAGCATGAGTTTGTTGTTCTCCACAGGAAAATTGATAACGACTGCATCCATGACCTCAACTGCTATCTAAGTTAGTACTGTCTGTTACTATCGACCTCACTGCTTGGTCCTTCAGAAACTCGAGCACTATGCCACGGTACATGGAATGCAGTATCCCGTTGAATCTATGCCTTAGGCAGAGTTCCAGCAGCAGCTGTAATAGATTACTGCCCGCGAGTTGCTGATTGAGCTTTGTATTTTGCATTTTCACTGCTTCACGAATGCATTCCACCAGCGCCAATCTCACCGTGCCCAGCAGTGGAACTGTTTCGTGTTGCTGGTTGGATAGCTTATCGGTGGTACCCACCTGCAGGAATTTGCTGCAATGTAACAGCCATGCTCCAATTGCTTATGAATAGGACTCGCTTAGTTGGATGTTATTGTCCTAGTCGCCTTCAACAGCTTGCTTGGTGTTGAACTTGGCGAGTAGCGCCTTGAGAAAGCGACAGGAATGCTCATCTATCTCAATCACTCATCAACATACCTCGATACAGGTAGGGTCCAGGTACAACTGTGGGGAACTCAGCACTAGCTGGAACAGTTCACTACCATCGGCAATCAACAGCCTTCTGGTCGTTAGTTCCACCAAGGTGGCGACTACATTTTCCTTGTAAGTTGCATCACGCAGTAAGTAAAGATCCAATAGGTGCTTCAACAGTCTTTCACGGAGCTCCTTGAAGGTCTGCTTCTCCTTCTCATCCCGTTCGATAGTGAGGATCTTTCGGAGCATGTTGGATACATTAGGGTTGGAAGCATGCTGCACCAACGACTCGCAATACCCATCGAACACAAACTGTATGAGCTGCGTAGCTGGTGTTGTACCTGGTTACGCCTGCCATGGAACAGATTGTTATAGACCTTCTCGCAGTACCCAGCCAGCAACGGGTTTAGCGACGGTTGTTTAAAGTACCCCATCAATTTGTGCAGGTTACTGTGGCTGGGTTCAGCTTGCTTCTACTCCTCTTCGCCGGAATCATCTTCAATCCCGAAGAATGCTTCGTAAATGAGGCTGCTTTCGATGGCTAGCACCTCGCCACTCACGTACGGAAGTTTGAACTTCCTCAAGGAAGAGTCTTCTTCGTTCGGCATGCTAACCACATAGTCGAGCATTTCCTGAAACACCTGCGGGTGGTCGTTGACGCTATCGCTAAGCTCAGCACTTACTACTCTAGCAGCTGCTTGTTTTGGTTGCGAAACTCCGTGATGATGTTCTCGTGGTCTAGCAGCTAGGCCCAGCTCACGCCTGCCCTAGTCACAAGCCCAGCAAAACTGTTGTCCTAACCGATTAGGTCCCAAAGCATTGACAGTTCCCGCGCTATAAATTAATGAACGAGGAGGACTTGGAAGACGTCAGGCTTATTCGCTAGTTGGGGCAGGAGGACGATATCAACGACCTTGACGATAACGAGGACAACTACAATAGCAACCGCAAGCAACTCAAGGAGGACCTTCTGTTCGCCATCCAAGGCTTCGGAGGCATTCAACGAGTCAACAAGGACGGTATGAAGATTGACGCTTACATCAAGGGAAGGCACTGCGAAGCCTCTGTCAAGGATATCTGTAAAGTACTCAAGAATGACAATCCGGATTCACCGCTGGGAAGATTGCTGCTTGCCAAGTACAATATTGTGGAGACTGACCTGCTGGATCTGTTCCTCACCCAAACGCAGGACCAAAAGCTATCCTTTTGGTTGGTTGCTCTTATGGCATTGCTGACAGCCTCACCCAGTTAGCAGTGCCTTCCTGAGGAGAAGGAGTTACTGCTGGGAGCCAACCGCGCTTATAAGAAAGCCTTTCTTAGGAGCAAATGTCTAAACACACTGATCGACCACCTGGCGGATTGCTTCACCACACCTGTACAGTCATTAGCTAACCTTAGCAATAGCACCGCAAGACAGCCCACGAGCAGCTGGTATAGTTCATTATGGTGCTGATTCGCAACCTCCTGCAGATTCCCAACAACGATCTGGATTCCGCCCAGCTTCACGAAGAATTTCTAGTGTGTATGATCCGCGAGGAGATGTTCGATTCACTGCTGTTCTTCATCCAATCTGAAGGTAATTTTGGCGCTTATGTAGAGAGCAAGTTGCTAAGAAAGCTTGATATGGTACTGCTTGAGATCCTTTTCCACACGTTTACTTGTTTTCCGCCCGAAAAGATATTCGCTGGGCAGAAGGCAAACATTGGTTGTGACACCTTCCGGTTCCGACGATACGAGAATGTTGCTACCCGCAACAGCCGCTTCCAACCAAACTTCCAGTACAAGTCGTCGACTGGAGCAAAGAAGATCATCCACAAGCTCATGGATCCAAGGACGGTCGATGTTACCAGCAATGTTCACCAGCAGAAGAAACCTGTGAGTCGAGCAAAGGCTGCGAAGGTGCAATCTCTCAAGCACAGCTACATCGAAGAAAACGTAACTGTTAGTTTAAGTTTAGTTGCTGCTGGCTGCCGTTGAGGGTTATGAAGGGCCGATGCCTGCCCATTAGAAAATGGTGGAGTACAGCAAGTAGTTTCTGGAGGTGGAGTTCACAAAGTTCGTCGGGATGATCTTCGATGCAGTTTACAAGGAGGAGCCTAGGGTAACGCAGAAGCACAAGATCTACTACTTCCTGCTGTGCGCATGGGCGATCGATATGACGCGGTGTAAGTACCAGGCTGCAAAGGAGTCAGCAACTGATCCTCATGTGCGCTGTATGGTCGAGTTTGACCTCTCACCAATTGCTCAGCTCATGCAGTTCCCCCACTTCGAACTGATCTACAAAACTCTTTACCAGGAGGTGACTCGCGAGAAGAAGAAAGATTTCAAGGTGAATACATTCAATGCCGATTTAATGCTCTTCACAGAATACTTGCGAATTCTCACCGACATGTCGGTATCCATGAGCATGAACGACCGCAAGAACAGTAATGCATTAATGGCCCATATGTTCCGTCACGATATTGCCAAGGTACTCAAGGAAGGCTTCTACCTTGCTGGCAGTGAGGAAGTCATTTAGAATCTAGTCAACATATGCCATATCTTTTTCAAGCTGCTTGGGGAGTACGCAAAGGGGAAGATACTCACCATCCAAACCAATCGACTGGTGAAAAAGAAGAAGAAAACAAAAAAGGAGAAGCTACAATAAAAGGAGGAACGTGAGCTCGAAGGCTTCATCGAAAAGAACTCATCCAGCGAGTCGGATGATGGCGACTACGGTAAGGAAGGTGAGGATCCCGAAGAGCGAAAGAAGAGACGCTAGGAAAAGAAAGAGCATGCCAAGCGAATGGAGTAGGAAGACGACGAGTAAAACGATAACCCTGTATTCCAAGAAAGGAAGTACAACGAACAATCGGAGTTCTCCGTGATTGCTGAGTATGGCATCATCCACAAGTACCTGGAGTTTCTACGGAATCAGCGGTTCCTGACAAATTCGCCATCCCTCAACGAATCTGTCTTTTTCTTTTTCAACAAGATTGGAGACATGTTAAGCGCACACTGGCTGTTCTATCAAGCATAGACACTGGCAATCTTCCATGATGTACTCTCACACGTGGAATTCGCAGTACTCTCTTGACCTATTCTAGATGAAGCACCACAAACAGCTAAAGTGTATGCGTGACACCGCAGCTCGGTTTATGGAGCTTGTGCGTATAAATCCTTTGGCTATCGTCGAAGCTATGTTCAAGTATCAAAGCCTAACAGTAAAGGATGCAATTCTCAACAATTACCAGGACTACGTGGTCAATGAAAATTAGTGATTTAACTTGGGGTTAAGTAGTAGTGTTATGTAATGGTTATGTGCAGCGGAGCAGCTGCATGTGGAGGGATTTAAGAGCCTTTTCAAAGGCTTTGGGTTGGCGTTACACTTCCTTTCAACATGGTTTGTAAAGATATATGACCGTGGGGAAGTCGTCACGTAGAAGAAGGAATCAGCCAATTGCTCAGAGGTAGCCGCTTCGGAAGCCCGGCTCAAACTCTTACGTGAAGGTTGGTTTCTCGAATACTTACGGAAGCATATGAGGTTCATGATTTGGGAGGGCGGGAACATCGTAGATGACGAACCTCCCATCCTTGGCGAAATGTTCGTGCATGATATGCTCCTACTCGGCAGGTGTACCAGCTTGTGTTTCTTCCCAAGTCGCTGGCTTTGCCTCCTCCACCTTCACTTCAGTGGTTGGCTACTTGACTCCTATAGCGACACCGTGTTCGTCGAAAAGGAAGTTGCTCATGAGTGCCTCAAAACTACCGTATTTCTTCTCCATTTTTTGATGGTGGCTGCGGCACTGATCTGCAGCCCTGCTGCCAAGGTGTTGGCTCATCAACTTGAAGATTTTATCCAGTCGCCGTAGCTCGCGCTTTTCAAAGTTCATTTGATGCTTGACCAGGAACTGGTAGTACTTCAGCTTTTCTTCGGATGACCAATGCCCCGAGCGTTTGGTAGGTCGTGGGTATTCCGAGCCCGAACCACGTGTCCTCCGAGATGTCATACGCGTGATTTCCCTGGTACAAGTTGCCATCAAAAGGGTCTCTTCGGCCATAAGGGAATAGCTTTCGTGGAGTTCTCCAATTGAAAACGGGACAGCTTGGCTGTTTTCGATTTCAGCGTCTGAATGGTCTACGATGTACCTGTGGGGCGCTGTGGCTCTGTTTCTGCCTGCTCTTTTGCCTCTAACTAGCCCTGCATGTAATAATTTGAGTGGTAAATAATATAGAAGTGAACGACTGCTCAGGTGTTTATTGCCGTGGTAATATAACATGAGGATCGATTTGTAATTAGCAGATTTCAACAGCCAAGCATTAAAACTGCATTTAAAGCCGTCATATAGAAATCTTGGAATTATCTAATTTAAATCAAGTGAAAACAGGGGAAAAACGCTGTTACACGAAGCAACTCTAGAGGGCTCGGAAGGAGTCCATGATACTCAGTCGGACTTCTACGTACGATAACCGAGGGGATAGGACGATCACGAACAACGTAGATGTCCTTCCGGGGGTGATGAGTTGGAAATTCCAAGTGCT
>Ga0075152_10003427_pt1 | contig 11081 bp, 8 predicted proteins | sample JI61114C2DNA_FD_70964 | JGI IMG/M metagenome (GOLD analysis project Ga0075152, IMG submission 70964) | Wastewater effluent complex algal communities from Wisconsin, to seasonally profile nutrient transformation and Carbon sequestration -... | ecosystem: Engineered > WWTP > Effluent > Algae...
GGTCGTGGATTTACTACCACCCTTCTCGTACAAGGTGGCACACTCAAAATAGGCGATACGATTGTAGCGGGCCCCTACTTTGGTAAGGTAAAAGCCATGTATGACCACACGGCCAACAAGCCTAAAGCAGTAGGCCCATCGGTAGCCGTACAAGTATTGGGACTCAATGGTGCGCCTCAAGCAGGTGAGTTATTTAGGGTTTTTGAAAACGAACAAGAAGCCAAGATACTAGCGCAAAAACGAGCACAAATAGAAAGAGAAATTGGTATCCGTACCAAAAAACATATCACCCTCGAAGAAATCGGAAGACGTCTTGCTTTGGGTAACTTTAAAGAACTTAACCTTATCCTCAAAGGAGATGTGGATGGCTCTGTGGAGGCATTGGCAGATTCATTGCAACAGCTTAGCACCGCTGAGATTCAGATCAATATCCTTCACAAAGGCGTAGGGCAAATCTCTGAGTCGGATGTATTGCTCGCTACTGCATCAGATGCGATTGTGATAGGTTTCAACGTTCGTCCATCGCTTAATGCGCGCAAGATTGCCGAAACAGAAAACATCGAAATCAAGTTATATTCTATCATCTACAACGCTATAGAGGAAATCAAAGCCGCTATGGAAGGTCTCTTAGAACCGACTATCGAAGAGAAAATCATCGGTAATCTCGAGGTGAGAGAGGTATTTAATGTCACGAAAGTGGGTATTATCGCAGGTTGTTATGTAAAAGAAGGAAAGGTAATCCGTCAGTCGAAAGTGCGTATCATCCGCGATGGTATTGTAGTACATACTGGCTCGTTGAGCGCGCTCAAGCGTTTCAAAGACGATGTGAAAGATGTCAGCACCGGTATGGACTGCGGTTTACAAATCAAAGACTACCAAAATATCGTAATAGGCGACAATATAGAGGTATTTGAAGAAATCGAAATCCAACGTAAACTCTAGTTTTTTTACTCACTATAAATCAATAAAATGCCCGTAGCACCAAACAAGGTAGTGACGATATCCTACCAACTCAAAACAGAACCAAACGGTCCTATCATGGACGAAGCACCAAAGAATGATCCGTACGAATTTTTATGTGGCTTTGGTAGTTTACTTGAAAAATTTGAAGCTAATCTCGAAGGCTTAGAAATCGGAAAAACGTTTGAATTTATTCTCACGCCAGAAGATGGCTATGGAGAATATGAGGAAGAAGCGATTATCCAAATGCAAAAAGCAGATTTTGTACTCGATGGACAAGACGCATCAGAGATGATAACGCTAGGCAACGTTATTCCGTTGCAAGATCAAAACGGACAAACCTTTCAAGGACGTATCACCGCGGTAGGCGATACAGATGTAACGATTGATATGAATCATCCTTTTGCTGGTAAGCATCTTCATTTTTCGGGCGAGATACTCGGTATCCGAGAAGCACACCAAAGCGAATTAGAACATGGTCACATCCACCACGGAGGCGACCATAGTCATCATTAAATATTTTTTAAAAGCCACTTTCGAGTGGCTTTTTTGTTTGGCGCGAACACCAAAATGGCGGAAGGGGCTGCATTGAGTCAAACAAAAAATTCTTGTTTCGCAAAGCTAAAAGAGGAATAGAAAGTGAATAAATAAATGACGCAATCGTGTCCTTAGCAAATACTCGAATTTGACAAAAGAACTTGAGCTTAAATCGACAGTAAACCAAAGAGGGAACTGGTAATTTTCACTCAAAGAGTGAAAATCGCATAACTAGCAGTTTGGCAAAATAGGGCAGTAACACTTTTTTGTCAAAAAGTTTTACCTTTAGTTGCCCGACTTCGCCAAGCTGCTGGTCGTTAAGAGCAATTATATAAACAATATATGAATAACACAGTTTCAATAATTGACAGTAATAAAACATTTACTCCATTAGTATTTTATAATGATTTTCTTAATAAAATTGCAACTTTCTATAAAGAGAATAAGAAGGAAGAAATTGTATTTAAGTTATTTGAAAAAGGTGACGATGAAATTTATAGTTCAAATTATAGGATTGATCCCATTTCTACCCCTCTACTTTTAAGTATTATCGAACAACTAAGTAAGTTTCATTCAAAACCGTTGTATTTACTATTGTATAATAACAACGCCACCATTTCAGTGATGGAGTTTCTTTTCAGATCTAATTTTTTTAAAACAGCAGGACAAAAGAACTATTATAATTTTAATGGAAATAATATTCTAAATTTTAATGAGGAATATTTGGGAGCGTTTAAAGGAAGAGAAATTAGAAAAGACCACATTATACGTGCATACAAAAAAAGTGATTACCCTGACATTGACTTTTCACCACAAACCACAAAAGCTGAAATTGATCTAAGGGATACAATTAATTCTCTGACAGCATATAGTGTTCAAGAACATTTTACAGAACTTTTATTCGATAATGAGAATACTCTTAAAAATCATAATACATATATAGACATATTATCTGAATTAATTACCAATGGAGTTTTACACTCTGGTTCCACTACATATGCTATGATGTTTGTTGACAAATTGAAAACTAAATTTTCTATTTCAGACAATGGCATTGGATTTAAAGGCTCACTAATGTCCAAAAACGACTTTCCATTTTATTATAAAAAAGATGATTTCAGAAATTCAATTTCAAAAACGAATTACAATTTTAATGTTCAGTTTATAGAAAACCTGTTGGATATTTTTGAGACATTATTTTATTCGTCATTAAAAGAGAGAAAAGGATTGTTTGATTTGATGCTCAATGTTGTTCTAAATACTAACGGATATTTTAGACTCCATACAGAAAATTGTCAAATTATTATTTCAAATAGATTATTTAAATATGTGAATAATTTACAGGAATTGAGGGAAGAGATTTTGGCTACTCATAACCAATTTGAACTGGTTAAGATTACTGAAGAAAATCACAAAACTAAAACCTTAGAGGTAAAAGAAAAAATCAAAAATGAATTTAAAAAACTATACACTAATATAGTCAAATATTACTCGGAGGAAACTCAATTTTCATCCGTAAGATTTTTCAATGTTAAGTTTAAAGGAGTTCATATTGAAGTTGAAATTCCAAATAACTAGATTATGATTGTATCTAAATTTAACACTGGCGACTTTATTTATTATGATCTGCATAGCGAAGAAGTAATAACATCAAACTTTATTGAGGATGTTAACCTTGGAATTTACTGTGATAGATTGCAATCTATCACAATGGAAAGGATTTCTTCTGATATTACGACTAATGGAACTGAAGGAGAAAAAAAAATTGCATTTGATTTTACAAATATTGTAGCTGTTCAAACTAACATTAATAGCTACTTTACAACTTTGAAGAATAGTGGTTTTTCTTTAGTTTTTGTGAACATAACCAAAGAGATAATTGCTCAGCTAGGTTATGATTCCATTGCTAATTCAGATAATATAAACTCAACAGTAATTTTCTTTGATAAAACTACTTTAAGCCCGCTAAAAAGAGAAGGATTTTCTCTCTTTTACTTTTTTGAAAACAAAAATGACTTTTTCCCAAATAATTTTAAAATCGAACCTGTTTTTAAAGAACACTTTAAAAACAAATTAAAATTGTATTGTGAGAATCATGACAAACAGCATACTTCTTCGTATGTATATCTTACGTCTTACATAAACATAAAAAAATTAATTTCTCATGAAAAACAATTTTGTTTATACTCCATTATTAAATTAGCTATTAAGGCATTGAAAGAGTGGAGGCAGAGTGCTCCTATTCCTCCTTATTTCCCTGGGGTTAAAAGTGAAACTAATGCTCCAATTTTAGTTTGCCAAAGCTTAAACAGCTCATATTTTGTTTCTGTGTTATCTAATTTATTGAAATTAGATGTACTAATCTTAGACAAAATAGGACCTATAAACAAAATTTATAATTCAATGAACAAAAGTATTATTCAAGATAGAAATTATATAGTTGTTTCAGACTTGGTTTGTCTAGGAACTGAAGTCAAAATTGTAAAAAATATAATTGAATTTTTAGGAGGTCGCTACTTAGGAAATATTGCCTTGATAAAAACTGAAACTCTAAAAAAGAGTGATATCATAAAAAAGGATGCAACTGTGGCCGTCTTTTCAATTGACAGAACAAATAATAAAGAGTTAAAGTATTTTATAACAACTGATTTAGAGAACAATGAATAATATAATTATACATATTTCTGATTTACATATTTCTGATCAAAGTGAGAAATTTGGTAGAGCAAATAAATCTACATACCTAAAAATTGAAACAGGCTACAATAACTCTAGCTTTATATCTCAATTTACGGATTATTTAAAAAAAATTCCAAATAAAAGAAAAGTTTTAATATTAACAGGCGACATTTCAAATATTGCTGAGAAAACTGAATTTGACGAAGCTGTTAAAATAATTAGTCAGTTAATTACAGATTTGAATATTTCTAAAGATGATATTTTAATCATTCCTGGTGACCATGATATTCATAGGGATTCAATTAAAAATAAGCTTCGAGAATCTGATGGAGCTACAAAAGAAGATTTGACAATAGTTAAACAAGCCTATTTCAGTGATTTTTATAAAACAATTAAAGGAAGCGAATTTAAAAATGAAACTTTAATTTTTGATAACATAGAAATAGATGATATAATGCTTCTTGGAATAAATTCAAATTCAATTGTTGAGCAAAATGGTGGCCACGGATTTCTACCAATAGAAAAATTTGAAGCTGAACTAAAAAATTACAGAGAAACTCATGCCACAAAAGAATTAATTCTTTGTTTACATCATAACTTAGAAGGCGAACATGAAGACACTCATTTTGGTCAATGGAATAAAGAAAATAAAAAAGACCTAGTCGCCATTTTTGATAGATACAACATAAAATGTATTTTGAATGGAAATGAACATACTCCTAACTCTAAATATATTTCGGGAACTGAAATAATTGTTAGTGACTCAGGTTCGCTATCTTCACTAAGCGGTATTGATGCTTCATTTAAAACATATGAAATAAAAAAAAATGGGAACAATCTCTGTTTGGAGAACTCAACTTATGGGCTTAGAAAAATAAATGGTGTAAGTGAATCCAATTTTGGTAGTTGGGTTAAATATAATCACGAGGATATCAAATCAACAGAAATCAAAAATTTCGTATTAAGGAAAGTACCCTCTGTAAATAAAGAAGTTGTCATTGAATTACCAATTTCATTAGAAGAAGAGCTAATAACAAACGTAAAACATGATTATAATACTGAAATGGTTGTTTACAGTGATGAACCAATTCAAACCAAATTGTATAAAATAATTAAAGAAAAGAAATTATTTCATCAAGGACATTTCCATTGGAGTGAAACGTCACGAGCTCATAATTGGATCGACATTGCTAGATTGCTAGAAGACAAAGAAGACCTATATTTTATTAACAATGCGATTATTGATGTCATTGAGAAAATGAATATAATTACAAATATTGATTTAATAATTGGGCTCGGATACGAAGGAAATATAATGTCTAGCAAAGCTTCAGTTAAGTATGATATCTCATATACCTTTTTGCCTTACTCGTATAGATGGAAAGACCACAATGAGTTTGAAAATAGATTGAATTTTGAAAACAAGGATAAAAGGTTTAAAAAGGTTTTATTAATAACAGATGTTGTAAATGATGGACGGACAATTAGAAAACTTGTTGGAAAAGAAAGCCGTGAAAAAAAATTCTTTGATAACGTTGAAAAAATCATTGTTGTATCACTGTTTTATACAGGACAAGAAGAGGTCAATAATGACATATTGAACTATAACAATCTACCTTTAATACAAAAAGACGGGGATGAAGTCGTAAACAACATTGAATTTTACACTATAAAACATCTCAAAGTTGAAAAATGTCCATATGGTGAGAATTATAAAAATGAGTGTTTTATCTTAAAGGACAATTTACATTGCGTGCACAAATTTTACACAGAGGAATAATAACTGTACCTAACACCAACTGTACAGAAAACCAAATAAATTAGGCCATTTTTTGCAAACAGTTTCTGTCGAACATTTCACCTGATTTTCCCCATTTTGATCGAAGTTTAGTCCTCCTATCTTCTGAACTTCTAGACTGCCACTACGAAGAAGTATTCACCTTCTTCCCCACAAAATACACCCCACCCAATATCAATACTACCCCTATGCCCTGCACGGGGCGAAAAGTTTCGCCATCGAGCAGTCCGAGGAGGATTGCTACCAGCGGGATAAGGTAGGTAACAGATGCCGCAAAAAGCGCATCGGTGCGTTGCACCAGTTTATAAAATATAAGCCATGCGATGACCGTACCAAACACCGCTAAAAACAAGATGCCCGAAAACGAATACAGTGCTTGGGGTGCGCTCATCACTTTAGCGGGTAGCCCCATGCTGATAGCAAGCAGCAATGCGGGCAAGCCCATAAAAAACATGGCTAATGCCGTTACTTGCAGGGCACTCACTTTCGGAAAATAGTGTTTCACAAAGTTGGAATTAGTACCATAACAAAAGGTAGCTAAGACAGAGAGCAGGGCATAAGCCGAAAGCCCTAAATCAAATCCATATCGCCCCACTACCAACACAAACGCCCCCATAAAACCCATCAGCACACCTAACCATTTGATGCGCGTAATCTGTGTGCCAAAAAAGAAAATACCCGTAATGACGGTAAAAAGAGGCGAAAGCGAATTGATAATGCCATTGATAGAACTATTGATTTTGGTAGTAGAAAAGGCAAACAAAAATACAGGAATGCCCGTACCCAATAGCCCTACTATCAATATGCGAGGATAGAGTTTAAACTTAATTTTTCGTAATGCTACAAACAAAAAGGGCGAGGAGGCAATAAAGGAAAGCGACAAACGCAACAAACCAACTTCCACAGGCGTGTAGGCGATGAGGGCTTTTTTGATGAGGATATAAGAGCTACCCCAAATAACCGTAAGTAGTCCTAGTAGTAGCCAATTAGTAAAATCAGGGGTATCTTTTTGCATCGTCCGCAAAGAAAAGAAAAAGAACGATTATCCCTCTTTTCGATTTTGGCTTATACAAATCGGTCATAGGCGTGCTGTAATTCTTACTGTCGATTTTGATAAAGTTAGATGTCGATTTTAAACAAACGCATCTAGGATGGATTGATGGAAATAATGAAAAATCGCGCATTACGCAATAAGAACATCATAAACTTAAATAAAACTATTCGGGATGCTCAAATGAATATCCTTTAGTTAATACCAAATAGAAAACAAAGTTTCTCTCGACTAAAACTTAGGTTGCCTTAGGTTGCTTTGGTGTTGTTAAAACCACCAAAGAAGCCAAAGATCTTATGCAGACAACATCAGTGAAAAAACATCAGTTTCACCCCAAAAAATACGATAATCATGCCTCCTATTTTACCGATATACTGGAGGGTGTTCCCTTTTAGCAAGGGCCTAAGGCGTGCAGCTAAATACATCTTCAAACAATCTGTGATTAAGACTAAAGAAAGAGCCACCATAAAATGCCCTAAAATAAAAGGCAACTTATTTCCATACGTTTGGATAGCAATCATCACCGCACCCAACCAAAAAAGAAACACATTTGGATTGCTACTATTCACCAAAAATCCTTTCAAAAATAATTTGCGTTTTTCTTTACTCGTTAAGGCGGGAGGATGCTCTTCTTCGGCTTTACTTTGCTTAAAGATTTGTTTTAGCCCAATAACAATCAAAATGATACCCCCGATAAGATAGAGGGCTTCCATCACGGTCTGATTGGCTACAATACTAGCCGCTACAAAATAAACAAAAATGACTGTGAGTAAATCGCTCGCAAATGTACCTAACGCTAGATTCACTCCTGCTTTCATTTGACCGCGTATGCCCAAATCTACAAGGAGAAAAAATATTGGTCCCGTAAATGTGCTTATAATTAAGCCGGTAAATAAACCTTGAATGATGGCATCTTTCATGAAGCGAAGGAGCTATTTTGCGGTGTAAATATCATCTAAAAAATCTAAAACGATTTCTTCCAAATCGTCTGTGCCACTCAAAGCCCCCATCATGCCATACATAGCCGCTTTGTTTTCATTATTCAAATCTGGTGTTGAATTTTTCTGAATTTTAGCAATAGTACCTGGGGGCAAAATATTGCTTAAACCTTTGACAATACCTGCCTGAATTTTATGTCCCAACTGCGTTAACTTTTGGGATTTCGAATTTTCGACACAGGTTTTCAAATCGCTCAAAAAGACTTCGGCTATATCTTTATGAATATAATTGACCGTAAAATGCAAACTAGGCGGCAACTGCTGTCGCTCAAAATGCCATCCTTTTTTATTGAGTTCGTCTGCCAAAAGAAACACATCTACTTTGTCAGACACAAAGGCTATGATGCTCATATCGGGCTTGCCGATTATTTGCAATTCAGGAATAAGTTTGATGCCTTCTATAATTTTGTGCGTAGCTTCCATGGTCGCTTTTGCCATCTCGAGGTATCCGTTTCTGCCGATAGATTTGATAGCCGCCCAAGCAGCTGCAATATTGCCTCCAGGTCTTGTGCCCGTCATGGTCGGAGAGCCATAAATTCCACCATTCCATTTCGTATAGAGTGAAAACTGGAAACGCCTTAGCGCATGATTTTTATACAAAATCACAGAAGCGCCTTTAGGCGAATAGCCATACTTGTGTAAATCTGCAGAAATAGACGTGACCCCCTCTACACTAAAATCAAAAGGGGGAATATCGTAGCCCAATTCTTTTACAAAAGGTAAGAGAAAACCTCCTATACAAGCATCGACATGGCAGAGCAAATTGCGCTTTTTGGCAAGTGCTGCAATGGCTGAAACAGGATCCATCATCCCATGCGGATAGGCTGGAGCAGAGGCTACCAGCAGGATGGTGTTTTCATCGATTGCTTTTTCGATTTCAAGAACATCCGCCTTATAGTCTGCGCCTACTTTGACGACTTTAAAATCTACATTAAAATAATGAAATGCCTTCATAAACGCAGGGTGCACAGATGCAGGAAGGACAACGTTTGGTTTTTGGATGGTAGGTTTATGTTTTCTAGCCCAATCGCGCGCTGTTTTTACGGCCAACAAAATACTTTCGGTACCTCCTGTGGTCAAATTGCCACAAACTTCCGCATCACCCTGAAATAAATCAGCACACATACTCACCGTTTCCGCCTCAATATTGGCAAGGCTTGGGGTAGCCGTTGGATTTAACGCATTGTCCGCATAAAACTGATCAAATACAGCCTTAATCGTATGTTCTCGTTCTTCGCCTGGGTAGTATATCAAACAAAAAGCTTTGCCTTTTTTCCAATCAATATCTTTTTGTCTTTTTTCAGCTACAATAGCTAATAATTCCTTCTCTGTCATTGACTGTTCAGGAAAGGAAAAAACTGTTTTACTCATACGTTTCTTTTTTGTCTTTTTTGATCGTCTGCAAAGAAAAGAAAAAGAACGATTACCAGTCTTTCTCTATTTTTACTTCTATAGGTCGCCCTTGCTTTTGCTGCATTTTTTCATTGGTTTTTTGCTCTTCATTTTGTAAAGCTTGGAGCAATTTTTCTGCGGCTTCTTTCGATAGTTTGGGTTTTGGGGCTTGACCTTCTTTTTTGTCGTCTTTTTGGTCTTGCTTGTCTTTATTATCGCCCTCCTTGTTTTGATCTTTTTGGTCGTCTTTTTTATCCTGCTTTTGGTCGTCCTTCTTATCTTTTTGGTCGTCTTTGTTTTGGTCTTGCTTGTCGTCCTTATTTTGGTTCTCGTTGTTTTGGGTACGCAGTTTTTCGTTGGCGAAAGCGAGATTATACTTCGTATCGTTGTCCTTTGGATTTAGCTTGAGGGCTTCTTTATAGGCTTTTACCGCTTGCTCATATTTTTGGGCATCTATATATGCATTGCCGATGTTGTGAAAACATTGCGCTTTGATTTTTGGATCTGTAAAAAGTTTGTTTGCCAATTCAAACTGTGTCACCGCCTCTTCTTTTCGGTTTGGCTGTTTATAGATAGCATCGCCCAGATTAAAAATAGCTTCGGGGTAGTTGTTCTTTTTGTCGAGTGCTTTTTTGTAGCTCGCTTCGGCATCGGTGTAGTTTCCTTTTTCAAAAAGTGTATTGCCATCGCGGGTGAGCGTGCGCTCGTTTTGGGCAAAAACAGAAACCGTTAGTCCTAAAACTAATAACAGGAAAAAATTAAATCGGAGATAGGTAGCAGACATCTTTTGTTTAAATGTAAAAACAAAGATAGGTTTTCGCCTTGTTTTGAAATTCTAAAATTGGTTAAGCCTAGCGGTAAGTAGAACCTACAGCAGGCCAAGGACACTGCAACGACATAAATGTATATGAAAACGACACCCCAACAAACACAAAATCGTCTTTCTTTTTTGATTCGCCCCGCTGATAACCTGGTTTGCCCACTCGCTCCGACAGCACCTCATCGCTCCGATCAGAAAGTTTGGCAGCTATGCCCCTCGACCCACCCGGCAATGACACGGTAGCAGGATAATCGCCACTCACATCATCAAGATAATCGGTAAAGGTTTTTTTGACAGAGGCGAAAACAGCAATATTGAAATTTCGATACACGCTAAACTTAAAGCCTCCCTCTAGCGGTATGTGAAAGGCATAAAGTTTGTATTTTTTTACCCCAGAGTAACTCGCATCGTTTTGCCCCTCGGTGCCAAGTGGTTGGAGAAAGTACCATTTGCCGTTGTACTCTGCCTTGGGGTTGAAAAAAAACATGCCCACCCCCGTAGCGAGATAGGGCGAGAACCAAAATTTCTTTTTGGTTTTATCGAACTTGAAAAAATTGAACTCAATAGTAGCCGATAAGTCTGCAATACTTGATTTGAACGAAAGATTACGTTCCAGATTGCGGGGTACTTTGGTAGCGGCATCGCTAAACTGCACTTCGCCATAGCTGATAGCCGCCTTGGCAGCAAAACGGGTACTCATATTGTACCTATAAAACAACCCACCTGCAGGGCGCACCATCGTCCAATTAAACTTAGGATTCAAGTCCCCAAAATAGTTCGCAGCACCGCCCCATACACCCACTTCGTGGTACTGAGCATCGGCACCTATGGTGACAAAAAACAACA
>Ga0075152_10003430_pt1 | contig 11074 bp, 6 predicted proteins | sample JI61114C2DNA_FD_70964 | JGI IMG/M metagenome (GOLD analysis project Ga0075152, IMG submission 70964) | Wastewater effluent complex algal communities from Wisconsin, to seasonally profile nutrient transformation and Carbon sequestration -... | ecosystem: Engineered > WWTP > Effluent > Algae...
GCTCTTTGTTGCGCTGAGCGACCAAAACCTGGCGATCCTTGTTTTGCGTGGCGACGGCGATTTCTTCGTCGGCGGCGATTTTCGCACGTTCGGCCTTCAGACGCTCTTCTTCCTGCACTTTCATCATTTCAGCCGTTTCGCGGGCGCGGACGCTTTCCACATCGCGCTTCTGTTTGGCCTCCGTTTCGGCCAATTGGCGTTCCAACTCCAAAATGGCCTCACGAGCCTGCACATCCTGCTGCTTGATGACCTTTTCCTTGTCGCGCTGGATGTTGTTGGAGAGCTTGGCCTGCGCGGCGGTGAGTTCGGTGATCTTCTTGATGCCTTCGGCGTCGAGAATGTTGTCCGGGTCGAGGTTTTCGAGCTGCGTCTGCTCCAGGAAGTCGATGGCGCAGTCGTCGAGGGTGAAGCCGTTCAAATCCGTGCCGATGACCTTCAAAATCTCGCTCTTGAAGTGATCGCGCTCATTGTAGAGCTGCACGAAGTCGAAGCGCTTGCCGACGGTTTTCAGAGCCTCGGAGAATTTGGCATCAAACAGTGTGCGAATGGTGTCCACAGCACTGGCACGAGCACAGCCGATGCTTTGAGCGACACGGAGCACGTCCTCGGGTGTTTTGTTCACGCGAACGAAGAAGGCCACTTTGATGTCAGCGCGAAGGTTGTCTTTGCAGATGAGGCCTTCGTTGGCTTTGCGCTCGATCTCGATGCGCTTCACCGAGATGTCCATGTACTCGGCCTGATGCGCCACAGGGATGACGATCATACCATTGAAGGAGACCTTGGTGCCACCGATGCCGTTGCGAACAATGGCCTGGCCTTGCGTGACTTTGCGGAAGAAGCGCGAGAACAAGATCAGTACGCCGAGAAAGATGCCGATGGCGATGACGCCGACGAGGAGGCTGCCTTCGAGCAGCAATGCGAGTGGGAGGGTGTGCATATTGATGATTTACGATTTTGGATTTATGATTTGAGAGACTCGATGAAGTAGAAGGCGTTGTCAGGGCCAGCGGCGGTGACTTTGGCGGATGTGCCTTTGGGCAAAGCAGGAGTGCCTTGATGGGTGCGGACGTTGATCAAAACTGGAACGCCTTTGGCGGCGATTTCGAGCTGGCCGTAGGTTTCATCGGCCTCCACGGAGACGACGGTGCCGGTGCGGCCGATGACTTCCTCAGCTTCCGTATCCGCATCAGCCATGGCTTTGAAGAGTTTGGCGACGGGGATGGTGACCAGCTTTGTGGCGATGGCGCTGATGGCGAAGTTTGGCAGCAGCAGAAGGAAGGCACGCAGTGTGTCAGCCTCGGCATTCCACTTCTGATTCAGCACGAGCGAGACAAACCACATGAAGAGAATGATGAAGCTGCCCCACACGACGATGGGCACCTGGGAAAAGCCGAGCAGACGGCCTGCGGTGAGCCATGCTCCACCCGTGTTCACGCCATGACCGTGATGAGCATCCGCATCACCATCCCCGAAGTCATCAGGGATGTCTGTTTCAAAATCCAGTGCGCCGAGAATGACGAGCAGCCAGTAGCACACCACCAATCCTAGCAGAAGCGTGAGGAGGAGCTGGTTGGGACTGATGGAGACTTGGAAGAGTTCGAACACGTCGGGAGATCGGGCTGAATTGATCGCGATTTAAGCGACTGGCCGATGACGTGGCGATTACAATTTTCGACTCTGAATCCAAGAGTTGCGTGCGAAACCAGAGGCCGCCGGAAGCGGAACTACGAACTCAGACGGCGATGGCCGCCTTGATGGCAGGGTGCGGATCGTAGCCTTCGAGGGTGAAGTCTTCGTATTTGAAATCGAAGAGATCCTTCACGTCGGGGTTCAACTTCATCACGGGGAGTGGTCGTGGCTCGCGGGTGAGTTGGAGTTTGGCCTGCTCGATGTGATTTGCGTAGAGATGAAGATCTCCAAAGGTGTGGACAAACTCGCCGGGCTTCAGATCACAGATCTGGGCGACCATGAGGACGAGCAGGCTGTAACTGGCGATGTTGAAGGGCACGCCGAGGAAGAGGTCGGCGCTGCGCTGGTAGAGCTGGCAGCTGAGTTTGCCCTCGGCGACGAAGAACTGGAACAGGCAATGGCAGGGAGGCAGTGCCATCTTGTCGATGTAGGGCACATTCCAAGCACTGACGATGTGGCGGCGGCTATACGGGTTCGTTTTGAGGCCGTGAATGAGCTTCACGATCTGATCGACCGGCTCCGCTTCTGGCGTGCCCTGCCAGCGACGCCACTGTGCGCCATAAACGGGGCCGAGCTCGCCGTTTTCATCGGCCCATTCGTCCCAGATGGTGACTTTGTTGTCGCGCAGATAGCCGACATTGGTATCGCCTTTCAAAAACCAAAGCAGCTCATGAATGATGCTGCGGAGGTGCAGCTTCTTGGTCGTGACGACGGGGAAGGTCGTGCTGAGATCGTAGCGGCTCTGCTCACCAAAGACGGAATACGCGCCTGTGCCGGTGCGGTCCTCACGGTAGGAACCGTGGTCGAGGACTTTGCGGAGGAGGCGGTGGTATTCGAGCATAATGACGAATGACGAATGACGAATGACGAATGACGAATGAGAGACGCTTGCGTTCGTCATTCGTCATTCTGGTTTTGTCATTTGTAAGGGACGGGCGTGCCGGTGGAGTTCGCCAGCACTTTAAAGCGCTTGATGATCTCGGCGGTGAGCTTGCCGGGCTTGCCATCGCCGATGGGGCGGCGGTCGTATTGCACGGCGGGGATGACCTCGGCGGCAGTGCCGGTGAGGAAGCACTCGTCGGAGGTATAAATCTCATGGCGGGTCATGGTGATCTCGTGGACCTGGAGGCCCATCTCACGCATGACTTCGATGACGGCCATGCGGGTGATGCCGTTGAGGGCACCGCTGGCGATGGTGGGAGTATAGACCTGGCCGTTTTTGATGACGAAGACGTTGTCGCCCGTACACTCGGCCACGTAGCCCTGCTCATTGAGCATGATGCCTTCTTCACATCCGGCCTGGATGCACTCGATCTTGGCCATGATGTTGTTGAGGTAGTTCAGGCTCTTCACCTGCGGGCTGAGCGCGGCAGGAGTCGGGCGGCGCGTGGCGCAGGTGATGAGGTTGAGGCCGGTCTCATACTTCTCCGCCGGATAAAGGGTGATGCCGCTGGCGATGATGATCACTCCAGCCTTCGGGCACTGGTAGGGATTCAGGCCGAGGGAACCGACGCCACGGGTGATGACGAGGCGGATGTAGCCATCGCGCAGATTGTTGGCCGCGACGGTCTCGACGGTGGCCTTTTCCATCTCCTCGATGCTGATCGGGATGGTGAGCAGGATGGAGCGGGCGCTTTCATAGAGGCGCACGAGATGCTCGGTCAGGCGGAAGACGCGGCCGTTGTAGATACGGATGCCCTCGAAGCAGCCATCGCCATAAAGGAGGCCGTGATCGAAGACGGAGACTTTGGCTTCGGATTCGGGGACGAGTTTACCGTCGAGATGGATGAGCAGGGGGGCGGCCATAAAAAGAGAGCGCGGAGAGTGGCAGGAGTGGGCAGGTTTGCAAAAACAAACATCGCGGAGGCCACTGGGGCGTCCGCGATGTGAGAAAGGATGCTTTTAAAGCTGGGCGACTATGCGGAGGCTGCGCTGAGCTTCGGAGCGGTGCGGCGTGCGACGGAGGTGCCGTAACGCTGGGCGAATTTATCGACGCGACCGGCGGTATCGACGAAGCGCTGCTCACCGGTGAAGAACGGATGGCAACCGGCGCAGATGCCGATGCGGATGTTTTGCGATGTGGACTTGGTGTTATAAACCGTGCCGCAGGTGCAGGTGATGGTGGTTTCGTGAACCGTTGGATGACCTTCTTTTTTCATGGGGATGGGTGGGTAGTCACGTGGACCCGGCGGGGCAGAGGCTTCAGCCGGGGCGTGGGGGCCGCGATAGTGCCACGGACGGGCGGGGGGTCAAATGGGTTTTTCGGGGTCTGGACAGGGCAGGGAAGGACGAAATTCGAGTGACGAAGTCGAGTAAAGCACTCGACGGGAGGTGTTGGCTTTGCTGTCATGGGGCGGATACAGTCATCTTCATGCATCGACCTCCTTTTCCAGCCACTGCGTGCCTCTTTCGGCGGCTGGTGGTCGTCATGGGATGGCTCTTGTTTAGCACGGACCTGTTGGCGCAGACAGGTGAGGGCTTTGAGAAGGCGTCCATGGCCTGGCGCACAGCGCTGCACTTCGATCCGGGGGCGGAGGCACCTTTGCGGTCGCTGGTGGAGCTTTATCAGAAAGAGGGGCGGGTGGCGGATCTACTGGATCTCTACACTCGGCATCTGGCCCAGTATCCTCAGGATGAAAACGCCATGGCGGTGCTCGCCCGACTGTATGTGGCGCTGAAGGAAGCTCGGGCGGAGTCTTTTTTGCAGGAGGCGCTGAGGCAGCATCCGCAGAGTGCGCTGCTGCATCATGTTCAGGCGGGGTGGCTGGCGCAAAGCTACGATGCGCGTGCCATCGAGGTGCTGGATGCAGCGGTAAAGCTGGAGACGCAGGTGCCTGCGCGGCGAGCCCAGTGGCTAGGCGAGCTGATCAAGGCTGCGGCGGAGGCAGGGCGGGATGAGGTCGTGGTGCTGCGATTTACCGAGCTGGGGAAAGGGTCGATCTTCACATCGACGCAACGATTGCAGTGGGCTCGGCGATGTCTCGAAGCGGGATTAAAAGGTGGTGCTCGCGCGGCACTCGCGGGCGGGGATTTCTCCACCCTGACGGGTGAGGAGGCGGTGGAGGCTCGCTTTGTGCAGGCACGCGTGGCTTTGGCAAATGATGAACGTGCCGCAGCGGCGACTCATGCCCGTACGCTGCTTGGTCTGCTGGCGGCGGATCACTGGCGGCGAAAGGAGGCGCTGCTGCTGCACTGGCAGACGGCGGATGATGCGCAGCGTGCAGCGGCTTTGGCGGAGTCGGAAGCTGCTTGGAAGGCGGCCCCGGCGAATGAGTCCTTGGCGCTCTCGTGCGGCGATGTTTTCATCATGGCGGGCAGGCGAGATGAGGCGCTGAACGTCTGGCAGGAAACATTGAAGACCTTGCCAGCATCGCGATTGATTGAGGAGCGCATCATCGACCTGCTTCAAAGTCTGCGGCGTGAGGAGGCGTTGCTCGCCTTCCTTGCCGAGCGCGTGCGTTTGCAGCCAGAGCGCGAGGACTTGCGCCTGAACCATGCCCGTCGGCTGCTTCAGCTTGGTCGTGTGGATGAGGGGTTGCGGGCTTTGCAGGCCCTGCTGGAGAAAAGCGATGCGGCTCAGCGGGTGACGACACATTTGCAAACGGCGCGCTGGCTTCGTTTGCAAAACCTCTTCGGTGAAGCAGCGCGTGTACTGGAGGTGGCGCTGGCGGTGGAGCCGCAGCGCTGGGATGTGCGGAAGGAACTCGCGGAGATCTTCCTGCTGGTGAAGCGCGAGACGGAGGCGGAAAACCTCTTCGATCTGGAGATGAGTGACGATGTCTCTGCGGAGGTAAGGATGGAGGGTGTACAGTTCCTCATCGCCCGTCGCCTCTGGCCGCAGGCGCGGCGGCATCTGGAGTCGTGGGTGAAGCGCAAGCCCACTGACTTCGATGCGAAGCTGTTGCTTGCCAGGGTGGAGTCGCTCACGGGCAGTGTGAAGGCGGAGGCAATCCTGGATGAATGCCGCAAGCTTTGTGACACCGAAGCGCGCTATGCGGCCTGGCTCGCGGTGGTGTGGGAGCGGGCGACGGAACTGGAGACGACGGCATCATTCATTGATGCAGAGCGCAAGCAGCTCTGGCCAAAGGCGGGCGAGACCTGGGATGTGCTGCGTCTGCAAAAGCTGGGGCTTCTTGCCGGACAAACGATGCAATCACAGCTTCAGGTTGAGGCTGAGATGCTGCTGCGTGAGGCTTTGAAGGACTCAGCGATCCCCGCAGCGGCCAAGATGGAACTCCGGCAGCAGCTCATCGCGACACTTGACGGACGAGAGGATCAGCGGAAGGCGCTGGAACTGGAGATTCAGGCGGCACTGGCGGAGAAAGTGGACTCCGGAGATCTGCGGCTGCGGCTGGCGCTGATGTACTTGGATGCGGAGCGCCTGGACCTCGCTCGGAGTACACTTCATGAAGTGGTGGTGGAGCGCTGTGAGGATGCCGCACTCATTCAGCGTAGCATCATGGCAGCGCGGCAGATGGAGCAGGTATCGGTGGCGATTGAGTTGTCACAGAGGCTGGTGCGGTTGCAGCCGGATGAGCGTGCGCATTGGCTGGGGTGGACTTCGTTGCTGGTCGAGTCGGGTGATGAATCTTCACTGCGGCTGGCTTTGCGTGAGATGCGGGCGCGGGCTTCGGCGTGGAAGCTGGGTGAGGTGGCGCAGGAGATGCTGCGCCGGCATCTGGCTGCGAGCGCCTGGCGCACGGTGAGTGCAGCGCTGTCGGACACGGAAAGCAGCACGGATGAGGCGCTGCTCTGTCTCGGTGATCTGGAGCAGACGGAGCAGCAGCCGCAGCGCCGTCTCTGGCTGGCCTGGGCGCGGGGGATGCTGGCGCTGAGGGCAGGGGATGAAGTCGGGCTGGCGGATGCCCGCACGGCTTTGTCGGTGAAGGAAGACTGGGTGATCTTTCCAGACGGGCTTTCATTATCACTCGCCGAGGCGCGCAGGATGCTGGAGACGACGAAGCCCGACAGCCAAAAGGTGAAGCCGCGAGCGAGTGGCAACTACTCAGAGCCGGGTACTCTGAAGTGGAGTTTCGAGCCAATGACCAACGCAGATTTTCAGCGCTGGTGTCTCACGCCGGATGGAGACCGGATGCTGGCGCAGGACACGCAGAGCAGGATTTATGCGGTGGATCGGGCGAGCGGGAAACTGCTCTGGCAGAAGCGTCTGAATGCCAAGACTGGGGGTGTCTCGGCGATGATGCTGCGGGGTGGCTCGGAGCAGGTGAGCTACCCGCTGGAGTGGAGTGTCGGTGATGAGCATGTCGTGGTGCTAGATGAATCCGGCATGACCTGCCTGCGAGTCGTGGATGGAACGTTGGTTTGGCAGATCGACACCCCGCCTGCGGCTGCCGGCACTCAGGGAGCACTGGCAGAAGCCGGTGGTCGCGTGCTTTGGTGGCGCGCGGCGGCGAGTCGGCTGGATGCATTGGATGCGAGGAGTGGCAAGCTGCTCTGGACGCGGCAGATCCCGGCGCTCGGGCAGAAGGAGGCGTTGAATCCTGGCAATCCCGTGTGGCTGATGAGTGGCATTCGCTGTGATGGAGATCGGGCGATGGTCTGGGGCAATGGTACGGCGGTGGTGCGCCTCAGTGATGGGGCGCTGCTTTGGAAGGCGAGCGCTGGCGAGGCACCGCTGAGCTTCCCGCTCCAGCTTGATGAAGCACCTGTGGTGAAGAATGCGGCCACAGCTCCTGGCGCGATGTTTTTATCGGCTGGCATGCGCTCGCGTTCATTCAGTGGCGGCGGCCTCACGCCGACCATTCTCGGCAGTGCGCTGGCGCTGCCGAGCTACGGCTATCCCGGCATGTATGGCAGCACGCAGGGCAGTCCGTGGCTGCTCTGGGGGGGCGATGGTGAGCGCTGGCTTCAGGGGGATGGCGTGTGGTTGCTCGGGCAAAACATGGCCTCGGCACGCTATTCAGTGCTCGGCTTCCCGATGGCGTCGAGTCGTGGACGCAACTCCACATATCTTGGTTCGGCGACACCGATGGGCACGGCGGGTCGCAGCCTCATCGTGGCGAGTGAGCGTGCGCTTTATCAAGTGCTGCCAGATGGTCAGGGGCGCACGCTGGCGATGGTGGAGGTTCGGGACAACAGCCCGGCGAAGCATCCTCTGCCAGCGATGGGGATGGATGGCACGAGCCTGCTCTTTTCCACAGTCGATGAGCTGTGTGTGATTGATGCTCTGAGCGGCACGAAGCTTTGGAAGCAGTCCTGGTCGGCGGATGCGGCGAAGATCGTTACTGCTGCGCGTGAGTCGCTGAAGTCCTGGCAAAGTCTGCGCTGGAGTTCACGCGGCATGGCATTCTATGATGGCCGGGGCCGCACGCTGATGATGGAGTGGCGCGCGCTGATGGCGGACGGAGATGTGATTCTTCCCGCCGGGACACGCGCGCTGATCTGCCTGCGCTGCTCGGGCCGTTAGACTGTCTGTGCGGCCTTGATGGCTTCCAGCTCTTCCCAGCGGGCGTAAAGGCGAAGGACTTCGGCCTTCGCTTTGTCCAGCTCTTCGCTGAGGTCGGAGGCTTCTTGGGATCGGGTGATGTAGAAGCTGGGGTCGTTCAGCGTGCTGTCGATGGACTGCACCTTTTCCTCCGCGTTGAGGATGTCGGCCTCGATGGTCTCCAGTTCCCGGGTTTCTTTGAAGCTGAGCTTGCGGGGCTTCGGCTTGGAGCCGCTGCTGGGCGCGGGAGCGGCGGTTTTGACAGGCTCGACCCAGGCTTTGAGCCTGGCCTCACGCTCGCGGCGTTTTTCCAGGTAGTAGCTGTAGTTGCCCGTCTGGACATGGACTCCGGCGTCTTCAAAGGCGATGACCTGGTCACACACGCGGTCGAGGAAGTAGCGGTCATGGCTGACGACGATGACGCTGCCTTCGAAGTTGCTGATGGCTTCTTCCAAAATGCGCAGGCTTTGCAGATCGAGGTCGTTCGTTGGCTCATCGAGCACGATGACGTTGCCGCCGCGCTTGAGCACCTTGGCCAGCATGAGACGGGCGCGTTCGCCGCCGGAGAGGCGGTCGATTCGTTCGTTGCTGCGGTCGTCGTTGAAGAGGAAGCGGCGCAGGTAGCTGCGGGCGCTGAGCTTTTGAGTGCCGAAGAAGACAGTGTCGTCCTGATCGGCGATCTCGGCCAGCACGGTGCCGTTTCCGGTGAGCTGCATGCGTGCCTGATCGATGTAGTTGAAGGCGACTTTTTTGCCCACGGTGGCCTTGCCTTCCTCGGGCTGGCGGGTGCCCATGCAGATGCGCAGCAGCGTGGTCTTGCCTGCGCCGTTGCGACCCACGATGCCGGTACACTGGCCGGGCTTCAATGTGGCGTCCAGGTGGCGGAAGAGCCAGCGCTCCTGCCCATCTTCATCGATGACATGTGCGCCGACGTCTTCCAGCTCCACAGCGATGTTTCCGAGATCGGGCGCGGGCGGCAGGAGCAGGTCCATCTCACGCTCTTCAGGCGGGGCTTCCTGGCCTTCGATCGCGTAAAAGGCATCCAGCCTGCTGCGCTGCTTCGTGCCGCGTGCCTTGACTCCAGCGCGCACCCACTCGAGCTCCGTGCGGAGGAAGCGCTGCCGCCGCCGTTCCGCCTGTTCGGCGATCTGCTGGCGCGCGGCCTTGCTCTCCAGGTAGGCGGTGTAGTTCCCCTCATGCGAGTAGCAGCGGCCCTCGGAGAGTTCGATGATGCGCGTGGCGATGACGTCCAGGAAGTAGCGGTCGTGCGTGACGAAGATCACGGCTCCAGGGAAGCTCTTCAGGTAGTCCTCCAGCCAGCGGATGGATTCGGAGTCGAGATGGTTGGTTGGCTCGTCGAGCAGGAGCAATTCCGGTTGGGCCACCAGGGCGCGGCAGAGGGCGACGCGGCGTTTTTCACCGCCGGAAAGCTGGGCCACGAGGGCTTCCAGCGGCGGCGTGGAAAGGGCGGTGGAGATGGACTTGATGCGGGTGTCGAGATTCCAGCCGTCGGCGACTTCGATGTGATGCAGCAACTCGGAAAGCTCGGCCTCGCTGCCGTCTCCCTCCTCGTAGCGCTGGATCATGCGGACGAGATCGGCGGCACCGGACTGGATGTTCGCCAGCACGGTGGTGCTGCCATCCAGCTCAAACTCCTGTGGCAGGTAGCCGACACGCAGACCACGCTGGATGGAGAGGTCTCCCGTGTCGGGGCGCTCGACTCCGGCGAGGATTTTCAGCAGGCTGGTCTTCCCGCAGCCATTGCGCCCGACGAGCCCGACCTTCTCCCCTTCATTCACGGCGAGTGTGACACCCTGGAGAAGGTGTTGATTGCCGTAATTAAGAGTGAGTTCGTTGGCGGAGAGCATGGGGGAAAGAGGGCGCGGAGAAGTGGGCGGCTTCCTTGGACGCGGCTGGGGGCTTTGCCAAGAGATGGCTTACTTCTCTTTCAGCACCCACACGCCTTCCCAGTTTTCCGGTGGCTCGGCGATGAGGGTCTCACAGCGTTTGCGGTAGAGGTGCGTGAGGTCGTCATCGAGTCCCGCGATGGCGGCGTTTTTGAAAAATTGGAGTGCGCGTGTGAAGTTGCCGGTGCGGAAGGCGGTGATGCCAGCTTCAAAGTCATCGAGCCCGGCGGGCGGGGCGGTGTTGCTGCCGCTGAGCACGGCGTGGATCTGCACGGGGACCTTCTTTCCTTTCACCACGACGAGATCGGCGCTGCGGAAGACGAAGTGCTCGACGGTCTTTTCCCACACGGGCTGGCTGACGAGGATGTCCACGCCGTATTGTTTCGTGGCGCTTTCCAGGCGGGCGCTCGTGTTCACGCTGTCGCCGATGGCGGTGAACTCCATCTTCGCGGGTGAGCCCATGTTGCCGACGATGGCACCGCCCTGATGGATGCCGATGCCGATGGCGAGCGGTGGCTGCCCTTGTTTGGTCCAGCCGTGATTCAGATCATCCAATCCCTCCCGCATCTTTAAAGCGGTCTCGACGGCGAGACAGGCATCTTCGGCGAGGGCTTCGTCCGTGGCTTCATCGCGGATGCGGCCCCAGACGGCCATGATGGCATCGCCGATGAATTTATCGATGCTGCCCTTTCTGCCGAAGGTGATCTCGACCATGCGTTCGAGGTATTGGTTAAGCTGCCGCACCAGTTGTTCGGGATTCTGTTTCTCTGAGAGGCTGGTGAAGCCGCGCAGGTCGGAGAAGAGCACGGTGATCTCTTTTTGAGCGCCGCCGAGCGTGCGGAGATAGGAGTCAGGCTTGCGCAGGATTTCTGCGGCCATGTCGGGGGAGAAGTAGCGCAGGATGTTGCTGCGGAGCTTGAGCTTCTCCCGCCGCTCCAGCACGAAGTCCCAGCCGAGGGTGAAGAGCCCGGTGCTGCTCCAGGCGAGCAGGGGCGTGAGCATTTGCAGCACGAGGTTCCAGGTATTGAAGGCC
>Ga0075152_10003432_pt1 | contig 11068 bp, 15 predicted proteins | sample JI61114C2DNA_FD_70964 | JGI IMG/M metagenome (GOLD analysis project Ga0075152, IMG submission 70964) | Wastewater effluent complex algal communities from Wisconsin, to seasonally profile nutrient transformation and Carbon sequestration -... | ecosystem: Engineered > WWTP > Effluent > Algae...
CTGATTATATTAGGATGCCAGGTAGAATCAATCCGCAAGGAGCTCCATCTTAAGGGCATTTCGGTGTTGTTCCGTAGGCTCTTCGGCTGCCTATTACTCGGCTGAGGGTTTTTATTATACCGGCTTACGATCGATTGGTATTTCGCCAAGTGACTCTCCAAAATCCTCTTGGTATTACTCTGGGTGTGGCTCCTCCTTCTCCTCATTGTGCTAGGGATGATGGACTTAATGCTGGTCTTTTTCTGCTTCGATTTCTTTCTCTTCTCTTTCGATCAACCTTTCAACCTTTTACGGGGTCTTACGCAAACTAGCTCCAGTGTTCACCCTTAATGGAATCTCAGTATCCTTTTGAATAGGAGATTCAGATCTCTTTTCCTGTTTGGGTACCTTAGATTACTCAGGACTATTATCTGCCTCCTGCTGCTTTTCATTTTCCTAGCTCTCTTCACCGGCCTGCCCCACGAGGAATAGTGTGTCGCCATCAAAATACAGCATGTCGAACAGCTCCTAGATTCGGTTATTGCACTCTTAGGCAATGAACTCCACTGCCTATTCCCTTGGAATTTCAATGATCTTCGGTTCGGATTTCGAGAGTCTCCCCTGCAGCACCGCTTTGATGGTCAGTTTTGTTTAGTCGAGTTTCACATTCACAATGAAGTTGTGGCCAGTTATTTTCTGAGCCTTGTTCGCTTCGATATTGGCGTGTATTGGCACCTCCTTCTGGATACGTTGATGAAGCCCAGGCTCCGATGATCTGTCCCTTCGCTTCTTCTCCATTGTGGGGTAGTTGCTGATGTTACGAATCACATAGCGCTGCCGTTTCCAATCCTTCTTCATCTTGTCAACTTGGTACTACGACTTCTTCTCTTGCAGACGCCTGAGCAGCTTAGCGTTCTCGATTTCTATCTCCTGGTACTGCTTCTTGCGGAACGTTACGTTCAAACTCTTGGGGTTATCCTTGCTCTACTTTGGATTAACGAACATAGAGGAACCTCGTTTGCGCTGTTTGGATTTATGACCCATAATGCCGGTTATCTTCTCGAGCAGGATACGGTTTTCTCTCTCGATTTACGTAAAGCGGTTCTCCATCAACTGTTAACGCTTGCGGTTGTTAAGGACGTGTGTCTACACCTCGTCGATTCCGCCAGTGCTCGGCCTGATCTGTTTAAGATGCTCGAGGTGGTAGTTACGGTTGCGCTACTCCTATCGCTTGCGGATCTGCTTGTTCAGGTAGGGGGTGGTGCGAAACATCCAAACTGTTATATAATCAATTGCGGAGAAGTCATCAAAGCACCTTCCAGTACTGCTCGAAGGCGTACAGCATCTTGCTAATGGCATAACTCGCCGATAGTGGGTACTTTGATATGCAGATACTGTCTTGTACGTAGGGATTCTCCATACCGGGGTTGCCCTTAGCCACAGCACCCACAACAAATGTAATTGGCGCATTTTGGGGAAGTTCCTTGACATAGCTATTCATATCCACCAGTCGGGCCTTTGTCGAGGTACCCATCCGAAGACTCTCTGGTGGAAGGTGCACTGTTACGGGACTCTTAACGATCTTCAGCAGAGTTTCGGAAGATTAGTTGGCTCGAATTCGCAGCTTTTTCATAAGTTGGACCATGAGCTCTGCGAACTTACGGAAGGTACGCGGAATGCCGGTCTTTGGATGCAGCTCGATGACGTGATTGTCGATGGTGGTGATATATACTTTCAACATTCCTGCCCGGTTGAGTGGACTATCCATGAGCGTCAGCAAGCATTGGTGGGTAATATCGGGTCTGTAATCCGAAGGATTTTGGTTGAGCCGTTCCTGGATATAGTTTTTGTGTTCATCACTGTTGAGCAGCGCATCGTGCTTGCCTACCCTGCACACTTTGAGTCCTGCTTTCTCCAGCACGATGATGAGCTTACGACGGTCCTTTATATCCTCGGGGAGTATGCTACTGAGTTCCTTCGGGATAGATTGCTGAGCGGACTCTGCTTGCTATTTGCGCTGCATGATAATTCTAAAACATCAACAGTCCATCATCATTCCAGGTTGACCGCCCTATCGAGTTCCTTATTGGTTATGCTATAGTTGATGCGGTTGACTCGCAGAACCGTCATCTTTGCTCTGTAGCCGTAGCTACGCTTGTACTGCTTTCTGCGAAGCTTCTTGAACACGATTAACTTGCGTGCGCGTAGCTTCTACTAAACAGTGGCTTCGATAGTCGCATTTTCTAAGTACGGTCGACCCAGCAATGTAAAGTCCTTGGACGCAAGCAGCATCACCTTATTCCACACTACTTTATCGTTTAGTTTAAGATCGGGCTTGTGGTCCAAGGTTATTCGGCAGTCTTCCTGCAGCTTGAACTGTCTCCCATCGATCTCGGCGACGCAGAAGTACTCAGATGCTGGCACAGGATATTCAATTCCTGCAGCTGCATTATGCACAACGAGTTTTGCAGGTTGGTCAGGCGTCGGCTTTTTTGTTGCCTTCGTTTGGCGTACTCGCTCCTGACGAAGTCGCTTCCTCGCCAACGGTTGCTCCCACAACGCCTTCATCCTCAGATACGGCTTGTAAGTGGAGTTCGTGATGATCTGTTGCTCCAGTTCCAACTCATCACGCTGATCAAACTCGCTAAACTTGGTCAGGTTGAGGTGAGTGACGGCCGGTCTAACCAGCCCTCTTGCAAACAGCTGCCGTACGCAGCAACTCAACATAATTAATAATGCAATCCGTACTCGACATTCCCAACATCCTAACGCCCACCACGATAACCTTGCGTGCTGGTTTCCTTCCCGCGAAACTTGCCTTATAATTGTATGTCTAGAATCTTCTCATTAATTCTCCTTTTGGTGGGCTTAGTGGCAGCCAACTCGACTGAAGGCTGCAAGAACGTCAATTACAGCCTGGAACTGAGGTAACAGCACTGTCATACAGAAAGGTGTTTGTACTTCACTCCGCCGATTCGGTGATTGTCGAGGTGTTGTTCCCACTATCGCTGCTGAGCAGCATCGGCATCCTCTTCTTCTACATCAAGTTCCGAGCTGTTCGGGAGCAACCTGGCGACATTCTACTGGCCTTGTCAATCGGGTCGGTGTTCCTGTTAGTGAGCTACTTCGCCACTGCAAGTACGATAACTATTCTACCCAGTCTACAACAACCAATATCCCGTGGAATCGTCAGTTCCCGACAACTTCTAGGCTTTCTGCCTTACTACTGGCTATTTCTATGCGCTGTCGTTCTGCTGCACCATCGTCTACAATGTCATCTTTTGTGTGTACTTCATTGTGCAGATCAAGAACACACTCAAATGTATTGCGTTTGAAAGATGTAGAGTACCAACGGAAGTGGATGGTGCATGTGCTGTGCGTCACAGTCTTACTGTTGGTAGCCATCGTGCTCTATCTTGCCGATGCTGTGGGAGTCTCGCTCTTTGGGGTTTGTGGCTTGAAGGTGTCTCCCGGATCAGTGTTCGTGCAGACTGGCCTCATCTTTGTCTATCTTGTGGTGCTGGTGGTCTCTGCAGTATATTTCAGGAGGTACGTCCCCCGTCTCTCAGTGGAAGAAACAACTTGGAAGATGTTCATCTCCTATTACTACCGCTACATCATCGCGATTTCTATAAACAATATGCTGCTTTGCATATGCGATCTCGTATCTGCGGTCAACTGCCTGTCGGATGGGCCAGATCCCGATCTGGAAGTCTTCATCACCATAGCAAACACTCTGAATCTCGTAAACCCCATCATCATCTTCACGGTGGTGTTAATGCATCCGGAGGTCAAACGAGGCTTTCGAAAGACCCTTCAGAAGTGGTTCGGGAAGAATCGTGCTGATAGCGAGCTCGGCAGCGAGCGATCAGACGATGAGCATACTGGTCGGCAGATGATTGAGATGTAGAACAAGTAGCTGCTGCAGAAGATTATGTAGCAGAAGCGTAGCTCACTAATTTACACGATCCTCGCAGCAATCTTTATCGAGGATGAACAGCAGTGCAGCTATTCGTCGCTGAAGCAACTCAGTGATTGGAACTACCGTGACAACATCAAGCTCACCTTCAACAATAACATGCTTGTCGACTATGAAGACATGAAAATCGCTGGCATGATGACAATGAATGTCGAAGTGACTTCGTATGCGCCCAGGGTATTCAAGACTTTGATGCGTAGTGATGGAGTCAATAACCTCCAATTCCACGTCAACCCTCAGAAGAATGAGCAACAGATCCGCAAACAGGTGCAGTCAGACGGTGGCAAGTCCGGGCAGTTCTTCTTCTTTACCTACGACAACCGCATCATCTTAAAGACACTCGAGCTGAAGGAACTTGATGTTATCCTAGAACGACTCAAAGCCTTCTGCGACCACTACATCGAATGCCCAGACTCCCTCATCACCAAGATATGTGGAATCTACACGATCAAAGACCTCGAATCAGATCAATCCTATACAGTATACGCCATGCGTAATCTGGCCGGCTGTGATCGAAAGTTTATCAGTCGGGTGTACGACCTAAAAGGAAGTCGCTTTGACCGCAAAGTCATCAAGGACTATAGCGACATAGATGTTGGCCACCTCAATAAGACTATGAAGGATCAGGACTTCTAACAATTGGAGAAGAAGGTGAGAGTCTCGCCAGAAGAGGCTTAGCAAATTCAGAAAATTCTCAGTGAGGACTGTAATTTTTTCCGATAGCAACGTCTTATCGATTATTCCCTCATCATCATCCGACTCGATATCGTCGCCTTGATGCGAGAGCGAGGTTTATCGCGAGACAGCTTTACTCGACAACTGGCCAACCCGTATAGCGTCCTGTTCCACACTGACCTAGAATCTGCCTACGTCATCGGTATCATCGACTATCTGGAGACTTGGACTGCGAATAAAAAGGGTGAGCGTTTTCTGAAGAGCCTCTTCTTCAAAACCAAAACTGAATAGATTTCAGCACAGTCCCCTGAAGTGTACTCCGAGCGGTTCGTGAAAGAACTCGTTTAGAAGATCTTCTGACGGTCTTTGCTATGCTTATGAATTTTTATGAGATTTAATGAGCGACTAACGGATTCATCAATTCAAGGTGTTTCGCGGTAGCTCCCAAGCCAAAGCCAGGAAGGAGATGGCCTGTAGCTTCATCAGCAAGCCAACTGCCTAGCAGGAAGCAGGTGTGGAGCCTATTGGAGAGTGTACGCATGTCCTGCAGGAACTAGGCAGTCTCCAGTAGCAAACGGTTGACAATCAACAGCAAAGTAGCAACAGTGGCAACGATCAGGTGGAAATTCACTATGGTTTGGACGACACAACGAAGAATACGGAAACTCAGACGCACACCAACACAGTCAACCGGTAGTAATCTTTACATTACATCTACCATGAGGAAGACTCTTAGGAACCCTCATGCGAGCACCAGCACGATATGCGGATGAATGAGTCAAGCATTCGATTAGATGACAGTGAATGGCCGGTTGTGGAATAAACCAAACATCTCAAGCTGAGTATTGAACGGATGCGGCTGGAGGAGGACAAGATGAAATTAGAGCTTGAAAAAGCTTAGCTGTAACGAAGACGCAAGGAAGTAGAGCTGCTCATGCGAGAGGTGACCATGAAGAAGCACAACGTGATCAACCTTGCGAAGTCAACAGAAATACTCAACGAAACCCGTGAGATGTCGTCCCACACAATCAAAACATCGAACAGCCGCAATACCGATCACTCTCAGCAATCACAGCATTCAACTCAACTGGAAACCAAAAAAAGAAGGTCAGTGAGGTACAGGATGGAAGAGCCTTAAGAACCGAAGAAACCAATTGAAAAGGAGTAATAGCTTGAAAGAAAGGTGTCACGCCTGCAGAAGAGTCAGCAAATAGCTCGACAGCAAAGGGCAAGGCAGGCTCTCCTTCTCGAAACTCTTTGGATCAACGTTATCAGAACTAACAATGAAATTAACCAGCTTAATTTGTCACTTGTCAGGCTTGGGTTCTGCAGCATAGTGAAAGCTAGCCATGCCCATAGACTCGTCCTTGCTGTGGAGTCTGTGTTTAGCTTGCAGGACTTAGTGAGCGCAGGACAAGCATTCATTCGGATTAAAAAATCTACTCCACTTAAACCACTCAAAAGTCCGTAGCCTAAGCGAAGCCTCATTGTCAAGTTCGCACGTCGTGAGGCCAAGTAGAAGTAGAATAATTTCCTATAACCTCTCTACAGCGACCGTTCGAGAGTCTGCTAAACTGAGTAGTCACGGGTACTTACCGAACAGTCATCATTCAGCAACCAACAACAGTGTCTTACTCGAAGCATTGAGTTTCAGAAGGGAATGTGCTCAAGCCGAGGCTCCCCCAACGTGTAAATAGATTCCATAATCCGCGCCCAACTGCACAACAACAAACAACCCGCCAACCACAACAATGTCAAACCAAATAGAACGAACAGCCGATAGCACCCCGAAGCTGTGGTGAAGTAGATATACCTGAAGACTTAAGCAACAGATTCTTTGATGGGCCAGTAACAACCGAGAAAGAAAGACCATCGGTATGCTACTCTCACCAAAATTCAAATCAAAAACATCAGCTCGATGCTGAAGCCAGCGAGCAGCAATACCCGCCGCGTCATGTGACAACTTTACTTCTGTAAATGCTTAAAGCATATTGTAGAGGCGTAGGTACATACATCACTCGGGGTGCTCTGACAGTACTCGCAACGCGAATTCTGGTTCAATGCTCCGTCGCTTCGTCAGTGATGGTGTCGGTAAATTGTTGTAGTCGTGGTGCAACTGGTGCCAGAGGTCCTGAGGCTGGCTGTTCACACTCATTATGGAATCACCGCGGAAGGGCCATGCTAATTGAGGCATGTCATCGATCATGTTGTTCTAGTCGTTGATCCGATTGTTGGGCATACTGTCCTCCCAGCGAATATCATCATGCTCCAACTCCTGTTCTTATTCCATATTGCCAATCGACTGCTCCTTTTTCAAGACGACTTCATCTCCCGAATCAGGGTCTGGTATCGGCATGTGGTCAACGAGATCGGCTACCTTCACATTAAGATCCTCGTAGTGTAACACCTTCTTACGTGGCGTTCGATGATTGCCATCAATGTATAGTCGATTCAGTTTCTTCGGGTTTATCGCGAGTCCAGGCTTTGCGTACTTGTTGCACCATAGGCCAAACACCGAGAGAAAATTGGGTAGCATCTCTGTGAGAACTCCCTCGAACATCTTGTCACTTTCATTCAAGTAGACCTTCACACTGTAGCCAGCAAGTAGCAAGTAGAGATGGGTCTGCTTGCTGTACCCATTCTCGTTATTTGAAATCCTCTTCATGGCTGGCAGTGAGTTCACTACTAGTTAGTCCTCGATGTTCCAGTCAAGTCCCTATAATAGACTGTGAAGGAATAGTAATTCGAGTTAGTTGAGTAGCAGGATCCTACAGACGTTCAGCAGTGCCTCCCTTACAGGCAGCTAACGGAGATGAGTGTGCCTTCCCGCAAACGCACAGATTTCACGAACGTAGGCGTTGCACTAGCTAGTGAAGTCCTGTTGTAGGTAGTGTTGCTGCTGTTGTTGGTAACGTCCACGAACGCTGCTCTCGCCTGATCGGTGCGAGGGTGAATGCCGATTGGTGCTGGCGGTTACACTTGGTTCACACTAAGGGTGTGATGACTTTCGACGACTCATTATAAGCAAATCTGATCAATTATATGCCAAACGGGAAGAATGGTCCGCATTTCAGCTTACCGGATTTCACAACTACTCTGAAGAATGAGCTTGTGGAAGAGAGGGAAGAGAACGACTCCAAGTTCTAATACAGATGGGAGGAGGGTGAGCATGCAGAATATGCAGAGCTGTGCTTGCTGTCGTCATTCTATCTCGAAGTCTCTAACTTAAAGTGAGCGGGTATTCACGAGTTTAACCGAAGATGCTACCGGACTTTATGGATGATGAGGACGCAGTTAAGCCTATCAAACGCTCCCAATGTTGCCGTTAACAGTCAACCGTCTTTAACGATTTGCAGATGTCTCATGCAAAACTTACGGACGAGTTCCTTTTCTCCTGCTAGCAAAACTGGACGGAGAAATTAGTTCTCTTCACGCTTCTGAACTGAGGATCCATAAAGGACTATTGCCTTCTCTGATATTTAACTTGCCTTAACCACTCATAAATTTAAAAGAGGTCAGGACTGGTTTAGAGCTTTATCCAGATTGCGACCACCATGGGGTTCCTTGATGCTGTTGCCTTTGAGCCCTGAATAGTTGTTCCATTCTCCATGTCTGCCCTCGTTGTACTCCTATCGTAAAAGGGTGACTGCCATCTTCCCGCCTGATTGCCTTTCACCGACTGTACTAACCTTTGTCAGGTTGCGGTGCATCCTCTTCTCCACTACAATGTTCTGTTCGGGGTCGTACAAGCGTTTTTTGTCAAGAATACTCTTTTCGAAATTGAGTGGGGTGTGTTTGATATCCTCTACCTTTATTAACAACGGTAAGGGTTTAGTACGCTTGAGAGTGAAGAATGCCGATTTTGGGTCGGAGAGTTGCTGTGCAGTGAGACTACTATCCAACGTGGTGACTGCTGGGAATCTCTACACAGGTTTTTGGGTTAGCTTGGAGATCCAGTATACCATGCGAATTCGACGATCCTCCAGAATGACACTTTGCAGCTCCGTAAAATCGTAGCGTTCGTAGTAGTCTGTTTCAAGATCCTTAATGAGTGCTTCAACGAAATGCATGTTGTACTCCACTTCCTTCGGTTCCTTGATTTCGACTGTTTCGATCATAATCTTGGCTGCGCCTCCCTTTTCCACTGTCAGCAACTCCAGAAGCTCCTTTTTGTTGATCTCGTAAGCAAGCCCGTTGATTTATGCATCAGTGAGAATATGCTGAGACTCGCGTCCACTGGTGAGATGAATGAAACTGCTGCAATGCTCCCTACACTTTTCGCACAGCTGTGTGTGAATTAAGTCGATATCCTTCTCCTTGAGCAGTTTTACAGGCCGATTCCGATGCTATTTTGGCTTATCCTTCTTGATTTCCTCGGTGCGATGACGGGCTATCTTAACACAGTCTCGACAGAAACACACCTCAATGCTGTGCCAGTTCACTACTGGTCCATACAAAGCGAAGATATCTATGCGTTCGTTAATGTTCGTGTGTTCAAGGTTTGGTGGATGCAAGAACTTCCGGAGGGTATCCAAAGTCAATTTATAGGGAGTCTCAACGTAGACAGGAGGACGTTGCGGTATGCGGAACTCAAAGATTTGGCGTTCTTTGTTCGCTTCGTTAAAGTCGTCACTTCCGTGAAACTCATTCTTTGTGAGGGATGTGCCATACACAGCTCGCAGACATGTTGGATCCTTTTTCTTGGCTTAATCAGGATCGGCAGGTCCTATGAGCTTCTTCCACTTCTCTACAGGATTCTCCGTCTCATGACACAGCAGAAATACACAGCACTCGCCGCTGGTAAGGTAGCGCACAAGCTATTCGAAATAAGGTTTCTTCTCGTGCTTGTAGAACAGGTTGATGGCTTACTCCTTGAATAGTTCACGCTGGATCAGGTTCTTGATGATGAAGCCAGCACCTTCGATCTGAGCAATGATCTTTTGCACTGCTTCAATATTCAGACAGGTGTTGGGCTTTATGAGTCCAATTGTAAACGGAAGGTTCTCCTGTTTGGGGTCGAAAAGGAGGTTCTCGCTCTGGAGGAGTCTGGTAGTGGCCATGCAGTGAGTTACACTAATAACCTATTGGAAATTATCAAGAGGTCGTGGCAGGAGGCCAGTTGTACAAATAAAATACACGCGGCATGATTGCCGAACGGAATCTATGAGGTGACTATATTGCGCGGTTGAATGCTGCTGTCCGATATAATCAATTAGGCAGCATGTCAAAGAGGAAACCCGATCGAAGTCGCGAAGTATCACAGGCTTCTTCTGGTGGTCGGTCGAGGTCAAGGTCCAGGTCCAAAGCCCCTTCAGTAGTGAAAGAACTGGAAAGGTGGAGAGATGATGAATCACGTGAACATTCAGATGGAACTGTAGTTGTCGAGTCAGAGTTGGAAGAGGATCAGCAGGAAGCTACTCCCGAATATTACTCATTGCCGCATGATATACCAAGCTGCAAAGCACTAATGGAGCGCCTGCGCGATCTCCGTTCGCACCCAACCAAGAAGAACACAGTGAGATTCATCTACAATCAAATGCAAATTGTGTATGCTAGATCACAGATTAAGCCAATTCCAGTCGTCGACTACCTGGAGAGAATCGATGCTCCGAGGTTTTGGGATAAAGCAGTCCCGCATATGCTTGACAGCATACTAGACTGCAAGCTCAAGCCGATAGCCTTGCTGAAATCAGATAGCAAGGGCACAGTGGCATTCACACGCAAGGAAGTCCACAGCTTGCTCAGTCACATGTTCTTTGGCACACTTGAAAAGACTTTAAATGGGGAATACATCAACTATGGATACTTGTTCAGTTCTGTGCCGAACTGGCGTCCAGAGGTTCGATTAGAAAAGCTTCACTGTTTGGTGAGTTACTTTGTACAGGCCACATCTTTCAGCGCTTAGCAGCAGGCTCAGAATATCATCTTCGAAAGACTGTTCGATGACTCGGATGCCTACCTTAGCAAAAAATAGCGGCTAGTACCCATTGAAGTTACCAAGAAGAACATTGAAGAGTTCAAAGGTGAGCTAATGGTGGATTTTGCCAATATGATGATCGGAGGAGGTTTCCTAAAAAATGGAGCAGTTCAGGAAGAAATTCTGTTTGCAGTGTGCCCATAGTTGGCAGTCAGCCGAGTCTTCTGCGGAATAATGGAACCGAATGAAGCTATCGTGGTTCATGGCTTTAGGCAATACTGTGAGTATGAGGGTTACGCCTAAACCTTTAAGTTCAAGGGAGTTTGTGAAGGCAAGCCTTCGATAGATATCTTCAACAAATTACCAAACAGTCTCATTGCCATAGATGCATTAGACTTCAGCTGCTTTGTCTCCACAGAGCTGCAGTACGAGTAGTCCTTTGTCATTAGATAAATCCAAAAGGCCTATGTGGGTTTCAATGTCAAATAGTGGATCGACGAGACAAAAGAATCTCGGAA
>Ga0075152_10003433_pt1 | contig 11068 bp, 12 predicted proteins | sample JI61114C2DNA_FD_70964 | JGI IMG/M metagenome (GOLD analysis project Ga0075152, IMG submission 70964) | Wastewater effluent complex algal communities from Wisconsin, to seasonally profile nutrient transformation and Carbon sequestration -... | ecosystem: Engineered > WWTP > Effluent > Algae...
TCCACCAGTCTCTCACGGCCGGGGAATGCTCCTCCGCCCGCCGAGCAGCACAACAAGCACCAGGAGAACACCATGAAGACCAAGACCAACATCCGCGCCGGCGTCGGCGTCGACGAAGTCGGCCAGTCCGCCGAGTAGGTCGTTCACCTCTCACGGTGACGCGCGGCGCGAACCTGCACCGCATCCCGGGCAGCCCCTGCTCCCACGAGCACGGGCCGCCCTTGTCGTTCGCGCCGCGGACCGCTCGCCCCGCCCTGACGACCGCTGCGCCGCGACCGTGCGACAACGCACAACTGACATTGAAGGTCGTCCCAATGCCTCGTCTTCGCATTGCCACCTGCGTTCACCGACGTCGTGTGCGACGCGTGCCCATGGCCCGCGGGCCGCGACGTCCCCCGGTGATCGGCTACCCGAGCCCCGGGACCCCGTCGCCGTCGACACCGAGCCGTTGCGCCTCCCGCAGCGCGCTGAGCACCGCCCCGTGTACCGTCCCGAAGGTCGACCGCGACGTCGCCTCACCGGCGAAGAGCAGCCGCTCGCCTACCGGCGCCGCCAGCGTGTCGAAGTCCTCGAGGCCCTGGCCCAGCGCCGGGAACGAGTAGGAGCCGCGGCAGTACGGATCGCTGCGCCAGCGGGTCACCTGCACGGCGATCGGTGCCGGCACCGTCCCGCCCAGCGCCGACTCCAGCACCGCCAGCGCCGACGCGACGATCGCTTCATCGCTCGCGCCGTCCAGCGCGTCGCGGGCCCGGCTTCCGCCGTGAAGGAGCGCGAGCGTCGGCGCGCCGGCGCTCGCGCTCAGGTCCACGATCAGCGGGAACTCGCCCCGCGTCGCCCCTACGTGGAGCCACGCGGCGTCGGCCACATCGGACCAGAAGGCGCTCTCCCAGCGCAAAATGACCTTCTCCAGGCTCCCCATCTCCAGCCGCCCGATCGCGGCCAGCTTCGCCGCCGGCAACACCGGAGCGAAGACGATCGACCCCGCCTGCAGCACCCCCAGCGGCACTGTCACGATCGCCCGGTCTGCCGCGAACACCTCCCCGCCCGCGGTCTCGACCCGCACCTCCGCCGCATCGTGGGCGACCCGCGTCACGGGCGTTGCCAGCCGGACATCGAGCCCCTCCTGGAGCGGCGCGACCAGCGAGCGGTAACCGCCGACCACCCCATGATCGTCGTGGCCGTAGAATTCATCCTCATCGAAGACCGCCAGCGAGGTCCGGGTCGTGGGCCCGCCGTAGTCGACCTCGACCATGTACTGCTCGAGGATCAGCCGGGCGTAGCGCTCATCGCGAGCGGAGAGCCCGAGCCCCGCCAGGTGGGCGTCGATCGAGTCCTGCATGCTCGCCGCCTCGCCGAGCCCCCCCTGGAGCGACGCCAGCGCGGCGAAGAACGCCTCCTCGCGGCCGAGCGCCGCCGTGAGCTCGTCCTCGCCGGCGAAGCGCCCCTCGACCGCGTCACGCAGGGCGATCGGCGCGTAGGGGTGCGCCCGGGTCGCCACCCCATAGCCATCGGCGATCGCCGCCACCGGGTTACCGCTCCGCCCGTGGATCCACGCCGCCCCCAGGTCGACCGGCGCGCCCGCGAGCTCCACCGTGTGAAGCCGCCCGCCCACGCGCGTGCGCGCCTCCAGGACCACCACCTCGATCTCGGCCGCCCGCAGGAGCTGAGCGACCGTCAGCCCCGCGATCCCCGCGCCGATCACCACCACCCGCCGCGTCGGCCCTGGCAGCACCGACGGCCCCGCGGCCTTGCACCCGCCCCCGAGGGACGAGGCGATCAACGCGGCCAGAAACGAGCGACGGCGGAGCACGCGCTCACTCTACACCATCCTGTCGCCTCTCGGATTCGCCTGTCAGAGGGGGATCGGCGGCGGCGGGACGAAGCCCTGGACGATGAAGATGTGCTCGGGCTCGGCCTCCCACTGGAGGAACATGTCGTCGCCGGTCTCGGGCTCATCGCCCTGACGACCGCCGCGCCGCGACCGTGCGACAAGCGCCGGCCTCGATCCACCAGTCTCTCACGGCCGGGGAATGCTCCTCCGGCCGCCGAGCAGCACAACGAGCAACAGGAGAACACACCATGAAGACCAAGACCAACATCCGCGCCGGCGACAGGGGTTCCGTCTCCGTCACGACGACGACGACGACGACGACGACGCCGACGACGCCCTGATCGCCATCACCGGTCCCGCCGACCACATGCCACGGTCGGCGGGACCGGTGCGCCTCGCATCGACCCACTTCCCCTCCCCCCAACCTCACCCGCGCCTCACGTTCCTCCCCGGCGGAGCTGCGCCGCGACGCCCTCGTGCTTGCGCGATGAGCCGCAGATCGCGCGCGACACGCCGCGCGCGCCCGGGCGGGCACGCGCGGCGTGTCATCGAATTGTTCGCAACCTGGTTGCTCAGCGGTTCAGTCGCCGAAGCCGGTCGTCTGGACGAGGCGAGAAGCACTCTCACCTCGCTCCTCTACGTGCATCGACCGCGGCTCTTGTCGCACGACAATTCAGGAGTGACTGCGGCTCGTCGCCATGCGGGCGCCTGCGCTCCTCCAGAGCGCTCCACCGGACGTCAGGGCGCCGCGCCGCGACCGTGCGACAAGTGCCGGCCTCGATCCACCAGTCTCTCCGAGGCGGCCTGCGTCCTCGGGCCCGAGCCCGGGCGACGCCAATGGCCTGATGTGGAGATTGGGGGATATCATGATGAATACAAATGTTAAGCAGTGGGTGATGTTGGTGGGGACCGTGGCGCTCGTGGGCGCCTGCGGCGACGCGGGCGGCGAGTCGGACTCCCGCGGCGGGAGCGCCACCGAGGGCACGAACAGCACCGGCGGCACGGACAGCGCGGACACCCGCGTGACCGAGGCCTCCGGCGTCAGCAACAGCGAGAGCAACGGCACCACCGAGGGCGCCGGCTCGATCTCCGACTCGGCGGCGACCCTGCCGCCCTGCGAGACCAGCCACGACGAGACCACCGACGCCGTCTCCGCGAGCCAGGGCGGGGCCACCGACGGCCTCACCACCGGCGGCCTCACCACCGGCGACACCACCACCGGCGGTGACACCACCGGGATGATGCACGACTGCAAGGGCGAGGGCTGCACCTCGACCGGCGAGGACACCGGCACCAGCACCGGCGGCGAGCCGCTCGGCCCCTGCGAGAAGGGCAACGCCTGGACCCTCGACGCGCACTTCGACCAGGGCGTGCTCGCCAACGTCAACCACGACGCGCCCGGCAGCGACCAGCTGCAGATCACGCCGAACGGCTTCTGGGCGCCGAAGCCGTACATGTACGTCGCCCAGACCAACGAGGGGCGCATCCTCAAGATCGACACCGTGACCGGCAAGCAGCTCGCGCGCTACACCTCGGTGCGCCTGGCCGACTGCCCGACCTGCAACGTCAACCCGGCCACGTGGCTGCCGTCGCGCACCATCATCGACTTCGACGGCGACATGTACACCGCCAACCGCGCCTTCAACGTCCAGGGCTCGATCACCAAGATCGCCGGCTCCGAGAAGGGCTGCATCGACCGCAACGGCAACGGCGTCATCGACACCTCGAGCGACGTCAACGGCGACGGCATCATCGACGTCGACAGCCCCGACGAGTACAAGAACCAGGACGACGAGTGCATCCTCTACTCGTTCCCGGTCGGCGTCGTCAACTCGACCCTGCGCGCCCTCACCCTCGACGGCAAGGGCCACGCCTACGTCGGCGCCTGGCAGGAGTTCGCGGCGTACAAGCTCGACGTGACCACGACCCCGCCCAAGCTGGTCGAGAAGATCGCCCTGACCAGCCGGCCCTACGGCTTCGCCGTCCGCGGCGACTACCTGTACCACCCGGGGCTCAACGGCAACCCGACCAGCCGCTACGACCTCGTCAACAAGGTCGGCAAGAACATGGCCGTGCTCGAGAACTACGGCGGGACCATCGACTCGAACGGCATCGGCTGGTACGGCACGAAGTTCGGCCTGGCGCGCTGCGACTACGACAACGACATCGCCTGCACGACCACCGTCATCAACGACAAGATCTTCGGGGTCACGGTCGACCAGCACGACCAGATCTGGGGCGCGAGCCTCACCGGCCTCTACAAGTTCAACAACGACGGCACCCTGATCGGCAAGGTCGACCTGGCCTCGGGCTACGGCGTCGCCATCGGCCACGACGGCGACCCGCGGGTGATCGGCTGGCACGCCATCTACCACGTCAAGGCCGGCGCCAAGGGCATGCCGCCCGGCGCGGCCACGCCCTACTGGCACGGCCACCTCAACGACGTCGGCGCCTTCAATTACACCTACACCGACTTCACCGGCTTCCTGTCCCAGAACCTCACCGTCAAGAAGGGCGAGTGGAGCGTCATCCACGACGGCGCCGAGGTCGGCGCGACCTGGGCCAAGGTGCCCCACAACACCGAGCCCGAGGGCAAGATCCCGGCCGACACCAGCCTCACCGTCGAGGTCCGCGCCGCCGACAGCGAGGCCGCGCTCGCGGACCAGCCCTGGACCCCGGTCGTCGACCAGCAGATCTCCGGCCTCGTCCAGGGCCGCTTCATCGAGGTCCGCGTCAGCCTGCTGATCACCGACCCCTTCGTCGACGAGTCGCCGGTGCTCAGCGACGTCTGCGTGCTCAAGGACGGCGAATGACCGCGATCAATCCCACCCTCCAGCGCTGGCTGGTCGCGGGGACCGCGACCCTGCTCGGCGCCTGCGGCGACGAGCGGGCCGGGGCCGCGGACTCCCAGAGCGGCACGAGCACCGGCGCCACCGACGGCACCCAGGGCCGCCCGACCGAGGGCAGCAGCAGCACCTCCGGCGGCGGCGCCAGCGACAGCCGCGGCACCACCGACGATGCCGGCTCGATCTCCGACTCGGCGACGATGGCGACCACACAGACGAGCGCCGAGCTCACCGACGGCGGCGGCGGGTCCTCCGATGCCACGAGCACCGGCGGCTCCAGCGGCACGAGCACCGGCGGCGATCCGCTGGCCTCCTGCACGGCCGGCAACACCTGGACCCTCGACGGCGACTTCAACGCCGGCGTGCTCGCCAACGTCAACCACGACGCGCCCGGCAGCGACCAGCTGCAGATCTCGCTGGACGGCTTCTCGGCCCCGCGGCCCTACATGTTCGTCGCCCAGCCCGACGATGGGCGCATCCTCAAGCTCGACACGGTCACCGGCAAGCAGCTGGCCCGCTACCCCGCGCTGCGCATCGTCGACTGCCCCGAGTGCGGCGCCGAGCCGGCCGCCTGGAAGCCCTCGCGCATCATCGTCGACCTCGACGGCGACGCGTATATCGCCAACCGCGCCCCCAACGCCCAGGGCTCGCTGACCCGGGTCGCCGGCTCCGACGCCCGCTGCATCGACCGCGACGGCGACGGAATCATCACCACCTCGCGCGACCTCAACGACGACGGGATCATCGACGTCGCCAGCCCCGCGGAGTACCCGGGCCAGGGCGACGAGTGCCTGCTCGACTCGACCGCCGTCGGCGGCATCAACGGCGTCCCGCTCGCCCTCACCGTCGACAACGCGGGCCACGCCTACCTCGGCACCTTCAACGACTCGACCGCCTACAAGCTCGACGTGACCCAGTCGCCGCCCGTCCAGCTCGAGCAGTTCAAGCTGGCGAGCAGCCCCCACGGCTTCGCCCTGCGCGGCGCTCACCTGTACCAGTCGGGCCTCACGACGCCGACCAGCCGCCACGACCTGGTGAGCAAGCTCGGCGCGACCATGGCGGTCGCCAACAGCTTCGGCGTGGCCGTCGACGCCGCGGGCATCGCCTGGTACGGCGCCAAGACCGGCCTCGCCCGCTGCGACCACGACGCGCCGCAGACCCCCTGCGACCTGTTCGACATCAACGGCCAGGTCCTCGGGGTCGCGGTCGACCCGCACGGCCAGATCTGGGCCGTCATCCTGGAGGAGCTCCTCAAGTTCAGCGCCGCGGGCGTGAAGCTCGGCTCGCGCGAGGCGCCCCTCGGCCTCGGCGTCGCTATCGGCCACGACGGCAACCCGCGCGTGATCGGCAAGTTCGCCGCCTACACGGTCGCGGCCGGCCCGGTCGGCGGACCCCCCGGCGACGTGACGATCCACGACACCGGCCACCTCAACGAGGTGCCGACCCTGAACGACACCGTCAGCGACTTCACCGGCTTCGCCGCCCAGAACATCAGCGTGCGCACGGGCGAGTGGAGCGTCGTGCACGACGGCCTCGACGCCGACACCGAGTGGGTCAGCGTGCCCCACAACACCGAGCCCGCCGGCGCGATCCCGGCGGGCACCAGCATCACCGTGGCGGCCCGCGCCGCCGACACCAAGGCGGCCCTCCCCGCCCGCCCGTGGATCCCGATGCTCGACGGGGCCCTGGCCGAGCCCGTCCACGGGCGATTCATCGAGATCCGCGCCCGCCTGCTGATCACCGACCCGCAAGTCAGCCAGTCCCCGGTGCTCAGCGACGTCTGCGTGCTCAAAGCCGGCGAGTGATCCTGCGCCCCCATTCGCTTAAATGATATCATCGCACATAACCGCGCCGACAGATCAGCGAATCAATCATCCAACGATCGATTGACGCGAAGCAGAGAAGGACGATAGATAATGATGCGGCGTCGTGAGAGCCCAGCTCTGGACGCCGCGAACCAGGCGAGGCCGCGGGAATGCCCCCGAGGCCCCGGCCGAACAATCATCGCACTGGAGAACATCGCCATGAAGACCAAGACCAACATCCGCGCCGGCCAAGCCATCGACGAGGCCCTCGACCTGCTCGGGGATCTCGGGAACCCGCCGGTCAACCCCTGACCCCCCTCCCCTGACGGCCCGTGCTCGCCCGAGCACGGGCCGCCAGGCCCTTGAACCAGGCGAGGCCGCGGGAATGCCCCCGCGGCCCCGGCCGAACAATCATCGCACTGGAGAACATCGCCATGAAGACCAAGACCAACATCCGCGCCGGCCAGGAAATCCCCGATATCAACACCATCAACACCTGGGCCGAGCCCTTCACCCCGCCCGGCTCGCCCTGACCCGCCCACCCGACGGCCCGTGCTCGCCCGAGCACGGGCCGCCAGGCCCGCCATCGCCCAACGGCGCCGTTCGCGTGCGCAAGGACTGCAAGTGACCATGTCGTATCATCACACCAGACACTGGCTGCTGGTCGGCGCCCTGACCCTCGCCGCGGCCTGCGGCGACGAGCGGAGCGGGGCCTCGGATTCGCAGGGCGGCTCGGGCTCGTCCAGCTCCGGCGGCGACGGCAGGACCACCGGGGGGAGCAGCAGCTCCGGCACCGGCGGCGTCTCGGCGACCACGACCGAGGACGCGGGCTCGAACTCCGACTCGGCGACGATGGCCAGCACGCAGGCAGCCTCGGACCCCACCGATGGCGGCGACACCACCGCCGACCCGAGCGGCACCGACTCGCAGGCCTCCACCGGCGAGGCCTCCACCGGCGATGAGATGTCGAGCACCTCGATGCCGGCGCTCCCGGAGGAGTGCAACAACCTGCCGATCCCGGGGCAGGACCCCTGCTATCGCCTGTGCAAGCAGAACTTCTGGACCCTCGACGCGGACTTCGACGCGGGCGTGCTCAAGCACGTCGATCACAGCGCGCCCAACAGCGACCAGCTGCAACTCTCGCCCGGGCTGCTCGCGGGCGAGTGGAGCATCGTCCGCGACGGCCTCGACGTCGGCGCCGTCTGGACCAGGGTGCGGCACAATCACGAGCCCGAGGGCGCCGTCCCGGCGGGCACAAGCATCGTCGTCGAGGTCCGCGCGGCCGACGTCAAGGCCGAGCTCGCGCAGCGGCCGTGGATCCTCGCGGTCGACGGGGCGCTGCCCGAGCTCACCCTCGGCCGCTTCATCGAGCTCCGCGCCCGCCTGCTGATCACGGACCCCCAGAGCGAGACCTCGCCGGTCCTCAGCGACATCTGCGTGATCAAGACCGGCGATTGACCCGACGCGCATTCGAATTCACGGCCGCGGGAATGCCCCCGCGGCCGCGATCGAGCCACCATCACAATGGAGAGCACTGCCATGAGAGTCAGGACCAACATCAGCGCCGGCGACCCGCCCGAGATCGTCGAGACTACGTGATCAGGAACGGCGGAACCCCGTAACGACCAGGACAGGAGAAAAGACCATGAACACCAGGACCAACATCCGCGCCGGCTCGAAGATCGTCAAGGACAAGGACGGCAACTACATCGAACTGGCCGATCCACTCGACCTCGAGCCCTGAGGCGGCAAATCCCTGCCCGCGCTGCTCGGCGCGGGCAGCACCGCCGGCACGGGCCATTTTGCGGCGTTCAAGGAAAAACCGAGCAATCGCCGGCATCGTCGTCGAAGCCAGCGCGAGACGCAGCAAGGCCATTATACTGATAAGGTGGCGCCTCGAGAGTTGTTCCCTTGGCTCACACTGACAACATTCGACAGGAAGGATAACACCATGAAGACCAAAACCAATGTTCGCGCCGGGCAGGATCGTCTACAGGAAGAGCTGGGGGTCTGCGGGGCGGACGGGGCGCTCTAACAGCGCGCTTACAGGGATGCACTCGATCGGGCCGGTGCTCGCATCGCCGGTGCTGGTGCCGGTCGGATCGCCGGTGCTGGTGCCGGACGGCGGCGCTGCACCTCGACAGCCGCGAGCTGCTGGCGATGCTCATCGGCCGAGTGAACCAATCAGACACGAAGGATAACACCATGAAGACCAAGACCAACATTTGTGCCGGCGACGAAGCGACCCCCGAACTCGAAGGCCAGTGGCATTACGTCTACTTCTAGCCTTGAGTGAGTGAACGGCAGGGCGCTCGCCCTGCCCGCGCTCGCCGAACTTCAGGGCGGCCCGTGCTCTCACGAGCACGGGCCGCCCTGGTTTTTTTGCGCAGCGCAGACCGTCCGCAACTCGGCGGACCGTCCGCAGCTCGGCGCCTGCAGGGCTTCGACGAGCGCGTGCGACAAACCTCCGCCTCGATCCACCGATCGATCACGGCCCGCTGGGGCCCGAGGACCGTCCGCACCCGCACCTGACCGCCCACCTGGACCACGCACAACGGGCTCGCCGCCGACGCGCGCCATATGTGCTGTGTTTTGCCATGACTCAAACAGACGAGTCGAATATCGACGCGACCGATGAAAACATCCTTCCAGCTCCGTCGATATACGGGTTGACATAAACCGCCATGCCCATCAGGATGGCGAAGTGAGCCGAGTGCCGCTCCACCGCCATCCGGTGGCCCACTCGACAATGAGCATGGTGCCCGGGAATCCTCCCGGTCACCGATTGTAACAGTAGACGCGAAGGACAACACCATGAAGACCAAGACCAACATCAGCGCCGGCCAGGACGGAACGATCGACTTCCCCGAGTTCATCCTCGGCTTCGACCAGGTCGAGGACGAGAACAACCAGCGTCCCTGACCCTGGCGGCCCGCGCCGAGCCCTCGGCGCGGGCCGTTCGCGTCCGATGAGGCGAGCCCTTGTGCCCGGGAATCCTCCCGGACACCGATGACAACCGTATACATGGAGGATATCGCCATGAAGACCAAGACCAACATCCGCGCCGGCCAGGCCAGCGGCGGCGCCGAGCTGCACGCAGGCATCTGAATCGCCGCTCACCGGGGCGCACGGGCTCCCGGGCCCGGGCGCCTCGCAGCGACCCCTCTTCTCTCCACCCGCGCCCCCACGTTCCGCCCCGGCGGAGCTGCTCCGTTCATGCCGATCGCCTTCTCCACCTCGCTTCGCTCGCTCGCGGCCGAGCAGGACCGCGGCCGGATCTTCGGCCTCGCGCTCGCGCTCGCGCTGGTCGGCGCCTGGGCGGTGTGGCTGCTGCGGGCCGAGCTCGTGCTCGTCGAGGTCAGCGACCGCGCCAGGCTCGAGGTCCACGAGGCCGCGGTGCCGGTGACCACCATGCTCGCGGGGCGGGTCCGCGAGGCGCGGCTCGGCCTCGGTCGCCGCGTCGCCGCCGGCGAGCTGCTGGTCATGCTCGAGGACCAGCCGCTGCAGCTCGAGCGCCGGGCCCTGCTCGCCGCGCTCGACGGCCTGCGCGCCCAGCTCGCGGCCAGCGAGCGCGAGCACGCGGCCCTGGTCGCGGCGATCGAGACGTATCGCCTGGGGGGCCGCGCGCGCGCCTCGGAGGCCCAGGCGGGCGCGCGCGAGGCCGAGGTCGAGGCCGTGCTCGCGGCCAGCCAGGCGGCGCGCAGCACCTCCCTCGCCCAGCAGGGCATCGCCTCCGCCGAGCTCGACGAGGCCGGCCGCGCGCGCCTGCTCGGGCGCCAGGCGGGGGCCGCGGTGCGCCGGCTGCACGTCTCGCGCACGCGGGCCGAGGGCGATGAGCGGCTCGCCGCGCTGGACATCGACCGCGCCCGCCTCGAGCGCCAGCAGTCCGAGCTGCGCGGCGAGCTCGAGCGCCGGGAGGCCGCGCTCGCGGTCTTCGATCGCCGGCTCGCCGAGCACCAGCTGCGCGCCCCGATCGCCGGCACCCTCGGCCACGCGCCGCCGCTGCACCCGGGGGCCGTGCTCGCCGACAACGCCACGGTCGCGCAGATCGTGCCCGACGGCGAGCTGCGGATCGTCGCCTCCTTCCGCGCCGCCGCGATCGGCCGCATCGTGCCCGGGCAGCCGGTGCGGCTGCGCCTCGAGGCCTTCCCCTGGGCCGACTTCGGCAGCCTGCGCGGCGAGGTCCTGCGCGTCGCCAGCGAGTCCGTCGGCGGCCTGATCCGCGTCGAGTGCAGCATCGACCCCGCCAGCGCCCCCCTCATCCCGCGCGAGCACGGCCTCGGCGGCGCGCTCGAGATCGAGGTCGAGCAGGTCTCCCCCTTCGCCCTGCTCACCCGCGGCCTCGGCCTCGCCCTCGGCGCCGCCGCCCCCGCGAATTGGGTCGAGCTCCGCGGCAAGCGCTTCAGCGTCGAGGTCGTCGCCGACGACGAGACCCGCGCCCGCGGCCTGATGTTCCGCGACCTCATGGCCATGGACCACAGCATGCTCTTCATGTTCGGCGCCGAGGAGCCGCGCTCGTTCTGGATGAAGAACACCCGGGTCCCCCTCGATATCCTCTACTTCGATTCCGCCCGGCGCCTGGTATC
>Ga0075152_10003434_pt1 | contig 11060 bp, 13 predicted proteins | sample JI61114C2DNA_FD_70964 | JGI IMG/M metagenome (GOLD analysis project Ga0075152, IMG submission 70964) | Wastewater effluent complex algal communities from Wisconsin, to seasonally profile nutrient transformation and Carbon sequestration -... | ecosystem: Engineered > WWTP > Effluent > Algae...
GCTACTCTCCGGATGGTCGTTACGTCGCTTCTGTCGGAATTCGAAATGGCGTCGAAATCAGATCAGCCTCTGACCTCAAGCTTGTGAGGACGATTTCGGGGCACACGTCGCCGACTTACTCCGTAGCGTTTTCGCCAGACAGCAAGCGTCTGGCCACAGGAAGCACAGACAGAACGGCGAAGGTCTGGGATGTCGAAACCGGTAGTCTCGTCGCGACGATGACCGGCCATCGCGGCCAGGTAAACGCAGTCGCATTCTCACCCGATGGCACGCGTATGGCGACAGCGAGTGAGGACAAACTGGTGAAGGTCTGGTCATCCGCGAGCGGGACGGAGCTTGCAACACTGGATGCCCACACCGATGGCGTCACCACGGTTGCTTTCTCGCCTGACGGAAAGACGCTTCTTTCTGGCTCACGCGACAAAAGGGTTCTCGCATGGGATGTTACCATGCTAACCGCCGACTGGCCCACGCTTGCGCACTCGGCCTGCGACCTCTGGCTTGGCGCTGTGGGCCGGCGCTTCAACGCATTCGAGATCAGCGGCAGCCCGATCCTGCGCTCAGAATGGCCTGACCCATCTCGCGACGTCTGCGAGAACGCTGGCGCGACCGCTACTGTCAGGTAAACCTCCCGACGCGGAATTCTACACTTGTCGCGTGACTGCGCTCAAGCGGCGGCCAGATTCCAGACGCAATCTACCCCTGCTCGGAAGAGCCGCGAGGTTGATTTCAGCGCAGCGCCGTCTCGTCTTTCGGCGTCAAATGTCAGCCATTGGTTAGTTGCGGAGCCGTCGTCGATATGCCTGATTGAGAAATCATATGCCGATCGAACGTGCGCAGCGGGGAGAGGTGGGTCCAAGCCACGCGAAAAGCCCCGTAAAACGGCGAGAGGCTTTGTGGACCCACTTCAAACTAAGTCGTTGATATGTGGCGACTGCCGTCGCCCCCTAGGGACTGCCAGCGGACTACCCCCCATTTGCCCCAGGGAGTGGCGCCCCCTCCGGGACGGATCAGAGAGTGCATCTCCGTTCTACTGATAGCCAAAAATGCAGTTGTGGGCGCGTCGTGGTCTTGCGTCCGGCGGCCATGATCCGATGTTCCACCTGCCGAGGGTGGGCAGATGCCAGCACCGGGGGAGGGACTGCGATATGACGAAGACGATCGAGCGTCCGAAAACCACCCCCCGCCTTGCCCGGCGTCGCCCCGGTTACTGGCGGAACCGCTGGACCGACGAGTACGGCACCAACGCTGTCGATCTCGGCGACGGCACCGGCTATGGCTATGGCAAATACCCCTCTCCCGAACTGGCCGAGCAGAAGGCGATGGAACACATCGCCGCCCACAAGATCCCTCCGCGGGTCTATCTCGGCACAGTCCACTTTCCCGACGACGGGGGCTGACGTCGGTGATTCCAGCCTGGCTGGCGGCCAGTTCGGATGCGCAGAACAGGTCGCCAGATAGCTAGCCAGCCCGCGGCGTCACGCAACGCATTGATTCTCCGTCATGCTTGCCCGTTTGGCACCCGTCGATAATCACGTTCTTCACTATGTTTCCACGCGAGAATGTCATGCTACAGTCATCCGGCTGGGGAGTTCGTGGGTGGATGCAGCCGCAACAAAACGACATTGCTTTGGAGATTGAATCCGAGCCAATGGTGAGGGTTGAGGGCCGCGTAAAGTGGTTCGATCCCGCCAAGGGCTATGGCTTTGTCGTGCCCGACGCCGGGTCAGGCGGGGGCAATCTGAAACGCGATGTGCTGCTGCACATCTCCGTCATGCGCAAGTTCGGCCGCGACACGGCCCAGGAAGGCGCCCGGATCGTCTGCGACGTCGCCATACGCGACCGGGGCTATCAGGTCACCGAGGTGCTGGAACTTGCCGTGCTCGAAACCGAGGTGGAGTCGGAAGCCGGTGGCCCGCTCGAGGTTGTGCTGGTGAAGTGGTTCAACCGCACCAAGGGCTATGGCTTCGTCCAGCGGCGTGATGATCCAGAAGATATCTTCATCCACATGGTGGTCATCCGTAAAGCCGGCATCGAGGATCTGCAGCCAGGGCAAACCCTGCTGGCCTCGGTCGGCAAGGGTCAGAAGGGCCGTCACATCATCAGCGCGAAACTCACGCCCTGACGGATGCAACGCGCGGCCGGGCGGTTGAGCGGCCTTGGCTTCCGCGCACTGGCGCCTTACCGATGCTGCCATGAAAAAGCTCGCCGCCTTCGCCGTCCTCTCGCTCGCAATCGCGCTCCCTGCATTTGCACAGGGACCGACGGAGCCGCTCAGCATTAAGAGCGGCGACAAGATCCACGCCTTCACTGTCGAGATCGCCGACACGCCGGAGGAGATCGCCGCTGGTCTTTCCGGCCGAGCCAGTGTGGCGGCCGGGCAGGGTCTGCTGCTGGACATGCGCAAGGCGCCTGATGGCGTGCTGCTGAATCTCAGGGGCGTGCAGGTGAATCTTGACCTGCTCTATGTCGGTGCGGACGGGACTGTTGTGGCCATCGTCCAGAATGCGCGCGCTGGCAGTCTGCGCCCGCTGGCGCCGGGGCTTCGCTCCGCCGCCGTGATCGAGATCGCTGGAGGGCAGGCGGCAGCTCTTGGTCTCAAGCCAGGCGACAAGGTCACCCACAAGGCGTTCGGCAATGCCGGATGAGGCGCCATCGTCGGCGCCGCCCGGGTTCGTTTACGTCTCCCGCGCGCCCTTCGTGAACCATGTTGGGCCACTGTTCCAGGCGGAGCAGGATGCGCCCGGCGAGATGACGCTCGGCCTGAAGGTCGACGCTGTTCACACCAACACGATGGGTTTCATGCATGGCGGCATGATCGCGACCGTATGCGATAGCGCGATGGCCCGCGCGGCGGTCTTTCTGCTGAACAGGCGGACAGTCACGTTGCGGATGGCTCTGGAGTACTTTGATCCCATCAAGCGCGGCGACTGGCTGACCGCGCATGGCCGCATGATCGATCAGGATGGCGAAGTCGCCCACACTGAGTGCCTGATCAAGGTCGGCGGCGATGTTCGTGCGCGTGGAACCGGCGTATTCAGGCTGCTCAGAAAAGTCTGAGCAGCCTGATCGCAACTGGCTTGACTAGTAGCGCCAGGAAGCAGTGACGCTGTAGGTGTCGTACTCGAACTGGTCTTCACTGCGCGTCATGAACGTGCCGGCCGGGTTCACCAGCAGGAACGGGTTCGTGGCGGGCGCAGTGCCGGGGCCGACATCGACCACATAGTCGTCATCGTCGAGCGAGGTGCGCAGGTATTCGAAGCCGACGGAGAAATTTTCCGCGAACATCCACTCCGCACCGGCGCCGACCTGGTAGCCAGAGGCGTTGTCGTCGTTCTGCGGCGTGAAGGAGTTTGCGCCGTTCGATGTGGTGAAGGTGCGGTCGAGTTCGCCCCAGGCCATGCCGCCGGTTCCATAGACCAGAACGTTGCCGAAGGCGTATCCCGCGCGTGCGCGCGCCGCGAGCGTGTAGTCGAGTTCGCGCTCGAAGGTGTAGAAGGCGGGAGTCGTCGAGAAGCCGCTGACCGCGTCGCCCACGCTGGCCTTGGACGCTTCGCCGAGAAGACCGACCACCCACGGGCCGAACTGCCAGTCATATCCTGCGCGCAACGAATAGCTGAACTCGCTGTCGGACGAGACGCAACCCGCGCCCGGCGTGGGCCCATTCGCGGCACCGCTGCAGAAGCCGGGCGAGAAGGCGTTCGCCGGGGCGGCAGTGTTCACCTGGTCGTCGAACTGGCCATCGCGGTCTGTATCGAACACCAGCGTTTCGCCGGAATTGCTGGCGGCCTCGCCATAGCCGGCCGATCCACCAACGTAAAAGCCAGTCCAGTCGCTAGTCTGCGCCAGAGCGGGCGCAGCGTGGACCGAAAGGCCGGCGAGGGCAGTCAGAACTAGATTTCTGGATTTCATGAGCGCGTTCCAATTTGCCACGCGACGGCGGGGCTTATGGACGCGCTACGGGATCCATCCGCGTACGGATCAGCAGAATGAAGATTACTCGCGATGATTATCTTTTCGCGAGGCGGGAACTTCATTCACCGCAACGCGTTTGGTGGCCCTCGAGCGATGACCCATCGAGATACACTCATGCGTAGTCAGCGAGGATCTACGCCGCTTGCACGAACCCATCCATCTGGGCCTTCATGGCGCGCTGGAAGGCGGGGCGTGCTTCGCACCGCAGCTTATACGCTTTCAGGGTGGGATAGTCGTCGAGGACTTTCGACTGGTCGAGAATGCGCAGGACATCCGACATCAGCAGATCGCCGACGGTGAAACGGCCTTCGAGATAGTCCTTGTCGCCGAGTGCGTCGGACAACTGGCCGAGGCGCAGCTTCAGGAAGGTCAGCACCTGCGGCCGGCGCGCCCTGGTCCACTCTTCCTTTGCGTGGAAGAAGTCGATGCTGCCAAGTTCCTGCACGGTCGGCTCGATGGAATTGAGCGCCGAGAATGCCCAAGCAATCGCACGTGCGCGGCCGACCGGATCCGCCGGCATCAAGGCTTCGCTCTTTTCTGCGATGTGAAGTGAGATGGCGCCGCTCTCGTGGAGCACCAACCCGCCATCCTCGATGGCCGGCGCTTGTCCGAAGGGCTGGCGCGCAAGGTGTTCAGGCGCGCGTTGTTCCGGCCCCAGCGATACATGCCGGACGGCGTAGGGAATGCGGGCTTCCTCAAGCGCCCAGCGCACACGCAAGGCGCGCATCAGCGGAGCTGCGAAATCAGGCACCCATTTGTAGGTCGTGAGCGTGATCATGTGCGTGCGCCCTTCTGTTCGGCGATTGCGAAATTCTCGGCGTAGATCTGTTGCTTGTTGAACAGGGAGTTCCAGCCGCCAACATGGCTGTCGCGCGCGGCGATCGAGGAGAATGGGGTCTGGTGGAAGGTCTGCACCGTCTTGCCGTTGACCTCGGCGAAGGTGACCGTGACGACGGTATCCATGTCAAAGCCCGTATCCCTGTCCCAGGCGAAGGAGAAAACGATGCGCTTGTTCTTCTCAACTTCGCGGATGACGCCGCCCATGTTGGAAACGCCGTAGGAGCGCGAGACCATGGTGGCGCTCCACGGTCGTCCGGGCGTCAACTGCCAGTCGATGAATGTGGTGGTGAACTCTTCCGGGCCCCACCAGCGGATCATGTGATCGGGACTCTCCCACAGCCGGAACAGCAGCGCGACCGGCGCATCGAATTCGCGCTGGATCAGGAGTTCGTCGTCGCGGGTCAGCTCACTGTTTCTTGCGGCCACGATGCTCTCCCTTGGCGATCTGTGCGAGGTAGGCGTCCATCCGGTCGAACGATCCTTCCCAGAATCCGCGGTACCGGGAGAGCCAACCATCGATCTGCTTGAGAGGTTCCGCTTTCAGCTCGCACGGGCGCCATTGCGCCTCGCGGCCGCGCGCGATCAGGCCGGCGCCTTCAAGAACCTTGAGGTGGCGCGATATGGCGGGAAGCGAAATATCGAATGGCGCGGCCAGCTCATTCACCGTGGCCGGCCCGTGGCTGAGCTTGGCGAGGATTGCCCGCCGGGTCGGGTCGGCAAGGGCCGCGAAGGTCTGGGAAAGGGCGTCGGGTGGCTGGGTCATTTAGCAATCATGTTAATTAACATCATTGCTAAATAGGGTGGGAAGCCTGACGCGTCAACCCGGGTCCAAAGGGCCCGTGAATCGCCGCGAGAACGTTTGCTTCCGTTCCGCCATCTTTGGGGTATAAGCCCCGCCAAGTCGGAGTGTGGCGCAGTCTGGTAGCGCATCTGCTTTGGGAGCAGAGGGTCGTTGGTTCGAATCCAGCCACTCCGACCAGCCTTTGCTCGCCGGGGCCTGCTTTGGCTCGGCCGGCCTTTCTCAAAAATCGAGTAGTCTGGGCAATGACTGACAGGCCCGTCATCCTGCTGCCTGCGCACGGCGAGCGCGGTGGCGCCGGCAACAACGCCCGGCTTGCCCGGATTGTGCAGCAGGTGGGCGAGGCTGTTCCTGAGGCTGATGTCGGGTCGGTTCTCGTCAATGTGGAAGGCGTGGTTGAACGCGCGGTCGCCGCATGCGGAGCGCGGCCGCTGCTGGTGTTGCCGCTCCTGTTTTCGGACGGCTTCTTCTTCGACCGCCGCCTGAAGCCCTTTGTGACTGGACCGGGGCGGACGCTTCGCCCGCCATTGGCCCTTTGGCGCGGGTTTGCGCCCTTCCTTGCTGATAATCTTGCTCTCCGCACGATCAGCCATGCCGCTGACCCCCGCGTGGTGCTGGTGGCGCATGGATCGAAAACGCCGGGCAGGTCTTCAGCCTGCGCACGGCAGGTCGCGCAGGCGATGCAGGCGCGCTACGGGCGCATCGAGGCCGGTTTCCTGGAGGAGGCGCCTTTCGCAGCCGACGTGGTTGCAGCGACAGAAGCCCCCTGGGCCGCTATCGGACTGTTTCTGGGCGAAGGCATGCATGGCGGCGAAGACTTTGACGTGCTGGTCTCCACCGCGAAGCACCAACCGATCGCTGCCTTCACCGTCGGTGAGTTGCCGGGCCTGCCGGGTCTCATATCCGCTGAAGCGCGCGACTGGCTCGGTCAGTTGACTTGATACCCGTCAAATGCGGGAGCTGGTACGGGGTCACCCTGAGTAGACCTCAGGCGTCGAAGGCACTGCCATGAAGCTCATCCTCCTCTCAATCATTGCTGGGGCGGCAGGCCTCACCGGTTGCACTCCCACCGAAGGCAAGGCGATCGAGGAGAAGCCGCCCGAAATCGGGGCGGCCGAGACGCCAGCCCAGCCACCGGAATCGCCCGGGTCCTATCGCGGCGCGGCGGTCGCAGCGCAGGTCTGTGCGCAGTGCCACGACATCGGAAATGGCAGCGCCCCAGCGATCAATGTCGGGGCGCCCGCGTTCCGCGAGGTCGCCGGCCGTCCGGCCACCACCGCCGAAGGCCTCGCCGCGTGGATGCGGACCAGCCATCCCGCCATGCCGAACTTCATCTTCAGTGGTCAGGAAGTGACTGATCTTGCGGAATATATCACCAACCTGGCTAAACCCGCCCAATAGCGGCGGGTGGCGGTGTGCGCAGTTGAATTTTCATGACTTTGCGGGCAGATGGTGGCCGCTACGGAGTCGCCAGATGCTTGCCAAAATCTATCGTCCCGCCCGCAACGCCATGCAGTCCGGCACGGCCAAGTCGCAGGACTGGGTGCTGGAATTCGTCAGCGAAGCCGCGCGCACGGTCGACCCCCTTATGGGATGGATCGGCAATGGCGACACCAACACGCAGGTTCGCCTGACATTCGCCACCCGCGAGGAAGCGATCGACTACGCGCGCCGTCAGAACATAGCCTTCCAGGTCACCGAACCGCGCGAGGCCAAGCGCGTGATCAAGTCCTACGCCGAGAACTTCGCGGCCGTACGCAAGAGACCGTGGACCCACTAGGGCCCAGGTTGTGGCGTCTGTCGGGGAACCCCATTAAGACGCCATGGCTGCGTCTGATCCCGTAGCTCAACTGGATAGAGCACCCGCCTTCTAAGCGGGTGGTTGCAGGTTCAAGTCCTGCCGGGATCGCCATTGCTTTCATTGATGTTTTGTCGCTTCGATCAAACCCATTTTTGAGGCTTTTACACCCCCGTTTACAGGAGATGTTCTCTTCCTGTGCCGCCCACCAGCCTGAAGCGGAAATTGCGTAACTAAGCCGATTTTTTCAAAATCGAGCGTCCGCGCCCCTCCAGGGTCCCTTCGCGTTCCTCTGTCGGATTTCCAATTGTTGGATTGAGCCCCAAGGCGCGGCCAGATCGACGATCGCGGCGCCTCAGTGCCAACAGGCAGCGACCGACCGCAGCGACGCTCTGTTACGGGCACCCGGGTCGATTGCTACGATTTCTAGCTGTACCCCGGGTGCATTGAAAAGCGCTCTGGGCCTCGCCGCTGAGCAGGCTCTTGTGCAGCCCTTCCAACCAGTCCACCGATTGCCCGATCTCTCCGACACGCTCCATCAGCGCCTCATCTCCCAACTCCCAGGCGACAGTTGTCGGAGTAGTCGCCGGCTTCTTCGTCGAACTGCGATGCAACGTACTGCGGCGCACCATTGAAGTCGGCAATGCCCGTGCGCACCCCGTCGTAGATATCCCAGATCGCGTACACCTGCTCGCATTTGATGGTCGGCAAATAATAGCGCACGTTGCGCTCAATCCCAATGGCGGCTTCGGCCCAAAGTCGACAGTCAGAAGACTTCGATTTGCAGCGACACATGATCAGTCGGCCGACGCTCCGGATCTTCCTCGCGTGAAGGGGGTCCGTCTGGGCCGGGGCGGTCACTTGAACGGAATCCTGCGTCCCCGAGATTTTGTATTGCCGATTCTAGCCGGCAGCCCCGTCCTTACTCAGGCCACCGTCGAAGGTCGGCGCATAAGGCCTCTGCCGAATAAGTAGAGACCCCAGGCGGCGAAGAAGGTCAGCGACGCTGAGAAAAACACGTCCATCACCGTGTCGATCTGGCCGGTGAGCTCCTGCGCGCCAAACTGCGACAGGCGTTCGACATTGAGGAATGTCCCCGGCAGACTAAGACTTTGGAACCGCAGGTAAAGACCCACGAGGCCAACGACCGACAGTACGAGGCCGAGCCTGAAGCCGCCGTCGCGTACAATGGCGCCAGCCTTGATCTCGCGGCGGATGGCGCTCGCCTGCAGGAACAGGAAGGCCACGGCGACAAGGTAGAACGGCGTCACCCAGTAGAATGCGGTCTGCAGTCCCTGCGCCCCGGCTGCTGCGGCTTCCATGCCGCCGGCCGCAGCTTCCTTGCCGAACACGTCCGACAGGATACCCACCATGGTCGGGCCGCCGCCGAGGCCGATGATGTTCAGCACCATCAGCAAGATGGCGCCGGACATCGTCCGTTGCGAAGGCTTCACAGAGTTCTGGACTATGGCCAGTGCAGGCGCGAGGTACATGATCGTGAAGAAGGTCGGTAGTGCTAGGATCGCGACCGACATTTCCCATCCCGGCGCCCAGACATACGCAAACCAAAACGGTGTTGCGGCCATGAACGCGAAGGCTGGCAGCAGCGCGTACCAGACCTTGGAGCGCTTCGCGAGCCAGTCGACCACGGCGCCCGAGAACCAGGTGCCAAGGCCCATCGAGACGGCGAGCATGCCTGCATACCAGATCGCGAGTTCCTCGCGCGTGATGCCTTTCACGCGGATCAGGAAGGACGCGTTCCAGCCGAGCGCGCAATAACCGACGAACGAGCAGATGCCGCATGCAAGCGCCGCCCACAGCAGCATGGGGCGGTTCAAGAACTCCCAGATGGTCGAGATGAAGCTGACCTTTTCGGTCGCGTTGGCATGCGCCTGCGCCTGGCTCACATTGGCGTTCGAATCCATAGCGCCGCGCTTGGGTTCACGCACAAAAATCAGCATCAGGATAGCGGCAAAGACGCCTGCCAGGCCGATGTAGATGAAGGCGTTGCGCCAGCCGATGGTGGCGTCCATCTGCGCGCCGAAGGCGGCGCCCAGCGCCTGGCCGAACGGAACGCCGAGCGAGAACAGGGCCAGCGCAAGGCCGCGCTTCTCGGGCGGGAAGTAGTCAGAGATGATCGAGTAGGAGGGCGGGGCGCCCGCAGCTTCGCCAACGCCGACGCCGACACGCGCCGCAAGCATCTGCGGATAGGTGTGCGCCATCCCGCACAGCGCGGTGAAGATGCTCCAGAGGATCGCGCCTGCGCCGAGGATGTACTTGCGGCTGGTACGGTCTGCGATCGCGCCGACAATGACGCCGAAGACGGTGTAGAAGAGAGCGAAGTAGAACCCCGTCATCATCCCCATCTGGCTGTCGGTGAAACCGGTGTCGCGCTTGATCGACTCGATCAGGATCGACATCAGTTGCCGGTCGAGGAAGTTGAATATGTAGATGAAGCAGAGAAGGCCTAGCACGAGCCAAGCATATGGCTTGGTTCGATGGGGCGCGCCGATTGCGCTCGCTGCAGCGCTCTCCGACATGCAGTCCCTCCTGATGAGCCACTTCCGGCCCTTGATCGGTGCTGGCAGGCTAAAGCTAGCCGGTATCTGTCATGCTCGCCAGAGCAGGTGAGACGTTAAGCGCCAAGGGCATCGACGCGTGCTGGCGCAGATGCACGACGACATCGTCTTGCACTATGCAGCCGTTATCACGCCGCCGCTGCGGGGAAAAACGAAGGTGCGCAAGCCGTTGGAAGGAATGGCGCCGGAGGTTCGGGACGTGACCTGGAGGACCTTTGACTGTGCGGAAAGTGGCAACCGGCTATTTGTCGAAGGGGTCGATGAGTACGTGTCACGTCTTCTTATGAGACGTCACAGAAGCGCCCCGAGATTGAGACGCTGCCGGCCGCGGCCCATTTTCAGCGAGTAGTTGCAGGTTCAAGTCCGGCCGAGATTGCCAGCGCCGCCTACGGACGCAACTCGGCAAACCAGATCGTGTGGCGCGGGCCCTTGCCGTTGCTTCGGGCGCGCACGATCACCTCATCGACCTTGAAGCCGGCATCCTTGAGGCGGCGTGTGAAGGCGGCGTCGGGCGCGGCAGACCAGATGGCGAGAATGCCGCCGGGCCTCAGAGCGGCCCTCGCCAGCGCGAGACCCCTCAGCGAATACAGGCCGTCATTGGCGGTCCGCACGAGGCCCGAGGGCCCGTTGTCGACGTCGAGCAGGATAGCGTCATAGCGCTTGGTGCCGGACGCGATGGCGGCGGCCACATCGCCGGCAACCAGATGGACGCGTGGATCATCGAGGCAGCCGGCCGTCAGGGCCGCCATGGGTCCGCGCGCCCAGTTGATGATTTCCGGGACGAGTTCGGCCACGGTTAGACGCGCGTCCGGCCCAAGAACACCCAGCGCGGCGCGAAGTGTGAAGCCCATGCCGTAGCCACCGATCAGCAGGTGGGCGTTGGGCTTGCCCAGCCGCTCGCACGTCATCAGGGCGAGCGCTTCCTCCGATCCGCCCACGCGGCTGCTCATGAGTTCGTTGGCGTCGACCATGATCATGTGATCATCGCCATGCCGGAACAGGCGAAGTTCGACGCCGCCGGGGACCTTTGCGGTCCCGATCAATTCGCGTGGCTTCATCCGCGTGTTCC
>Ga0075152_10003436_pt1 | contig 11058 bp, 6 predicted proteins | sample JI61114C2DNA_FD_70964 | JGI IMG/M metagenome (GOLD analysis project Ga0075152, IMG submission 70964) | Wastewater effluent complex algal communities from Wisconsin, to seasonally profile nutrient transformation and Carbon sequestration -... | ecosystem: Engineered > WWTP > Effluent > Algae...
GCCCCCGGGCCAGGCTCTCCGGCACTGGTGACGGCCAGCCGCACGAGCACGCGCGTGAGGCGAATGTGGGGATCTTCCTCCGGCCCGATCGTCGGCAGCTCCAAAGTCCTCACGCCATTGAGCTGCTCATTCTGCTCCGACAAAAACGTGAAGACGCCGTCAAACAAACTGTCCTCGACATCGCCGGGCATGAACTCGTCGTTCTCGATCACATCATCGCGAATGCCCGTCACATAACAATCGCGCATGCGAAAGCGGCCGGTGTTCAGGTAGGCGCGCGGGAGAAACTCCGGCGTCTCGCGCGGACGCCAGCCGTCCTGCAGGTTGTGGATTCTCACGCCTTCCAGCGACTGGAGAACGTTCGCGCACGTCAGGAAGGCCGCGCCGCCGAAGGCATGAGTCAGCGTCCAACTCCATTCCAAGGGAATCTTGCCGTGGATCACACCGCCGGTGATGCGCAGGTTGGTTGGCGGCTTCGGCTGCTGCCCCGCCGTGAAGACCGTGGAGGTGGGGTGGTCATCCTTGGGGTCCGAAATCATCCCCGTGAGATCAAACGTCGTGTCATCAGCCACCTCGTATGCCTTGTAATCGAAGTTCACCTTTCCTTCGATCTTGACGACCGGTCCCTGTTTCGCAGAGGCAGGCGTGGTGGTGACTTCAAGGCTTGGCTTTTTAGGCGCGGCATGAACAAAGCCATCAAAACAAAGCAGGCTCAAACACGAGAAGACAGCAAGAGAGTCGAGTGCGAAGCGATCGGTTGAGCTTTTCATGGTACGCAGAGTATTGGAGGCGTGTCTTTGGAGACGAGAACGATGTCGGTGGCTCATTTCGGCACGATGGCGACCAGCAGAGTGGAGATGAGTGCGAGCGTGTGCTTCATAATCGGATGGGCTTTAGGCTTCGTCTCACGGCTTCTTCGCGTTCAGCTCGCCGAGCATCTCGACGAGGGCGTTCACCATCTTCACGGAGGCGTCGAGCTGCACTTTGTTGACGCCGATCCACGTTTCGTAGCCGCCGAGCTTGTGCTGCGCGGGTGTCGGCAGGTAGCCGTGGGCGCCGTTGGCGATGGAAATGTTCATCAGCGGCTGGATGGGACTGCGTTGCTTCAATTCCAAGCCGATCTCCGCGAACACCTCGAACGGCATCGCGGCCACGGCGAGGTCGCCGATGCGGTGCGTCTGCACGATCACATCGACATTCGGCGGCATGTCCGGCGAGGCGTAGGCCAGCACGGTGCCGTAGGTGCTATAGCGGCTGGTGCTCATCGGTTTGATGCGTCTCGCCTTCACGGACTCCGCCCACGCGACTTCTTCCTTCGTCGGATAGCGCCGCTCGAAGGTGAGTGTGCGCTGCACGGACGAGAGCTTCACGTGATCATGCCATTTCAGCGTTTTGTGGACTTCCATGACCTTGCTGGCGCACAGATCAGCCACCTCGCGGGCTTTTTCGAAGGGCTGATACTTCTTCTTCGGCTGCGGGCCGCGCTTGGCCAGGTCCTCGTCGGAGTAGCGCTCCAGATTGTTCACGTCGCCGCTGGTGCCGTTGGCCATGATGCCGACAAACGGCGGATCTTGATGCTGGCCCGCACCGAGCAGCTCGCCCACGCGATCGGCAAAGATGGCGAAATAATCCGCCGAGATCGTGTTCTCCGTCACGCCGCCGACGTAGTGGAGCCCGTAGGAAGCCATCAGCGAGATCGGTTTGCCGGAAGTCGATCTCACGGACACAAACGTAATCTGCGGGTCCACGGGGCCGGCGGCACGCAGCAAACCTTTGTAGCCGGGATTCGTGTCCACTTTCTCGACGTTGTCATGCGCACCGTAAATCGGGCCGCGCTCGGGCATCACAAACCACCGGCGATTGAAGACCTGCGTCGGCTCCTCGGCGACGCTCCAGCCAATCTGCGCCGGTTCGAGTTGATTGTGAGCCCGCAGCACGCCGTCAGCGATGCGCCGGGTGAGAAACGCGCTGTATTCAAAAAACGGCTCGCCCTCGCGCTCCTCCAGCCTCGCACCGCCCGTGGTGTGCGAATGCGTCGCCGAGATGACCACGCATTGCGGTGGGATGCCGGTCGTCTTTTCGATGATCACTTTGGCGGCAGCCGCAACCTCCGCCGAAATGTGCCGCAGATCGCACACGACCAGCGCCAGCTTCGCCTCTCCATCGTCGAGCACGAGACAACGGGCATGCAGATCGTCATGCACATGCGTCGCTGGCGGGCGGCTGGTGCGCCCCACAGGCTCAGCGGCGATGGTCGGTGTGATGTTGCTCGTGGCCGCGCCCGCACGGAAAACTGGCGCGGCGCTAGCAAAATTCAGCGATGCGAATGTCAGACAAAGGCTGGTGAGGAGGAGCAGAGGTTGGGTGCGCATGGTTGCCAAGTGAACGGCACACGCATCGGCAACTTGCGGTGTGAATCGCGCTCTTCCGTTCATTCACACGCCTTCAGCGCCAGCACGGCGAAGACGGTGGCAGTGTCGCTGATGAAGTGCTGCGGCACGCCGTTCAGCGAGCGGGTGAACCAGCGGCCGGATTCGCGCTGATTCGTGGAGAGCCATTTTACGCCGCGCTGGAGAGCTTCGTGGCTCGCGGGGATGCCCGCCTCGCGCAGCGCGAAAACCACGAGGCCGGTGCCGTAGCCATCGCTAGGTGCGTTTGGATTGGCCTTCTCGCCCTCGCGGCCTGTCCATTCCGGGCTGAGCGATTCCATGCTCCAGCCGCCGTCTTCGCGCTGGAGGGCGAGCAGGTCGCGGATGGTGCTTTGTTTCTCCTCGTCGTCGAGCAAACCATCAAGCCGCACGGCGGCCCAGAGCAGCCAGGCGCGATGATGCTGGTTCGGCGCGGGCGTCTTTTTCAAATAGGCGCGCAGCTTGTCCACACCGGCCCTCGCAGCATCGCTCCGCGCGTAGTTTTCAGGCGCATGACCCACACCGAGGGCGGCCAGCACGGCTCCGAAATAATCATCCACTTCAAAAGGCGGCCAACTGCACTTCGGCCAGCTCCACGCGCCGTCTTTGCGCTGTAGCGTCCACAGTCGGTCGAGCGCCTGCCGTGTGACGGGATGCAGCCTGCCAGTGGACTGAGCATCATGCATCGCCAGCGCCGCCGAGGTGCCGACGATCTCGCGATGCTGGTGCTTTTTCACCTGCTCATCCGCGTCCCAGTTCGTGATGCGGCCCTCGAAAAAAGCGCGCACCTCTGCCAGCGAGTCCGTGGGTGCTTCTTTCAGCAGTAACGTGCGCGAACTCACATACGGCCAGCCCGTGTGGCACGAGCCGCATTTGTTTTTCCGCACCCAAGCCACTGCCGTGTGGTCCATTGATTCAGCGGCTTTCGCGAGCGAGAGTTCCTTCCGCAGCGGCTCCTTCGGTGAGCCATGTGGAAAGGCAGGCTTATTCTCCTGCGCGTGGCTGCTCACTCCCATCATCACGAAGACGACGAGACAGAATGCCCAGGACAAGCTTTCTCCGCGCCGAGGCAACCCAAGATAGGCATTCATGATGAAGGTGAGTGGATCAGTTTCACGGCTCAGTCCTTTACCTCAGAGTCACGGTCAGTCCTTGCCAGCTCATCCATTCGTTTTCGTAGCTCGGTGACTTTGTCCGAAAGCTTCGCCGCGAGATCGATGGTTTCATTGGGGTCGGTGGCGAGGTCGTAGAGTTCGGAGGTTTCGTTGGCTGGCGCTTCGCCCTTCTTCGCAGCGCCTTTGCGTGCGACGATGAGTTTCCAGTCGCCATCACGCACGGCTCGGGCGTTGAAGCCGGGACCGGTGGTGTAGATTGTGCGCGGCTTCATCGGCTCCGCGCCGCTGAGCTGGGGCCAGAGATTGATGCCGTCCCATTTCAAATCCTGGGCTGGTTTTGCGTCGGCGAGGGCGCAGAGCGTGGGCATCCAGTCGGTGATTTGCGAGACACCTGCGAAGGTGCCGGGCTTCAGCTTCGCGGGCCATGACAGCAGCGTCGGCACACGCGTGCCGCCTTCATAGACGCTGCCTTTTTGTCCGCGCAGCGGGTGGTTGTTGCCGGTGAGCTTGCCGCTGGGGCAGTTGTCGTCGGGATACTTGAGATCGTTGTTTTCCACAGTGCTGCCGCCGTTGTCGCTGGTGAAAACAATGATCGTGTTCTCACGGCAACCTTTCTTCTCCAGCGCATTGACGATGCGGCCCACGGCATCGTCAAGGTGCATCACTGATGCTGCGTAATGGCGTGCCACATCACCAGTGATTTCGGCGGGCACACGAGCGACCCATTCCGCAGGTTCTTTCACCGGTAGATGCACGGCGGTGAATGGCGCGTAGAGGAAAAAGGGCGCGTCGCCTCGCGATTCGATCCATTTCACCGCCTCCGCCGCGATGAGATCGGTGACGTGACCTTCCTCCTCGATGAGTTTTTCATCCCGATGCCAAGTGATGGAAAACGGCCCCTGTTTGTAGCGATGATTCCACGGGCTGACACCACCTGCGAGCGAACCATAAGAGTGATCAAAGCCAAAATGATTCGGACCTTCCTCGGGCTTGGAACCGAGGTGCCACTTGCCTGTGAGGCAGGTCTCGTAGCCCGCGGTCTTCAAGGCGCGCGGCAGTGTGACGGTGTCCCACGGCAGCGCGCGCGTATTCGTCGGCGTGGTCACGCCAAACCGGCTCCAGCAGCGGCCCGTCATCAGGCCCGTGCGCGTGGGGCTGCACACCGGTGCGACGTAGTGCTGCGTGAGCTCGACACCCTCGCTTTTCAGTCGATCAAGATGAGGCGTGGGCGCATTGCCGCCGTGGAAAGCCACGTCCGCCCAGCCGAGGTCGTCGGCGATGATGAAGACGATGTTTGGCTTTGGCTCGGCAGCATGGACTGCGGACAGTGAAGCAATCAGCAGGGAGGTGAAAAGTAGGATGTGTTTCATAACAGGACGCGCAGGCATCGCATAACGCCCAGCCTCCAGCCGTCTTGCGCTCACGGCCCAGCAGAAAAGGGAAGTGCATCATTGAGGTCGGCGATGCCATCACCATCGGCATCATCGGACTTCTGGCGTTTCCAAACAGGTGCGGGCTGGTCTTGGATCACATTCCAGAGTGCATTGGCAAACTCACCACGCGTGAGCTTGTCACCGACGGGCAGATTGAAATCGTAGCCGGTGCAGCGCTTCAGCACTTCATCACGCCACACCTTCGTTGATGGCGCATCGGGTTGGAAGTCCACTTCATCTCTCGCAGCGGGAATGAGGCCGCGAGCACTCAGTCGATTGATCGCGACGAAAGCGGCGTGATCCGCGGGAAGGTCTCGCCAAGGCCAGAGGAGCATCGGAGTGCCCTCGGTGCCGTCGCAGAGGGCGTGCTGGATTTCTTCGAGGTGCGCACGGTTCCACGCGAGATCACGCGGCTGCTTTTGATGCTTCAAAGCGAGCACGGCAAGCGCACCCGCAGCCTGACCGATATGCACGCGATGATCGTGAAGCCGCACGGCGCTGCTCACGATGCTGCTGAAGCCCACATTGCCCTGCGCACCGATGAGACCATTCATTTTCACCGGGATGAGACTGCGGAGCGGAAAGACGCTGCGCTCGCTGAGCTGGTGGATGTCGCGACCGGGCTTGCCGTAGTGTGTCCACGGGCCTGCGTCGCCCTCGCTTTTCAAATAGGTGCGACCGGTGTCGTGGAAGTCGTAGTGAAACTGCCACGCGAAGACGCCATCGGGATACATCACCGTGGCAAAGGTCTCCTTCGCGGCCTTGGCAGCCTCGCCCATCAGGCTGTCCTGCTCGCGCATCATGTAGAGCGCCTTCAGCCGCAGGCTCTCGCGAATGTAGGGCTTCATCGGCAAGTGATCCGCCGTGCCGAACTCGCTGCTGAGATGGTAATGACACAGGCTGTTCGTTTTATCCGGCGCACGATCATGCACCGTCGTCTGCAAATGATGCAGCAGGCCGAGCGAATGCGCCTTGCAGTCCTCGAACACGATCTGGCGCTGCTCGCGGCTCATCAAAGCGAGGTTCTTCATCGACGCACCGCGCGCCGTAGCCTCCAGCGCATCGCACACATGGCGCGGCAGCCGCTCCAGCGGATAGTCCTGGCCGTTAGAGTAGCAAATGAGCGCGCTGGTGGTGCCATCGCTGCTCGTCGTGCCCTCGACGATGCGGCGCATGCTGAGGATGGTGCCCTGGCGTTTGCTTTCCGTGCCCTTCGCGGGCCACGGCGAGTTGTTGCCGGGTTTCACCGGATGCTCCCACTTCAGTTTCGCCGCCTCTTTTCGTCCAAACGACGTGATACGCAGATAACGGCGCTCATCGTAATGCGGCGGCGCGGGAATCGGCGTGTCGCTTTGGCTTTCCTCGACGATGAGCGTCCACGTCAGCGGATTCATTTCATTCGGTGGATTCGCGGAGACATTCTCCTGTGCATGAGGTTCGCCGTAGCGCGACTTCGGATCAGGGCCGACCTCGAACTCGGTGCCGCTGAGCTGCACGACATCGCCCCAATCGCTCGCATCAATCGTGAGCGCGGCCTTCACCTCCAACGTCTCGCCTTTATCTGAGCGAAACGTCATGCCGGTGACTCGCCCCTCCGACTTCATCGCCGCGACAGGGATGTGATTCAGCTTCAACATCACCTGGCCGCTGCTAACGTAAGGCTGCAGCATCTCGCGAAATGTCGTCTCCGCCTCCGCGGGACGAAACGTCGTGGGTCCATGCATCGGCTTCCCCGGCATCGGCGAGGCGTATTTCTTTGTGTTGAAGTCCTCGATGCGATCCATCAACTCCTTGAAGAGCCCAAAGCGATGAAACGAACGCTTCATCGGATGCCAATTCGGCCCCCAGCCGATCTCGCCCGTGCCTTTGCTCTCATCCACACACACCAGCCCCTGCTCCGTGTATTGCCCGCCCAACCACGGCCCGTCATGCACGACCGTGATCGACTTGCAGCCCATCCGTGCCGCCTGAATCGCCGCCGCCCATCCCGACTCCGTGCCACCGACGATGAGCAGGTCTGTTTGCAGTGTTTCAGCCGATGCGGGCATGCCGAACATGAACAGCAGGAAGAACAAGTAATGTGTGGGTTTCATAGTCGGCTGGGTGATGGCACGCATTGCATTATCGAGTACTCTGATGTGCAGAAAGGTGATTCATGGTTGTTTGGCGCGACTCAGCGCGAATTTCATCAGGTTCGATTCCCTGTTCACTGCCGTCTTGTGTCCAGAGCAGTTTGCGCTTGGCGGCATTGAAGTTCGAGCGCGTGAAAGTCTGCGTCCACTTCGCGTCGTCAAGAGGGCGGCTCATGGGCACGACGAGATGGAGGAGAGGATTCGTGAGCTTCAGCACTCATTTCCGCGTGCGGCCATCGTCACGCGCCTGGGCGAGCTGGGTGCTGAGTTGTTTCACGACATCGGCATGCTCAGCGGCGATGTTTTGCGTCTCTCCGACATCTTGCGTGAGATCGAAGAGCGTCTGCTGCTTGCCATCTTTGCTCTCCGTAAATTTCCAGCGGCCGGAGCGCACCGCGAGGACATCGTCTTTCGTGTCACCCTGCATGATGGCGATGGGACGGATGGGGGTGGCGAGCGATGGATCACGCAGCGCGGGCAGGATGTCGAACGAGTCCTCTCCGGCGTTTTTAGGCAGTTTTGTGCCGACGATGCTCGCGATGGTGGCGAGCAGATCGGTGAGGCAGATCGTCTGCGCCGAAGTCGACGCCGCAGGGATCTGGCCGGGCCAGCGGGCGATGAATGGCACGCGGTGCCCACCCTCGAACGGCGTGCCTTTGCCATCGTGCCAGGGGCCGTTCGTGAGGTGGCCCATGGCTTTGGCGTCGCGCTTGGCGGTGCGAAATTTTTCACGCACGCCACCGGACTCGCTGGCGAGATTGATCTTCACTTTTTGCGTGCCTTTGAAGTCGTTCGGCGTGCCGCCGTTGTCGCTGCTGAAGAAGATCAACGTGCGCTCGGAGAGCTTGAGTTCATCCAGCGTGGCGAGGATTTCACCGACATGCGCATCGAGCTCCTGGATGTGATCACCGAGCAGTCCGGCCTGGCTCGTGCCACGAAAAGGCTCTGCTGGAGTGATGTGCGTGTGGGACGCGCAGGGCGTGAAGTAGAGGAAGAACGGACGCGCGGCATTCTCGCGGATGAAACCGATGGCCTTCGCAGTGAGCATGGTGTCCACCAGGTCTTCCACACGCGGCTGCGCGACGCCTTCGGGGAAGTCGCGTCCTTCAACGATGCGAAAAGCCTCGCCTGACTTCCGCCCGACGATGTCGTGGTTCTCGATGAAGACGCGGTAGCGGTCGTTGTGGTTCTGCGGCACGCCGAAGTGGTAATCAAATCCCACCTCCAGCGGCCCGGTGATGGGCAGCGCGTTCCAATCCTTGCTGTAACCGAGATGCCACTTCCCGATCGCCGCCGAGCGATAGCCCTGTGCTTTGAGCATCGACGCGATGTTCATGCGATCCTTCTCCAGGTTGTAGTCATTTCCCTTCCGATGCAGCCGCCACGGCGAGCGTCCTGTCATCAATCCATAGCGCGATGGCGAGCAAACCGACGCCGGTGAGTGCGCGTCGGTGAAACGCGCTCCCTCACGCGCCAGCCGGTCGATATTCGGCGTTTTGATCTTCGTCGCGCCGTAGCAGCCCACATCTCCGTAGCCGAGGTCGTCGGCGAGGATGATGACGATGTTTGGCTGTGCCGCCAAGAGCACAGGGCACAGAGCAGAGAGGACGATGAGCTGGCGGATCATGATTTTTTCTTCGCTTTGACCGGTGCGGCGGCCTTGGGATGGCGCACGACCTTGATGTCGTTATTTTGTGGTGCGCCGGGAGTGCTGCGGCCGTTGCGGATGAGTTTTTCAAACGTGGCCTGCATCGCTTTCACGCGGTCGGGATGCAGCGGGGCCACGTTCATCGACTCGGCGAGGTCTTCGGCGAGGTTGTAGAGTTCCGGCTCGGCGGCAGCGATATATTTCCACGCGCCATCGCGAAAACTCGGCGTGCCGGCGCAGGCAGTGTTGATGGCGTGAGTGCGGATGGGACGATCTTCGCCTTTGAGCAGCGGCATGAGGTTGAAACTGTCCTCGCCCGCGGTCTCCGGCAGCTTCGTGCCGAGGATTTCGGCCAGTGTGGCGATGATGTCGGCTTGCAGGACGAGTTGTGAGCAAACACTACCCGCTTTGACGACGCCGGGCCATTTCACGACGAAGGGCACGCGATGGCCGCCTTCATAAACGGAGGCCTTGTAGTCACGCAGCGGCCCGCTGGGGAAGTGACCCTGCTTTTCCATGTCCTTCACGCCGATGTAGGACGCGCAGCCGTTGTCGCTGGTGAAGAGCACGAAGGTGTCGTTTTCGACGCCACCGGTTTTCAACGCCGCGAGCACGCGACCGAGCACTTGATCGGTTTCCATCACCAGATCGGCGTAATCGCTGTTCAAGCCGCTTTTGCCCTTCCATTCGGCATTCACGGCCAGCGGCGTATGCGGCGTGGTGAGCGGCAGGTAGAGCAGAAACGACTTCTTCGCCTCCGCATTTGTCGTGATGAACTTCACAGCTCGATCACTAAGTGCGGGCAAAATGCCCTCCAACTGCCAATCCGGCAGCGCGGGGCCTTGAATGCTGGCCTGGTTCTTCACGAGCTTTGACGCAGGCAGCAGCTCGCTCGGGATGCCGACGGTGCGATCACCATCGATGAAGCAATACGGCGGCCAGTTGGGCACGTCGGTGCCGAAATACTCGTCAAAGCCGCGTTCCGTCGGCCCGCCGGGGATGCGTTGTGAAAAAACGGCCTTCCAGCTCTCGCGATGCGCGTCAGTGATCACCGTGGAGACCTCGCCGCCACCACCCGGCTTGCCGCCGAAGCCGGTGAAGTGCGCCTTTTGCTCCGGCGTGATCGGCCAATCGCTGCCGAGATGCCATTTGCCGATGCAGGCCGTGCGGTAGCCGTGCTGCTGCGCCAGTTTGCCAATCGTGAGACGATCCGGTGCGATGAGCGGCTTCCCCCCCACACCGACGATGCCGGACTGCAACGTCGTCCGCCAATGATAGCGCCCCGTGAGCAGCGTGTAGCGAGATGGCGAACAGCAGCCCGAGCTGGAATGCCCGTCCGTGAAGCGCATCCCCTCCGCCGCGAGGCGATCCATGTTCGGCGTGGGGATTTTGGAGCGCTCCGGGTTGTTCGCATGCATGTCGCCGTAGCCGAGGTCATCGGCGAGGATGATGACAATGTTTGGCTGCGCTGCGAAGAGGGCGGGGCAGAGGGTGAGTAAGAAAAGGAAGTGTTTCATGGAGGTTGTTTTGGCTGACAGCAAATAGGGGCAGAAAAATGAATCTCTGATATTTGCTGCCCCCATTTCTCTGTCAGCGTTTTGGAAGGATCGTTTGGAGGTTGATGCGGTGACGGCTGATGTTGGCCCAGATGAGACTTTCAATGTCGAGGTGGTTTGCCATGCGCTGGATGTGACTGGCGAAACGGGCCTGACTTGCCGTGCTTTCAAAGGCGGTGAGCTTGAAGGCTGTTTTTCCCGTCACGAAGCGCATGTTTTGAGGCCCAAGATCCTCTCCCTCAAAAAGCACGCTGATAGGTCGAATCACGCGTTCCTCGCCGCCACAAAAGCGGCTGATGGCTTCCTCATACAGTCCGAGATCAAGGCACGAACCCCAATCCTGAAGCAAGTCGGTGAGGATGGCGAGAAAGGCGTCCGCCCCGGACTTTTGCAGATCGAGTCCCTCCGTTACGATTTGAAACTGATGGCGATCTTGATGGCTGAGCTGGTTGTTCACGAAGTCGCGCTGCATTTTCTCCGGTCGCACATTGATAAGCATGCCATGCCAGAGTTCCGCCAGCATCAGGTAGTGGAGCAGTTGAGCTTTATGACGCGGCGAGAGAGCCTCTACCACTTTGAACTCGAACACGCCTCCGAGAATGACAAGCACATCCAGAAAGTAGAACTTTTTGAAGCTTTGGTGAGTCACCAAAATTGGTGCTTCGAGGATGACATCTGGACGCCGAAGCGCGAGGGCCTTCTTGTAGTGTTTTTCATCAAAGAAGCGTCCCAGTTCATGGCGGATCGCCAGCACATCGGCAAACAC
>Ga0075152_10003437_pt1 | contig 11056 bp, 10 predicted proteins | sample JI61114C2DNA_FD_70964 | JGI IMG/M metagenome (GOLD analysis project Ga0075152, IMG submission 70964) | Wastewater effluent complex algal communities from Wisconsin, to seasonally profile nutrient transformation and Carbon sequestration -... | ecosystem: Engineered > WWTP > Effluent > Algae...
AAACGCCAGCGGTGGAGCGATCAGTATGCGACGGACGGCGGTTGGACGATATGAGCTCACGTTCGACGGTCTTGCGAACGCGAACACGTCGGTGCTCCGTGAGACTGTCCTGGTGACGCCGTACGGCGGCGTGAACGTGCACTGCGGTGTCGGCTCCTGGAGTAGCGCCAACACGACGGATCTGCTGGCCACGGTGCTCTGCACCGACTTGCCGGGCGCACCGCTCAACGCGTCGTTTCAGGTTGCGGTCATCGGGTCCACGTCGTTGGACGGATCGTTCGGATTTCTCTGGACGCCTTCGGGCGCTGGAGGCGCCATCACTCCGCGGTACGCGTTCTCGACCGGGGCGGGCGCCGTGACGTATTCCCGAGCGTCAATGGGTTCGTATACTGTGAACTATGCGACCGCGCCATTCACCAACGGCTCACAGGTCATCAGTTCACCGTACGGCGATCCACTCAACCGCTACTGCTGGAATGCCGGGTGGAACGATGCGGGCTCAAGCTCCAACTTTCAGTGCGCCGCAAGCTCCGACAACACGCTGGCTGATGCCGAGTTCACGTCGCTGATGTTCGACCGCGGCCGCGCTGGCAAGCGGTGGGGATACGCCTGGAATTCCTCGAGCGCCGCGGTGCAGGACGCGGTCTATACGCCAAGCCCCTTCTACCAGCGTCAGTCCAATGGTCAGAACGTAACCATGAAGCGGTCGGGTATTGGCGCGTACACTGTGACCTTCACGGGTCTGGGGCGCGGGGCAGGGCAGACCGATGTCGTGCTTGTTTCAACCTATGGCAATTCGTCGTTCGCGCATTGCACGGTTACGAGCTGGAACGGCGCGGGTGCCGACCTGACGGCCGACGTGCGCTGTGTCGATCGTCGTACGCAGGTCTCGGCCAACGCATCCTTCACGATCTTTCTGCTGGAGTAGTACGGATCGCATCACCGCAGCGCGTGCACACCCATTGGGCTGCGCGCGCTGCGGTGGTGCGCGCGTTCCCGGTGCGCGGGTTCCTGTGGTCGACCCCGCGCCAATGCTGTTCCGACAAGACGGTCACGCCCCCGCATACCACGAATATCCCCACCTGTCGGGCCCAATGCCTGTGAGCGTGTCGGTCACCACGATGCGGTTGATGAACTTGACGCTCTTGTATCCGCGCTGACGCGGCACACGCAATCGCAGCGGGCCGCCAAACGGCACGGGGAGATCGCCGCCGTTCATGCCGAGTGCGAGCAACGTCTGCGGGTGTTTCGCTTCGTCGATATCGATACTGTCGGTCCAGTAGGGATCGGCCGAGAAGTACACCACGTATCGGGCCGTCGGGCGCGCACCGGCCGCGGTGAGCACGGCGGCCAACGGCGTTCCGCTCCACTCGGCGATGTACGACCACCCCTCTTCGCACATCACTTCGGTGATCTGGGACCGTTGTTCCATGGCACGCAACTGCGGCAGTGACAGCGAGAGCGGACGATCCACGAGCCCTTGCACCTCGAGGCGCCAGTCGACAAATCCGGCGGCTTGATGACGCAGAAACGCTTCGCTGAACGGCGCTAGTTCGTTGGCAAAGGGTTTCTCGGAAATCATCGCGCGCGGAAACTCGCGCGCGAGCGCATGACGTCCAAAGAGGCGATGTGCGGCGTACGTCATCGTGGCGCCAGCGCCGTACAGACCATTGGCATCAGGCGGAATGAGCCCGTACTTGCGACCAACGGCCCGTGCCGCTGCGCCCACCGCAGCACCGGCCGTGACGACACCACCCACCAGCAACGCGCGCCGAGTGAGCAGACTCATGAGGTGGTCTCCGCCGTGCCGGTGATCATCGCCTTGGTGCGGGCGCGAAAACCTGCGAGTGCAATCATGCCCACGTGAATCAGTGTTAATAGCGCAAGCGCGATGGTGGCCAGGAAATGCAGCGTGCGCGCCGACTGTCGGCCGCCGAGCAGGTCGACGCTTCGCGGAAAGACGGCGGTAAAGGCGGGTGCCATGGCGAGGCCCGTCCAGATGATCAGCGGCACGAGCGCGAACACCAGCAGCAGATACGAGAGTCGCTGGACCGTGTTGTACGAGAGTGGATCGCCGCGCGCGGCGGTGGCCAGACGCAGGTGCGCTGCGAGCTCGGCGCGGAGCGCTGGCCAGCGACGGTGACCGGCGTCAGGAACGAGATCACGCTGAAAGTGCCGTTTGGCAAAGCCGCGCCACACATAGACCAGGCCCGTGAACAGCAGCAACCACGCGGCCTGGAAGTGGAGATAGAGACTCCATCCGTTCTGGTCCGGGAGCACGAAGCTGTAGCCGGTCGGCACCATCGCACGTGATGACGGCACCGGCAACGTGAATGCGGGCGCCATGTTCACGTTGCCCGTCTCACCCCAGTAGAAACGCGGATGGGACAGCACCACCTCGAAGCCGCTGAGCAGCAACGCGAAGATGGCGATCGTCGTGAGCCAGTGCGTGACGCGGACGAAGGCTGCGTGGCGGGGCGCTCGACGCGGCGGCGTGGTCGGGGGCATACGGTCTAGAGTACGTGCGGGGGCAGGGGCCCGATAGGCGAGGCGACGGGACGACCGGAGGCCGATCCCGACCCCATGCAAACCCTCCCGCCCTTCCGGCTGTCGTAGTATCGTCGCGATACCTAGAAACCTATGTATAGGACGCCCGATGCCACGAAACAGCCATCTGCGGGGAACCATCGAACTCCTGGTCCTCTCCACCCTCGCCTGGGGACCCCGCCACGGTTATGCCATCGCCCGGTGGCTCGAAGACAAGTCCGAGGAGGGGTTTCGCGCGGAGGAAGGCACGCTGTATCCGGCGCTCCATCGCATGGAGCAGCGCAAACTCATCGCCAGTGACTGGCGCATGTCGGAGCTCGGGCGCCCGGCCAAGTTCTATCGCCTGACGGCCGCGGGCAAACGCGAGCTCACGCGTGAACGGGAGGAATGGCGCGCGTTTGCCCGGTCCGTCGCGCTGGTGCTCGAGGCCGTGCCATGAAGACCCCGCGCGAAGGCGACATTGAACGCGAGGTGGTGCCTCGTGCCGTGGACGCACGCGTCGATCAGGAACTGGCGTTTCATCTCGAGATGCGAACGCGGGAGTTGATCGCGCGCGGTGTCGAACCGGCGGAGGCGGAGCGGCAGGCACGTGACTCGTTCGGCGATGTGAGCAGCGTGCGCGCCGAACTCCGGCGCATCGGCCGCGCCACCGACGGCGCCGAACGACGTACGCGGTTTGTCGCCGAGGCGGCGCAGGACATCCGGTTCGCCTGGCGTATGGTGATGCGTCGACGTTCGGCGTCGCTCCTCATCATTGCGGTCCTCGCGCTTGGGATCGGCGCCACCACGGCCATCTTCAGCGTCGTCGACGGAGTGCTGCTGCGTCCGCTGCCGTTCCCCGAACCCGATCGATTGGCCGCCGTGTGGATCGGACAGCCGTCGCTGGCCGGTGATCCCGTACTCGGCTCACTCGCGGAGGCCACGCCGGTCGGCAACGAGGAGTATCGCGCCATTCGTCGCGCGACGCGCGGCTTCGCGACCATTGGCCTCTTCGGCATGGGCTCCGTCAACCTCGCCACCGACGACGGCGCGGAGCCCGTGTCGCTCGGCAGTGTGACGCAGTCCGTCTTTGAAACGCTGCGCGTCGCGCCGGTACTTGGACGCACCTTCACCATGGGAGAGGACGCGCTGGGTGGGCCCAACGTGGGCGTGCTCAGTTATGAGGCGTGGCGTGGGCGGTATGGCGGCGACTCGGCGATTCTCGGTCGTAGTATCACGCTCAGTGGCACACCGTATACCATCATTGGCGTGATGCCCGCCGGATTCCGTCTGGACCGCACCGTCGATGTGCCGTTTGTGTGGACGCCTGCGTTGCGCGATTCATCCGACCTTCCAGAGCGCCACAATCGCAACTACCGCAGCATCGCGCGTCTCGCCAGTGGCGCCACGTTCGCGGGTGCGGCGCAGCAAGCCACTCCCGCGCTGCGTGAGATCAACGGCGACACCTCCATCAATGTCCGTGTGGCCCCGTGGCAGCAGGATCAGGCGCGCACGGCGAGTAAACCGGTGCTGTTGTTGCTCGCGGCGGCCGGCCTGTTGTTGCTCATTGCTTGTGTCAACGTGGCGCTCCTGCAACTCGGGGAAGTCGGCGCGCGTCGTCGTGAGATCACGGTGCGTGTCGCGCTTGGCGCCGGCCAGGGTCGGTTGGTGCGGCAGCTGCTCGGCGAAAGCCTTGTCCTTTCCTGTACGGCCGGTGTGCTGGGCAGCGCACTGGCGTGGGCCATGTTGAAGGCACTGCTGGCCATCGCGCCCGAGCGGCTTCCCGGACTCGACGCCGTGCAAATCGATGGCCGAGTGCTGCTGTTCGCGCTGCTCGTGGCGATTGCGACTGGGTTGGCTTTCGGCATCGTGCCAGCATGGCTGGTGGGTCGCGGCGGCCCCGCAGGCGCTGTGCGCGCGGGCACGGGGCAAAGCGCCCGAGGCGCCGCCCTCTTGCAGCGGTCGCTGCTGGCGGCGCAGATCGCGATGTCGATGGTCATGCTGGTCATGAGCGTGCTTCTGGGGCAAAGCCTCAAACGCTTGTCCAACGTGGATCCAGGTTTTCGTCCCGAGTCGCTGACTGCGGTCCGCGCGACCATACCGTGGGACTACCCGGGAGAACGCGTGCGGGAGCTGCTCGTGCAGGCGCGCCGTCGGCTTGCCGACCTTCCCGGTGTTCGCGATGTCGCCATCAGCAGCTCAGCACCGTTTGTCGGGGGATCCAGTAGTTCACCCGTTCAACTGGATGCATCGATTGCGGGCGACCGACAGCCACTGCACACCATGCAGTTGTATGTGTCCACGAACTATTTCGACGTCATGGGCATTCGGCTGGTCGCTGGTCGGGCGTTTCAATCGGGAGATCTGGCCGGCAGTCTCCCGGTGGCTGTTGTGAACGAATCGATGGTGCGCCGAGACTTTGGCTCGGTCCCGGCGATCGGACAACGCGTGCGGCATCAGGGAGTGTGGCGTACGATTGTCGGTGTTGTCGTTGATGTGCATGGCAAGTCACTGACCACGGACGACGGGGCAGGGATCTACGTGCCGGTCGATCAGCATCCCATCACGGCGCCGACGTTTCTCGTGCGTGCGCCGTATGCGGCACTGCAGACGCCGTCGCTGCGCCTGATGCTGCGTGAGCTGGATGCGCAAATGGTACTCCGTGCCACAACGCCGCTGCCGGACGCCATCGCACGTTCGTACGGTGCGCAGCGGTATCGCACGATACTGTTCACGACGTTCGGCGCCTTTGCCGCTCTGCTGGCCGCCGTTGGACTCTACGGCATCAGCGTGCGCGCGTCGGCGCGGCGAGTCCGTGAGATTGGTATCCGCGCGGCTGTCGGCGGCTCGCCGTCCAGCATTGTGCGCCTGCTGGTGCGTGACGCGACGCGCGGTGTGGCCGCGGGCGTTTTGGTCGGTATTCCTGCGGCGATGCTCACGGCACGTGCGCTTGCCGAGTATCTGTTTGCGGTTTCACCGACGGCGCCGGCCGCGTACGTGGGCGTGGCGGCGATGCTCAGCGTGACCGCGCTGGCGGCCAGTGCCTGGCCAGCGTGGCAGGCGGCGCGGTTGGATCCGGTGAAGGCGTTACGGGGGGAGTAGGGGTTGTTCAGTTCGCGACCCGGCGTCAGCAACGCGAAACCAAGCACGCCGACGTCGCCTACACTTGTGAAGCGGGCGAAGTGAGGATGCGGAATCAACTTCCGCGCGCACGTACCCGTGCTACGGGGCAATCTCCTCAAGCGCAGGCTTCGCCGCCTTCTTCGGCGAACGGCAGTTCGTGACATCGCAGTGGCAGTCACCCTCTACACCGCCGCAGGAACCCTTGAGCCGACGACCGGAGACCGCGACGCCAACGGCCATCGCCGCCATGGCGATCGCGATCACGGCTATCGTGAGCAGCAGCACAAGCATCGTGAATCCTGTGGCTACGGATGGGAACGGCTGTCGCGCTCGATCGTTGCTACGTCCTTCGGCTCCAGCTAGCGCATCACCGCCGCGTTGAATCCGGCCGTCATGCGCTCTTGAACCTCGCCGTTTGGCCCGGCAATCAGCAAGAGCACGTCGAGCCCGTTGGCTTGGGCCATGGCCCACGCCCGCTCCGGCCCTACCACCATCAGCGCTGTGGCCCAGGCATCGGCCATCGAACACTGCTGGTGCAACACCGACGCGGCCAGCAATCGATGCTGCACCGGTCTCCCCGTGGAGGGATCAATGGTATGCACGTACCGCACACCGTCCACATCGTGAAAATCGCGATAGTTGCCTGACGTCGCCAACGCCCGGTCGGCCAGTCCGACCACCAATCGCACGCGGCGCTGATCGACGTCCGGCTGTTCGATTCCCACACGAAATGGCTGTCCCTGCGCGTTGCGTCCCCGGGCGCGTACTTCGCCGCCGACTTCCACGAAGTGATTCGCTTCGCCGCGAGACGTCAGCAGCGCCGAGACGAGGTCGACGGTGAAGCCCTGCGCGATGGCTGAGAGATCGATCTCGAGATGCGGGTGGGTTTTGGTGAGCGACTGGCCGCCCAGTTGCAGCTTCTGCCATCCAACGCGCGCTCGCAGTGAATCGAGCGCGGCACTGTCCGGCGCCCGGTCGAGCACGCCAGCGGGACCAAACCCCCACGCGTCCACCAGCGGACCCACCGTCACGTCAAATGCGCCATCCGACGCATGCGACACAACAAGCGACTGTCGCAGCACCTCGGCCAGCGGCGCAGAAATTGCCACCGCTGATGGCGAGGTATTGCGATTGAGCCGTGAGAGCTCCGAGGTGGAATCGTAGGTGGACATCTGCGCGTCAACCGCGGCCAGCAGCGAGTCGACCGCAAACTGCAGCGACGCCACCACCGAATCCGGTCGCGGACCGTTCAACACGACGCTGTAGGTTGAACCCTGCGCGGGGCCCCCGAAGCGCGCCACGGAGGGTTCGATCTGATCGCGGGTTCGATACACGTACAGCGAGGCACCCACGAGCGCGAGCAACGTCACCCACCACCGCCAGGACGCCTGCGAAATGCTGAACGTCGCGCGCGCGGCCATCATCGACGCCTTGTCAGCCGAAGTCGTCGAACGCGACGTTCTCGCGCGGCACGCCCAGATTCTCCAGCATGCCCATGCACGCTTTGAGCATCATGGGCGGTCCACAGAGATAGTACTCAACGTCCTCTGGCGACGGATGCTTCGACAGGTAGTCGCGCAGCAGCACCTGATGAATGAATCCGGTGGCGCCGGTCCAGTGGTCTTCTGGCTTGGGTTCGGACAATGCCAGATGCCAGGAGAAGTTCGGATTCTCGCGCTGGATCGCGTCAAAGTCCTCGACGTAGAACGCTTCTTTCAATGAACGCGCACCATACCAGAACGTGACCTTCCGATCGCTGTGCACCCTGCGAAACAGGTCGTAGATATGCGATCGCATTGGCGCCATGCCCGCGCCACCGCCAATGAAGCACATCTCGTTCTGCGTGTCCTTGGCAAAGAACTCGCCGAAGGGGCCCGAGATCACCACCTCGTCGCCCGGCTTGAGATTGAAGATGTACGACGACATGATGCCGGCGGTGATGCCCATCGTGCGCGGTGGCGGCGTGGCCACGCGCACGTTCAGCATGATGATGTCACTCTCCAGCGGAAAGTTCGCCATGGAATAGGCACGCGACACCGCTTCCGTGCTGGTTGACGTCAGGTCCCACAGCTTGAACGTGTCCCAGTCTTCACGATACTCCGCACCGATATCAAAATCGCGGTAGTGCACCGTGTGCGGCGGACACTCGATCTGGATATACCCACCGGCCCGAAACGGTACGGCTTCACCGGGCGGCAGCTCCAGCACCAATTCCTTGATGAACGTGGCCACGTTGTTGTTGGATCGCACGCGGCAATGCCATTTCCGTACCCCGAAGATCGCCTCGTCGAGGTGAATCTTCATGTTCTGCTTGACCTTGACCTGACAGGACAAGCGCACGCCACCCCGCGCCTCGCCGCGCGTGACCAATCCAGATTCCGTAGGCAGCAACGACCCGCCGCCCTCGTGCACTTCCACTTTGCATACGCCGCATGATCCCTTGCCGCCGCATGCGGACGGGACAAAGATCTTCTGTTCGGCGAGGGTACTGAGCAGCGTGCCGCCGGCTTTGACGTGCAGCGACTTGGCCGGGTCGTCGTTCACGACGATCAGCACCTCGCCGCTTTGCACGAGGCGCGCCTTGGCGCCCATGAGCACGCTCACCATCAGCAGCACCAGCACCACGAAGACGGTGACACCCACCACGATGGTCAGCATGTCGTCATCTCAGAGCTGGATCCCGGCGAACGCCATGAAGCAGATGGCCAGCAGCCCCGTCACCATGAACGTCAGCCCCAACCCGCGTAGCGCCACCGGCGGATTGGAATAGCGCAGCTTCTCGCGCACGGCGGCCAGCGCGACGATGGCCAGCAGCCATCCGATCCCCGAGCCGACGCCATACACCGTGCTTTCGGCCAAGTTGTAGTCGCGCTGATCCATGAACAGGCTGCCACCCAGAATCGCGCAGTTCACGGCGATGAGTGGCAGGAACACGCCCAACGCGCCGTACAGGGCAGGGGCAAACCGTTCGACCGCCATCTCCACGATCTGTGTGAGCGCGGCAATGGTGCCGATGAAGCTGAGGAACACAAGAAACGACAGGTCGACCGTGGCCAACGCCGGATGCAGCCACGCCAACGCGCCGTCGCGCAAGACCGTGTGCAGCAGGACGTTGTTGAGTGGCACCGTGATGCCAAGCACGAACGTGACCGCGATACCCAGGCCAACGGCGTTGGACACTTTCTTGGACACGGCCAGCAGGGAGCACATGCCAAGAAAGAACGACAGCGCCATGTTCTCGACGAACACGCTCTTTACGAACAGGCTGAGATAGTGCTGAAGCATGTCTCGTGGCCTCTCAGGCCGCCCGCTTGCGCGCGGCGTCGTCGGCGTTGGCCGCGGGGACATCATGCGCCGGCGATTCGATGTGCACCGTCGCTTCGTGCTCGCGTTGCGCCGGCTTCCATGTGCGGAGCGCCCAGATCAGCCCACCGATCAAGAAGAATGCGGCCGGCGACAATACCATCAGCCCGTTGGGTTGATACCAGCCGCCGTCGGTGACCAGTGGAAGCACCTTCATGCCGAAAAAGCGTCCCGAACCGAGCAACTCGCGAATCGCGGCCACCAACAGCAGCACGATACTGTATCCGCCGCCATTCCCCACCGCATCAAAAAAGCTGGCCTTGGGACCGTTCTGCATGGCAAAGGCTTCCGCGCGGCCCATCAGAATGCAGTTGGTGATGATCAGTCCGACAAACACCGAGAGCTGCTTGGACACGGTGTACGAATAGGCTTTGAGCAACTGGTCGGTCACAATCACCATTGAGGAAATGATGGTGAGTTGGACGATGATGCGGATGCTCGACGGAATCCAGTTGCGTATGAGGCTGATCGACACGTTGCTGGCGATCAACACGCCAGTCACGGCCAGCGCCATGACCATCGATGTCGAGAGCATGGTGGTCACGGCCAACGCCGAGCAAATGCCCAGCACCTGTCGGCCAATGGGATTCTCGTCGATGAGCGGATCGAGAAGGGTGGCTCGTGTCTTCTTGTCGAACATCATGAGGTCTTCTCGCCGTGCGAGGTGCGAAAGCGCTCGAGATACTTGCCAAAACCGTCAGGGCCAAGCCAGAAGTGCACGGTGTTCGACACGCCGCGTGAGGTGATGGTCGCGCCGGAAATGCCCTCAATGCGATGCGGATCGGTGGTGGCGGGACCCGTGGCGCCTTTCACCACACGCACCGTCACCGTGCCGCTGTCATCATACACGACGCGCCCCTTCCACTGCGCCTGCCAGCGCGGGTTTTCAATCTCGCCGCCAAGGCCTGGGGTCTCGCCGTGTTCGTAGAACGTGATGCCCGAAACCGTGTTCGCATTGGCCTCGAGGGCAATGTAGCCGTACATCGTGGACCAGAGTCCGTACCCCTGGATGGGGATGATCAGCAGCTTCACCGCACCACGGTCTTTGACTTCGTACACCAGCCCCATTCGTGGCACACGCAACACACGCGCGTCGTTTTCGTCGGCCGGATCACTCTGCGCCGGGTCGCGCGAGGCGGCCCGCTGGTCGTAGCTGTTGGCGTCCACGCTATCCACGTACGCGCCCGACCGCAGGTCGACCACGCGCGGGGTGATATTCGCCTGGAAGCGCTCGAGAATCTCGCTGCGCGACAGCTCGTCGGTGCCGGACATCAAGCCCGCCACGCCGAGCACCTTGCTGAGACGGTCGACGCGTTGATTCTCGGCCTGTGTCGGTCGCAACAACACGGCGGCTCCCGCAATGGGAATCGCGCAGACGAGACACACAACGGCGGCAAAGCCCACCGTGTACGCCACCGAATCACGTCGAAGAGCGAACATAGCGGGCGGCCCTCCGGCGGATGTTGGCGCGGACCACGGCGTGGTCGATGAGCGGTGCGAACATGTTCATGAACAGGATGGCCAGCATCATGCCTTCCGGGTACGCTGGATTGACGCAGCGAATCAGAATGCAGAGAAAGCCAATGAGAAATCCGTAGATCAGCTTGCCCGTGGACGTGAACGCCGACGAGACCGGATCGGTCGCCATGAAGACGGTACCAAACGCCCAACCGCCCAGCACAAAGTGCCAGTACCACGGCAGATTGAGCATGGGATTGGTCGTCGATCCGATCGAGGAGAGGCCGATCGCAGTGACGGCAGTCCCCACGAGCACGCCCAGCATCGTCTGCCAGGCGGCGATGCGGGTCAGCAGCAACACCGCCGCGCCGATGAGCACGGCCAGCACCGATGTTTCGCCCATCGACCCCGGTATGAATCCGAGGAACGCATCGGCAAACGTATGCCCGGGCAGATGACCCGCGCCTTCGGCATACGACGACAACCAGGTGGCCCCGCTGTGCCCATCGGCGGGAACGGCGGCGACCCACACGTTGCCTGAGATCTGCGCCGGATACGCGAAGAACAGAAACGCGCGCGCAACGAG
>Ga0075152_10003438_pt1 | contig 11055 bp, 6 predicted proteins | sample JI61114C2DNA_FD_70964 | JGI IMG/M metagenome (GOLD analysis project Ga0075152, IMG submission 70964) | Wastewater effluent complex algal communities from Wisconsin, to seasonally profile nutrient transformation and Carbon sequestration -... | ecosystem: Engineered > WWTP > Effluent > Algae...
GATCTGGTACCCGTACAAGGACAAGCTCGCCGCCGCCTTCGACGTGTTCCGCGGCGTCGCCACCAAGTCGATCGGCAAGGTCATCAAGGGCTTCCTCGGCCTGCGCAAGGCCAGCATCGACGGCCACAAGAGCGACGACTCCAAGAGCTGAGGACAGCGCCGCGCGGCGGTTGACATCACGCGCCGTCCAGGTAACGTCGCAGCGATGTCCGAGGTCCCAAGGCCAAAGCAGGAGCGCTGGGGCACGCGCGTGGGCCTGGTGCTCGCGGTCGCCGGCAACGCGGTCGGCCTCGGCAACTTCCTGCGCTTCCCCGCCCAGGCCGCGCAAAACGGCGGCGGCGCGTTCCTCATCCCCTACCTGATCTCGTTCCTGCTGATGGGCCTGCCCCTGCTGTGGGTCGAGTGGGCGATCGGTCGCCACGGCGGACAATACGGCCACCACGCCTCCCCCGGCATGTTCGCCCGCCTCGGCCGCGCGCCCTGGCTCAAGTACGTCGGCGTCTTCGGCCTGTTCACCAACCTGACCGTCGCCGCGTACTACTGCTACATCGAGAGCTGGACGCTGGCCTACGTCTGGCACTCGCTGGTCGGGACCTTCACGGGCACCGACCCGAAGGACTTCTTCGCCAGCTACCTCGGGACCAACGAGGCCTCGCTGTCCGCGGTCCCGCGCGAGGCGCTGTGCTGGTTCCTGGCGACCCTCGCGCTCAATACGTACATCCTCTCGCGCGGCCTGGTGAAGGGCGTCGAGCTGGCGGCGAAGATCGGCATGCCGCTGCTCCTGATCTTCGGCGCGGTGCTGGCGATCAACGGCCTCGGCCTCGGGCCCGGCGACCCCGGCGTGATCGAGAGCCCGCTCGTCGGCCTCAACTTCGTGTGGCAGCCGCAGACCTCGGGCCTGATGAACCCCAGCACCTGGCTGGCCGCCGCGGGCCAGGTGTTCTTCACGCTCTCGGTCGGCATGGGCTCGATCCACTGCTACGCCGCCTACCTGCGCGAGCGCGACGACATCACCCTCAACGCGACCACGGCCGGCGGCGTCAACGAGTTCGTCGAGGTCATCCTCGGCAGCGCGATCTTGATCCCGATCGCCACCGCCTACCTCGGCCTCAACGTCGTCCAGGCGGCCACCGCCGGCGGCAGCGGCTTCGGCATGGCCTTCACGACCCTGCCGACACTGTTCAACAACTGGGGCGCCTTCGGCCCGATCGCCGGGGCGATGTGGTTCGGCCTGCTGTTCTTCGCCGGCGTGACCTCCTCGCTGGCGATGGGCCAGCCGGTGGTCGCCTTCCTGCAGGACGAGTTCAAGGTCCGCCGGGCGCCGGCGGCCGGGGCCTTCGGCGCCGCGACCCTGCTGCTCGGGCTGCTGTGCGTGATCCTGTTCCCGGGCGGCGCCTTCGACGAGTTCGACTTCTGGACCGGGACCTTCTCGCTGATCATCTTCGCCTTCCTCGAGGTGATCATCTTCGGGTGGATCTTCGGCATCGACCGCGGCTGGGCGGAGATCCAGCGCGGCGGCGACCTCAAGCTCCCGAACTTCTTCAAGTACGTGATCAAGTACGTCACCCCGACCTTCATCGGCGTGGTCCTGCTCGGCGCGCTGATCAAGCCCCTGGGCTCCTGGGGCGACGCCGTCGGCGCCCTGGTCAGCACCGGCAGCTGGCCCTTCGACCCGGGCAGCGTGATCGGCAAGCTCCTCCACGTCGGCGCCACCGAGGGCAACTTCATCGACGGCGAGATCACCCGCGTCGGCGTCGAGAACCTCAGCCGCATCGTCCTCGTCACCGTGTTCGTGCTGGTCGCCCTGCTGGTCCGCAAGGCCTTCAAGGGCCGCACGATCACCCATGAGCGCCAGGAAGGAGGCACCCGGCTATGACCGACAGCGCCTGGATCATGCTCGCCCTCACCTGGACGGCCGTCGGCGGCGCCGCGATCTACCTCGTCTACAGGGTCCTCACCACGCCGCCGCGTAACGACGACTGACACGGCGATTGACCCCGCGACCAGCGCGAGCCCTCACATCCCGGGCCTGCTCGTCGGGGCTCGGGGGAAGCCCGGCGCGAGCACCCCGGCCATGCGCTCGGGTCGCCGCACGCCCTGCTCGGACATCGCCAGGTCCGCCGACGCGATCAGCTGCGCGCCCGCGTCGCCGCCGAGCAGCTGGCCGCAGCGGCGCCGCGCCGCCGCGCCGTAGAGCGCCATGTCGACCGCGCGAAAGCCCTGCTCCGCCGCGCGCAGGCTGTGGATCGCCCGCTCCGGTTGCCGGTACACCACCAGCAAGCCGGCGTGCACCAGCTCGATGAAGGGCGTCGCCCACAGCGTCCGCTCGCCGCGCAGCGCGTCGAGGTCGGCCTCGACCCCGCGCAGCAGGCCCGCGCGCTCGCTGTCGCCGTGGTCCGCGTGCAGGTGCTCGAGCGCGACCCCGGCCCGCAGCGCGTGCAGCATCACCCGCGTCCACTGGCCCTCGAACAGGTAGCTGCGCGCGAACTCCTGCCACTCGCGCTTGAGGCGGCCCCACGCGGCGCTCTGATCGCCGCTGTAGAGGTCGACGTGCAGGCCGCCGATGAAGGTCCACAGGCGCGGCACGTTGGCCGCCTCGTCGGGCCAGCGCTGCTGCACGTAGGCGAGCTCGGCGCGGGCGCGCGGGAGGTCGTCGTCGGCCAGCCAGAACGCGACCTGGGGCCCGGCGCGCAGGAGGGTGTCGGCCCAGGTGTCGTCGCGCTCGCGGGCCTCGGCGATGAAGGTCGCCATGCGCATGCCGAGCACGCGCAGCTCGCCGAGCAGGAACAGCGCGACCAGCCGAAACACCTGGGCGCTGGTGATCTCGTAGGCGGCGCCGACACACTCGCCGCGGAAGATCTGCTCGGCGCGGTCGAGCAGGCCGATCGCCTCCTGCCAGCGCCCGAAGTGGAAGCCCGCGATCCCGCGCGCCAGGGCCAGCAGGCCGCGCGGGAGCCCCTCGGCGAGCCGCTGGGCCAGCGCGGTCGCCTGGGTCGCCGTGCGCTCGACCCGCTCGTGCGCCGCCTCGCCGCGCACCGACACGAAGGCGACCTCGCTGGCGAGCGCGCAGGCCGCGTGGAACATATGACCTGTCTTCAGGGCCATGTTCAAATAACGCGCCTGGAACAGGGTCGCCAGCAGCGGGTCGTGGATCGACACGCTGCTCGAGATCGTGTGACACACGTTCATCCGCACCAGCTCGGCGCGGTCGATGCTCGCCGGGTCGCGCTCGCGCAAGCTCAGGCCGCGCAGCTTCAGGCGCGCGCGCTCGTACAGCAGCGCCGCGCCGAGGCCCCGCGGGGTCGCGGGGATGCTGAGACCCACCTCGGCGGCGACCTGCCGCATCGTCGCCGTGCCCTCGGCGAGCTGGCCGGCGCGCAGCAGCTGCCCGGTCGCCCGCCGCCGCAGGTCGAGCCCGGCCTCCGCCGGCATCACCGCCGCCGCCTCGAGGTACAGCTTCGCCGCCTTGATCCCCCGGCCCGCGCTGGCCAGCGCGTCCGCCAGCCGACACGTCAGCTCCCCGCGCGCCGGGTCGTTCTTCGGCTTGAACTCGAGCGCCAGCCGGTACAGCCGCGCCGCCCGGTCGAAGGCCAGCGCCGCCGCCGCCTGCTCCGCGGCCATCTGCGCGTAGTCGGCCGCCCGCTCCCACTCGCCCGCCTCGCGGAAGTGCAGCGCCAGCGCGTCCGAGTCGCGGTCGCCCGCCGCCTCCATCGCGAACGCGAGCTGCCGGTGCCGGACCTTGACGCCCTCGCCCCCGAGGCTGCCGAGCACGACCTCGCGGATGCGGTCGTGATAGGTCTCGACCGTGCGCTCGTCGCCGGTGAGCACCAGATGCTCGCCGCGCAGGGTCGCCAGCGCGGTGCGGTCCTCGCCCTGCACGCCCGCGGCCACCGCGGCGAGCCGCACATCGACCGGGCCACCGGCGACCGCGACGACCTCGAGCAGGCCACGCGCGCCGGGCGGGAGCGCGTCGAGGCGGGCGAGCAGCACCTGGTCGAGCGAGACCTCGCCCGGCCGCGAGCCGCCGGCGATCGCGTAGCGGACCAGCTCGCGGACGAACAGCGGCGAGCCGTGGGCCTCGTGGGCGATCTGCCGCGCGCGGCCCTTGAGCTGCGGCGCGCGCTCGGCCAGCAGCTGCAAGGCGAGGTCCGCGGCCTCCTCCTCCGACAGCGGGCCGACCTCGATCTGCCGCATGTCGACCTCGCCGCGCGCCGCCTCGCGCAGCGCCCCCAGCACCGCCCCGTTGCTCGCCTCGCTGCGATAGCTGGCGATCAGCAGCAGCGCCGGCGCGTCCGGCGGACGCAGCAGGTCGGCCAGCAGCGCCGCGCTGTCACGGTCGCCCCACTGCAGATCGTCGATGTGCAACACCAGCGACTTGCGGTCCGCCAGCCGCGCCAGCAGCTCCTTCAGCGCCGCGAACGCCCGCCGACGCAGCTCCCGCGGGTCCGGGCTCTCACCCATGCGCGGCGGCGACTGCGACACCGCCTTCACCCGCTGCAGCACCGGGAACACCCGCGCCAGCGCCAGGATGTCCCGCGGCATCAGCTCCGCCGCACGCGACTCCGGCAGCCGCATCAGGTGCTGACACAACGCGTCGACCAGGCTGTCGAGCGCCTTGAACGACACCGACTCGCGCTCGTAGCAGCGACCCACCAGCGTCACCGCCCGGTCGCTGCGCTGCAGTCGCGCCAGGAACTCGCGCACCAGCGCCGACTTGCCCATGCCCGAGCGGCCGCACACGTGCACCGCCACCGCCCGGCCGCGGTGGGTCGCGCCGAACGCGTCCTGCAGCGCCGCGAGGTGGGCCGCGCGGCCGAGGAACAGGTCGCCCGAGTCGCGGCGGACCGCGTCGCGCGGACGGATGCCGCTCGGCCCGGTGCCGACCCGCCGCAGCACCTCGGCCGCCGCCGGTCGCTTGCTCGGGTCGCGCTGCAGCAGGGCGACGCACAGCGCCTCGAGGTCCTCGGGGACGCCGGGCACCAGGGTCGAGGGCGACGGCGCGTCGCGCTCTTGCTTGGCGAGCAGGACCTTGAGGCCCTTGCCGCGAAACGGCAGCTCGCCGGTCAGCGCCAGGAACACCATCACGCCGACCGCGTACCAGTCGCTGGCCGCCGAGGCCGGCTGCCCCGCGGACTGCTCCGGCGACAGATAGCCGGGCGTGCCGATCATCCCGCCGGCGCCGGTGCTGCGCAGGGTCTCGGTCACCGACTCCGAGACCAGGCCGAAGTCGAGGACCACCAGCCGGCCCTCGCGCGTCAGCAGGATGTTCGAGGGCTTGATGTCGCGATGCAGCATCCCGCCCGCGTGGATCACCGCGAGCCCGGCCGCCAGCTGGCGCAGCGCCGCCCGCAGGCGCTCGTGGCGGATCTCCGGGTCCTCCGGCGCGTCCTCGTCGTCGGCCCCGCGCACATACTCGACGAAGCCGAGGCCGTCGATGTACTCCATCGAGAAGAAGATCTGCTCGCCCTCGAAGAACAGCTCGTGCAGCGCGATCAGGTTCGGATGCGTGACATCCGCCAGCAGGCGAAACTCCTTCTTGAACCGATACAGCGCCCCCGGGCTGACGTTGAGCAGCGTCTTGATCGCCACCGTCTCGCCGCGCTCGCGATCGATCGCCTCGTACACCACGCCCATCCCGCCGGCCCCGATCCGCCGCCGGATCGTGAAGCGCTTGAGGCTCGCAAACTCCAAGAACTGCGAGCTCTCGCCCGGATCACGCTCGCTGTCGCGCGCCCACTCCTCGTCGCCGCTCGTGTCGCCGAGCTCGCCGGTGTCGAGTGGACGTCCCGAGCGCTCCTCGTCGACCGCCTGCATATCCTCGTGGGTGCCCAACGCCCCCGAAGCGTACTTCAGCCGGCCCCCGCCGGCTCGAGCCTTCGCGCCCGCCGCCGCCCGGTTCGTGAGACCAGCCACGGAGCAACCGGCGAAGCCCGGCGAATGGGCCGCCGCGCGGCTTTATCGTGAGATCGCGCAAGCTTCGCGCCACCCGGGTCGAGGGCCGGGACGTGGTACCCCGGAGGCGCATGACCTCGGATGCCCGCACGCCCGTCATCGTCGCCGCCGTTCGCACGCCGATCGGCCGGTTCCGCGGCGCCCTGGCGTCGGTGCGCCCCGATGACCTCGCCGCCCACGTGATCCGCTGCCTCGCCGAGCACCACGGCGCGGCGATGGAGCAGCTCGCCGACGTGTACCTCGGCTGCGCCAACCAGGCCGGCGAGGACAACCGTAACGTCGCCCGCATGGCCACCCTGCTCGCCGGCCTCCCCGTCGAGATCCCCGGCGTCACCGTCAACCGCCTGTGCGGCTCCGGCATGGAGGCCGTCCTGCAGGCCGCCAAGTCGATCATGGTCGGCGAGGGCGAGGTCTACATCGCCGGCGGCGTCGAGAGCATGACCCGCGCCCCCTTCGTCATGCCCAAGGCCAGCGAGGCCTTCGCCCGCGACGCCCAGCTCTTCGACACCGCCCTCGGCTGGCGCATGGTCAACCCGGCGATGGAGCGCCTCTACGGCGTCGAGGCCCTCGGCATCACCGCGGAGCACGTCGCCGACCGCTACCACGTCAGCCGCGCCGACCAGGACGCCTGGGCCCTCACCAGCCACCAGCGGGCCGCCGCCGCCCAGGACGACGGCTGGTTCGACAACGAGATCGTCCCCATCGAGATCCCCCAGCCCCGCGGTCAAGAGCCCCTCCGCGTCGCCGTCGACGAGGGCGTGCGCCGCGACAGCACCCTCGAGGGCCTCGCCCGCCTCAAGCCCGCCTTCAAGCCCGGCGGCTCGGTCACCGCCGGCAACAGCTCCTCGCTCAACGACGGCGCCTCCGCCCTCCTGATCACCAGCCTCGCCAAGGCCCACAACCTCGGCCTGCGTCCGATGGCCCGCATCGCCGCCTGGGGCCACGCCGGCGTCGCCCCCGGCGTCATGGGCATCGGACCGATCCCGGCCACGCGCCTCGCCCTCAAGCGCGCCGGCATCTCCAGCAGCGACCTCGCCGTCGCCGAGCTCAACGAGGCCTTCGCCAGCCAGACCCTCGCCTCGCTGCGCAGCCTCGACCTCGACCCCGCGAAGGTCAACCCGGCCGGCGGCGCCATCGCCCTCGGCCACCCGCTCGGCTGCTCCGGCGCCCGCATCACCACCTCCCTCGCCCACGGCATGGCCCGCAGCCGCGCCCGCTGGGGCCTGGCGACCATGTGCATCGGCGTCGGTCAGGGCATCGCAATTGTGCTCGAGCGCACATGATCTGAGGACCCGCACGTGCCCGCCCTTTGAGGCCGGATCCTCGCCACGCGTATCGTGGCGCATGCGCACCCTGGCTTGCACGACCCTCGCTTGCTCGCTGCTCCTCGCCTGTAGCGGCGACGGCAACATGGCGACCACCCAGTCGACCAAGACCGTCGACCCCACCGCCGACTCGTCCAGCGACCCCACCGCCGAACCCACCGCCACCGGCGCGACCCAGACCTCCGGCGCGACCCAGACCTCCGGCACCACCGAGGCCCAGGGCACCACCGAGTCCGCCGTGACCACCACCGCCGCGCCCACCACCGCCGGCCCCGACACCGACGCGACCACCACCGCCGGCAGCACCACTGGCGCGACCACCGGCGACGACGGCAACCTGATGACCAAGTACGGCGCCCCCTGCACCACCGACGCCGACTGCGTCAAGGTCCTCGGCGACGGCGGCAAGTGCTTGAAGGACATCCTCGGCGTGTACAACCTGCCGGGCGGCTACTGCAGCACCGACTGCGACTTCCCGGACCAGCTGCAGACCTACATTCCGATGGCGGCCGACTGCAAGCTGGGGGCCGACTGCATCGGCCTGATGGGCTTCTTCGAGGGCTGCACCTTCCCGTGCACCAGCGACGATCAGTGCCAGCGCGACGGCTACGAGTGCCGCCAGATGCCGGAGATCAGCAACCCCGACGACCCGACCTACTGCCTGATGACCGAGGACAACAAGATCTGAGCCTGTCCCCGGGGACAGCTCATGACACCGGCTCCCAGCGCGCGCGCCGTCCGCATCCCCCTCGACGGCGCGATGCGCCGCGCCCCCTCATGATCCCCCGCATCATCCTCGACGGCGCGACCGGCACGGAGCTCGAGCGCCGCGGGGCCCGCATGAGCGCCCCGCTGTGGTCCGCCCACGCCCTGATCGACGACCCCGCGCTGGTCCAGCAAATCCACCTCGAGTACGCCGAGGCCGGCGCGCAGGTGCTGACCACCAACACCTTCCGCACCCACGCCCGCAACCTCGCCGCGGGCGGCCTCGCCGAGCGGGCCGCCGAGCTGACGACCCTCGCGGTCCACCTCGCCTGTGCGGCCCGCGACGCCTTCACCCGCGCGCGACCCGACGGCGCCGGCATCCGGATCGCCGGCTCGATCAGCCCGCTCGAGGACTGCTTCCGCCCCGTCGACTCGCCGGGCGCTCGCGCCGGGCCCGAGCACCGCGTCATCGCCCGCCAGCTCGTCGACGCCGGCGCCGACCTGCTGCTGATCGAGACCATGGCCCGCGTCGACGAGGCCCGCGCCGCCGTCAGCGCCGCCCAGGGCCTCGGCCGACCGATCTGGCTCGCCGTGGTCGCCCGCGCCGACGGCCACATGCTCGCCGGTGAGCCGCTCTCCGACCTCGTCACCGCCGTCGCCGACCTCGAGCTGCAGGCCCTGCTCCTCAACTGCACCGAGATCGAGCACCTCGGCGTCGCCCTGCCCGCGCTCGTCGCCGCCGCCGCCCCACGCCCCGAACTCTGGCTCGGCGCCTACCCGCACACCGGTCACCACGATCCAGTCCACGGCTGGCAGACCCACGCCGTCGCCCCCGAGGACTTCGCCGCGCAGCTCGCCGAGCACGCCGCCGCCCTGCCCGCCATCTCCCTGCTCGGCGCCTGCTGCGGCTCCACCCCGGCGTGGATCTCCGCGCTCGCCCGCCGCGCCCAGCCCGGGCCCGAGGACCGACGCCGCGGCTTCGCCCGCCTCGCCGCTGGCACATCGCGCGCCATTATGTGACTGCATACATTCGCGCCCCGACGGTAATGCATCGATCCCGCGCCGCCGCGCCGCTCGCATGAATCGCGGATCCGATCGCTCGTCGCCGCGCCCGCGCGTCCGCGTCCCCGGCCCGCCGGCCGCCCCTCGCCGCGCCCCCGCGCCCACGCGCGAATACACCGATGAACGCGCGCGTAACGGCGCAGCTCGCCATTTCACGCCGACGCTTTCGCGGATCTCCGGCTTGCGAGCTCGAGTAAGATGGGCCCGCTGTGACAAGTTCGAACGACCAGCGTCAGGCCCGGCCTGCGACGCGGGGCCGACAGCCCTCGCCGCCGCCCAGCGAAGCGCAAGAGAGCGATGCCACCGTGGTCGGCAAGGCACCCACCCCGGCCGCTCCCGCCCCCGCCCGCAAGCCCGGCGCCACCGGACCCATTCGCACCGGCGCCACCGGACCCGTTCGCACCGGCGCCACCGGACCCGTTCGCACCGGCGCCACCGGCCCCGTTCGCACCGGCGCCACCGGCCCCATCCGTCCCGGCGCCACCGGCCCCATCCGTCCCGGCGCCACCGGAGCCGTGGCGACCACCCGGGCGCCGAGCAGCTCGAAGTCCGAGATCCGCCAGCCGCCGCGTCCCGAGGCCACACCAGCCCCCAGAGCCGCCACCAGGCCCCGCCCTGAGGCGACGCCGGCCCCGCGGCCTGCGCCCCGCCCCGAGCCCGCGGCGAAGGCCGACGCCGCGGCGAAGCCCGGCCTCGCGGCGCGTGCAGCCGCCGCCGCCGCGACGCGGGCGGCGCAGGACGACCCGCTGATCGGCACGGTGATCGACGAGCGCTACCAGCTCGAGCGCCTGCTGGGCTCGGGCGGGATGTCGCGGGTGTACCTCGGCACGCACCTGCGCGCCGGCGGCAAGCTGGCGATCAAGCTGATCGACCTGCGCCTCTCCAACAAGCCCGACATGGTCCAGCGCTGCCTGCAAGAGGCGCGCACCATGATGGAGATCCAGAGTAACTACGTCGTGCGCGCCTACGACGTCGGCGTGCTGCCGAGCGGTCAGCTCTACATCGTGATGGAGCACCTCGCCGGCGACGACCTCGAGCACCTCGTGCAGCGCGAGGGCCCGCTGCCGTGGCCGCGGCTCGCCGACATGGCCGTGCAGATCTGCAGCGGCCTGGCCGCGGCCCACAAGCACGGCACGATCCACCGCGACATCAAGCCGCAGAACTGCTTCCGCGTCCCGCTCGACGGCAACCCCGACCATATCAAGCTGATCGACTTCGGCATCGCCCGCGACGCCAACGCCGAGGTCGGCCTGACCCAGGACGGCATGATCCTCGGCACCCCCGAGTACATGGCCCCCGAGCTGGTCGTCGCCGGTCACCCGCCCGACGTGCGCTCCGACATCTACGCCCTCGGCGCGATGCTCTACAAGCTGCTGACCGGCAACGCGCCGTTTCGCGGCCGCGACGCGCTCGACACCCTCTACCAGCACCGCAACTCGCCGGTGGTCCCGCCCAGCGAGGCCGCGCCCGAGCTCGACATCCCGATCGAGGCCGACGAGATCCTGCTGCGCGCGCTCGCCAAGCGCCCCGAAGACCGCTACTCGAGCGTCGACGAGATGTCGCGGGCGATCCGCGCCTCGCTCGGCCTGCTGCGCTCCGGCCTCGCGCTGCCCCCCGAATCCACCGGGCCCCAGGCCCTGCGCAACGAGTCCACCGGCCCCGGCCGCCTCGCGCCCTCGCAAGAGATCTCGACCTTCGAGGTCCGCCCCGTCACCGGTCGCGACTTCGCGATCCGCGGCGCCACCCTGCTCTCGCTGAGCCTGTTCTTCGGCGTCGCCTCCTGGCTCGCCGCGCCGCCACAGGCCCCCGCGTCCGCGACCGTCCTCGCCGTCGCCGAGCCCACCCCGCCCGCGCAGCCCACCCCGGAGCCCGCGCCCGAGCCCCCCGTCGACACCGCCGTCGCTCCGCCCGCCGACACCGCCGCCCCACCGCTCGAGCCAGCCGCTGATACTGCCGTCGCCCCAACCGCCGATACCGTCGCCCCAACCGCCGATACCGTCGCCCCAACCGC
>Ga0075152_10003442_pt1 | contig 11040 bp, 8 predicted proteins | sample JI61114C2DNA_FD_70964 | JGI IMG/M metagenome (GOLD analysis project Ga0075152, IMG submission 70964) | Wastewater effluent complex algal communities from Wisconsin, to seasonally profile nutrient transformation and Carbon sequestration -... | ecosystem: Engineered > WWTP > Effluent > Algae...
AAAACAGGGATGATCTGTTTTGATTACTCCAGCAGGAGACCAGTTGCATTGAGTGAGGAAGCTAAAAAAATATTAAGGGGCAGCTGATCAGCCATTCCAGATGCGCCAGCTTTCTTCCGCCTGCAGTAATAACATTTCATAACCGTTCTGTACCGTTGCTCCCCTCTCCTTACCGTTTTTTAAAAATAAAGTTTCAGCCGGCTTATATACCAGGTCATACAAATAATGCCTGTCAGAAACCAGGTGATATGGAATAGCAGGTGCTTCATTTTCATTGGGGTACATGCCAACAGGTGAGCAGTTAATGATGATGCTGTATTCATTCATCATGGCTGCATCAATATCCGGGTATGTAATGAAGGGATGCCGTCCTCCTTTATTTCTTGTAACAACTAAAAACCTGATCGCCAGTTTTTTCAAAACATACTGCACCGCTTTGGATGCACCGCCGGTACCCAGTACCAGTGCTGTTGTATGATGGGGCTTCAGCAGTTTACCAAACGATATTTCAAAGCCTGCAATATCGGTGTTGTATGCAGTTAACTTCCCTTCATTGATTTTAATACTGTTGGTGGCTCCAATTGCTGTTACTTCATCGCTTAATTCATCCACAAATTGCAGCACCTGTTCTTTATAAGGAATGGTAACACTTAAACCTTTTAGCAATGGATTATTTTTCAGCAACGAAGGAAATTCATCAATAGAAGAAATAGGAAATGACTCGAACAGGCTATCATTGATACCTTCCTTTTCAAACTTTTCAGTGAAATACTGTTTTGAGAAAGAATGCCCCAATGGATAACCGATCAAACCGTATACATTCATTTTTGGTAGCGGGATTTAAACAAATTCCTTATCAAGGTATAAACTGAAGGTATCACCACGCAAACCAATACGCATGGTTTCCAGTGCGATCATTTCTGATGGAGCAATATTACCCAGATTTACATTACAGCCAATCAACTCAAGAAAATACAATTGCTGTGCTTTTTGCGGTGCTTCCCACAAAATTTTCTCGGCCGGTATTTGCGTTAATATCTCCTGTACCAAACCTTCCCTTACTTCGCCAGAACCACGATAGATACCTACATTGCCGGCTTCCCTGGCTTCTGCAATCACATAGGTAGAACCGGCTTCCAGTTCGGCTCTCATCAATTCGATCCATTTATAAGGGGGAATGATATGCGCCGCATCCTTACTGCCCACTTCGCTCAATACAATTCCATGCCTGGTCAGTTTTTCAATATAACCGCATTTTTCTGCATGTGGAATAGAGATAGAACCGTCGCTTACTTCCATATACTCAACGCCATAATCTTTGCAAACGCTGATATAATCTTCAAACTGGTTTCTTATTAAAAAGGCTTCAAACAAAGTGCCGCCAAAGTACACCGGCACATCGTAAGACCTGTACACTTCTATCTTCTCTCTTAAATTGGGGGTAACAAAGGCAGTACCGAAGCCGAGCTTTACCAAATCAACATAGGGATGGGAAATACTCATAAAATGCCGGGCCTCTTCTATACTAAGACCTTTGTCCATCACCATAGTGATGCCGTTCATTCTTGGTCTTGTGGTTCTTTCAGGAATCTGGTCGAGGTGAAAATTCATGCTTCTCTTTTTTGACCCCGACAGCTATCGGGAGGCGCAAATATAAACATTGACAATTAAAAAGCAGCCGGGCATGATTTACCCCGCTGCAAATTTGTAGGAGATCTGTCACTAAAACAGCTAAGGTTCTAAAAGGATTTGTTTCTCTTGAATCTTGCGATCACGTCAACGATCATCTGGTTTTGTAAAATAGAAGGGTTGAGGTCAACCAGTTTCTTAACCAGTTTCGGGTTTTTATCCATCCCGGCCTCCAGTTGAAGTACCGCTTCTTTGCTTTTGCCCATAGCCAGCAAAAAAGCAGATTTATAAAAAATAAAGATGGGTTTGTTATTCGTCATGGCCAGGGCATGGTCTGCATATTCCGCACCATCTTCAAAGCAATTGGTTTTATACAGGCATTTTAGTAATTCGATCCAGCCGTTTACATTTTTTGGTTTTGTGCGAACCACATTACCGAAATACTGTACAGCTTCCTCCACTTTACCCATTTCCATGTAGCACTGCCCCATTGCAAGGTTATAATCTGGCTGGTTTCGGTATATACGCATCGCTGTTTCCAGGTTCTTCACGGCACTTTCCCAGATTCCTTCATTCATGTAAGTAACAGCAATTTTGAAAAACATGTGGCTGTTTTCCTGGTTAAGATGGGCGGCTTTGCGGTAGTTAAATCTTGCCTGTGCGTAATTGTGCAGCCTGTCATAACAGTGACCAATAGCTTCATAGATCACATCTTCCGGCCTGGCCAGTTCCAGCACTTTTTGTAATGCTTCAATAGCCTCCCTGTAACGGCGCAGTCTCAAATAGGCGTCGCCCATATTGCGCCAGGCATAGTCAAATTTTTCATCAATAACCACTGCATATTGGTAAGCATCAATCGACTTTTCGTAGAGCTTTATTCCCTGGTAAGCGGCAGCCAGGTTAAACCATGCCAGTTCATTGTAAGGAAACTGGTCAATAATGGCCTGGTGCAGTTTGATACCCTCCTCATTTCGCCCGGTAAAATCAGTCCAGAAACAAATCTTATATAATGCTTCTTCATTATTAGGATCCATTTCCAGTACCATTTTTAAACAATCGAATACTTTGTCAAAATTTTCATAGTCATCGTATACATCGGCCAGCTCAAAAAGCAATTCCAGCTTTTCGTCTCCGTCAAAATAGTCGAGCGCCGCTTCTAAAACCGCTGCTGCTTTTTCTTGTTTATCAAGGGCCAGGTAGGCATCTGTTTTGAGGATATAAAGATTAATATCGCTATTATCCAGCAATTCAGCCTGTTGCAGACATTGCAAAGATTCTTTATATCTTTTTGCAGCTATCAGCAGATCAGCCCTTTTTATTAACAGGGAGGAGGAATAAGGATATCTTTCGATGGCAAATCCAGTGGCTTCCAGTGCTTTGAGCAATTCCTCCCTTTCATCGAAATAATCAATGATCTTTTCAAAAGCCTCTTCTTCTAAAAATGAATGGGATCTTCCAGACCGCAGGTTGTCGTACTGGTGAAGTAATTCCTGTATTTCGTCCCTGTTCTGCCGATAATTATAACTGCTCATGCGCTGAAGGTTTCTGAAAGTTACGGGAATTTCAAATAAAAATCAGTTGAGTGTAACTTTTCTTTCCTTCATTCGTTAAGAATATGTAAAATAATCCATGAACGGCAGGTTATTTAACAAAGATTTGATTAGTTTTACTCAAATATCATTAAAATGGAAAGGTTCATCAAAAAGGCGGCAATTATACTGGCACTAGTCAGTGTAACAACTGTTGTGTTTGCTGACAGGGGAACCGGAAAGAAAAGTAATAAAGCAAGAACTACCCTTAACATTACTCCGACCGCATCTTCCCTCAAAAGCACTGTAATGTCTAACTTAAAAAATGGACTTTCTTACAAGGGCAGTTTTTTAACTACGAAGCATACAACGAGTGCCGTTATTACAAGTAATACAATGATGACCTACCAAAAGGGCAATACTACATATTTGCTTCCTTATAAAAGTAAAATGGCAGTTGCCGATATGGGGCAGGGCTATACAGGTGTTAAGCTGATTATCAGGTCGAAAAAATAATAAAACTTATATATTTAAAAAGCCCCCGGATAAAATCCGGGGGCTTTTTAGTTATTGCAATAACTAAGCTTTTTTTCCCTGCTTATTTTCATCGTAAGTAATGACCCTGTAACCAGCCTTTGGCAGGTCAAATTTATTTTGTGGCACAATCGCCTGGTCAATTTTACTAATGGTATAGGTTAATGTAAGATTACCCGTTTCCACCTGGTATTGTAAGGGCACACCGGCAAGATTTGCAAACAATGGATCATACTCTTTATTTTGCAGCACCACTTCCCTGGTATAATAAACCGTAAGTGTAGAACCATCATTTAATTTGGCAATTGCTTTTGAACACTGGTAGTTGAGAATTTGCATCTTCTCTGGCTGGTCAATGAATGACAGACCGGCCGATTTTTTATTCTTTTCGATCCAGTTGTTTTTTGTGAGTGTGATCATTAATTTCTGGCCGCTGTACTCTTTCAGGATTGCAGCGGTGCCATTTTTGGCATCATAGATGGTTTTTTCACTACCCAGGTGACTCACCATATCCGTGCGGCTGTTAAGTCCTTTTAGATAAACTACCAGGGAAGCTGTTGACCCGGCTGCATTTTTCTCCGCCGTATTCTTAATGGTAATATCATACGTGAGCGTTCCCTCAGAAATAGTTTTTTGGGCAAATACTGCTGTAGCTAACAGTATAAACACAAGCGATAATACCGTCCCTTTTTTTTTCATTTCATGTGGTTTGCATCTATTAATAGAATCACATGCCAAACTTATGGATATTTCCGTACCAGGTTCCGGTTAACCAACAGTATAACTGAAAGGTTAAGGGAATTTAACAGTTGATTACTTTTTCTTAGCCTTGTTTTTTTCTTCCTGCATTTTTTTCTGCGTTTCCTGCATAGCCTGCAGCTTCTCCTGGAACTTACTCTGCTTTACAGGTTTCTTCCTGTTTTCGTTTATTTGCACCAGTATCTTATCATGATCAATGATGTACTTCTGTATCACAATTTGAAGCAGGAGCGTAATGGTATTGGAAACGGTGTAGTACCAGGTAAGTGCAGCTGGTAAGTTGTTGAATATGCCCAATAAAAGAACAGGGAAGATATAAGGCATATATTTCATCACAGGATTAGAATTATCCTGCATATTACTCATACTGTAAATAGAAATCAGTAAGCTGGTAACCGTTGCCGTGATGGTAAATAAACTGATATGATCACCATATAAAAAATCAATTACCGGGATCTTTCCAAAGGTCAATATAGAATCATACGTAGAAAGGTCATTTGCCCATAAAAAGCTTTCACCACGCAAAGAAATATTAGACTGGAAGAAGAAATACAACGACATAAATATCGGGATCTGCAATAAGGCAGGCAAACAGCCACCCAGCGGGCTAACGCCGGCAGACCGCCACAATTTCATCTGCTCCACGCTAAAGGCCTGCTGATCAAGCTGACCGCCTTTATCAGTGAATTTTGCTTTTAGAATATCCACTTCCGGTTTTAGCGCTTTCATTTTGGCGCCACTCAAATAACTCTTATACAAAATGGGCGAAGTAAGCAGCCGGATAAAGAGTGTAAGCAGCAGGATAACAATACCCATACTGGCAACATTCTTTCTTAAAAAATCAAATACAGGAAGCAGCATATGCCTGTTAATGTATTTTACAAATGAAAAGATGCCACTGCCATAAGGCACGATCTGCTGCATCTCATTGTTGTATTTCTTTAAAACGCCATAATCGCTGGGTCCATAGTACAATTGCAACGGAATAGCTCCATTGGCAGGCACTTCTACTGTAAAATTGGACGTGGTTTGTGCAAGCAAACGGGTGGAAGTATCCGGCACAATCCATTTAACTTCCGCTGTCTTGAATTTGCTTTTGTTGACCAATGCGGATATAAAAAACTGCTGTTTCACAGCGATCCAGTCAACCGGCTGGGTAAAAGACAAGGCGTCGCCGGTACCCAGGTGTTCAAAATCAAAACTGCTTTCTTTAAAATAGCTTATTTCGGTCTGTTGCTTCTCGTAAGTAATATTATGCTCCACCTGCCGTGCTTCTGTTTGCCAGGTGAGGTTAAACGAATTTTTGGTGACTGCTTTTTCTGCTCCTGTTATAGTAAGATCAACAAGGTAATCATCCGCCTTTATGGTATACTCGTGAACAATGCCCTGCCCTGCTGAATCTTTTAAAGCAAATACAACCGTCTGGCTTTTGTCCGCATTTTTTGTAATCACCGCAGGTGAAAAAGTGAGATCATTGGTGGCGATCTTTTTATTATCTCCTGTTAAAATATCATAGCTAAGCTTATTAAAATTACCAGTCTGAAGCATCACTGGCCCGCCATCAGACTCTTTATGCTTTTTTATCTCAACTGATTTAGGTTGGGCGCCCTTATTAGTAAAAGTAATTTTAAACACCTCATTTTCAACTGTAGTTAATACCTCCGGCTGATTGATACTATTTTGAAACCTGCCTGCACCCTGCTGTTTCCTTGCGCTTTCCTGGGCTACAGAATCCTGTGCAATAGCAACCGGGTCTGTCTTTTTAGGATTGGCCAGCGCCACAGAGTCGTCATATCTTTTTTGTGCAACCTGTGCTTCTTTTTGCCCGGTACTGTTTACCCAAAACATGCCCATCATCAATAATCCAATCAATACAAAACCGATCACCGTATTTCTGTCCATTCCCATATTTAAAATTTAAGTGGGCAAAGGTAATTAAACTTTGCAGTTAACCATTTGCCATTTGTATTTATAAAAAAACCCTCCAACATTCTGGAGGGTAATATAAAAAGCTTGTCTGTTCGCTTATTTTTTGGCAGCCGGAGCAGCTTTTGCAGCAGCAGGAGCAGCAGCAGCTTTTGCCGGCGCAGCACCTTTTGCAGGAGCTGTAGTTGCAGCAGCTTCTTCCTGTTTCAACTGACGTGTCATTGTAACAGAAGCGATGGGAATACGTGGGGAGTTCATGATCTCCATGTTTTCAGCCTTTACATCCTGTACCCTTACGTTGCCATTCAATTCCAGGGCGGTAAGATCCAATTCAATATTTTCACGAAGGTGCTTAGGATACAGCTTCACTTTCAGATTTTTGATCTTTGTAACCAGTTTACCACCTGCTTTTACACCTGCTGGTACACCTGTAAATTTCAATGGTAACGTTACGGTTACTTTTTTGTCTTCTACCAGTTCCAGGAAATCCACATGGATCAGCCGGTCACTAACTTTGTCAAACTGGAGATCTTTTAATACGCATTTGTGGCTTTTGCCGTCAACCTGTACATCCACCACCATAAAATCCGGCGTGTACACTACATGTTTGAATGCAACTGCATCCGCAGCAAAATTAACTTCGGTAGCACCTCCGTAAATTACAGCTGGCACTTTGTCCTCAGAGCGAAGCTGGCGGGTGGCTGATTTGCCAAATTCGGTCCTGATTTGTCCTTCGATTGTAATTGTTTTCATTATATAAAAATTTTGAGCGGCGAAGGTAAGGGAAATGAGTCAACTGGCAAGCAGAAAAGCAAGAAGCCAGGAAAACGGTTATTTACGGGGGCAAAATAGTCAGTATACGTAAAATCTGTAAAAGTCTCCCTTGTAAGGCACTTCAGGCATGGCCATTTAAAATTAAGCCATACCCAGGGTTTCCCGGGTTTCCCTATCAGCGTCTGAAACGTTAACCATAAAATGAGCGGTGTATAGTTTTTTACTAAAGGCTTCCAATTACAGACAGAACCACGTCCTGAATACCGTTTAATTTGATAAATAAGACAGCACTTCTCTTAAATTGAAGAAGTCTTTGAAACTTCAGGTATCTCTTTAGCCAATTGAAATGACTTTGGTTACAACTTTGTAGTTTAAACATTCCTTGCAGAATTATAAAATAGCGCATGTTACGCTCCAGCCACTGCCGGTTGCAAATTGATTGTTGCAACCTGCCATTCATAGTGAATGGGGTAACTGTTTTATTGAAAATCTATTCCACTGCAGTATGGTATCTTCACAAGTAAATAGGCTGCTACATGAACTGGCACAAGTTAAGTACTGATGAAACCTTTGAAAAACTTGGCACCAGCGCTCAAGGTTTAAGCACTGCATCCGCAGAAGAAAAATTGTTGCAGTTTGGTCCCAATGAATTGCAGGAGGGCAAAAAGAAAAGCATCTTCGCTATGCTGATGGCGCAATTTAAGGATGTGATGATCCTGATCTTACTGGGAGCAGCCATCATTTCCGGCTTTATCGGCGAACTTACCGACACCATTGTAATTTTAATCATTGTGGTATTAAATGCAGTGATTGGTTTTTTCCAGGAATACCGTGCTGAAAAAGCCATGCAGGCATTAAAACAAATGGCCGTAACACAGGCAAGGGTACTCCGTGACGGAACAAGCAGTTGGTTGTCTGCCATAGCATTGGTGCCAGGAGATATAGTTATATTAGAAGCAGGCAATGCTGTGCCAGCTGATATCCGCATTACAGAATCGGTGAATTTAAAAATTGAAGAAGCTGCACTCACCGGCGAATCACATGCAGTTGATAAGATCATCCAGGCCCTGGAAACAGATAACCCGCCACTGGGTGATAAAAAAAACATGGCCTTTAAAGGAACGTTTGTAACATACGGCCGTGGTACGGGTGTAGTGATTGCCACGGGTATGCAGACCGAACTGGGCCGTATTGCTACCATGCTGCAGGAAGATGAAACGCTTACACCACTACAGCAAAGGATGGCCACATTCGGAAAAAAACTTTCTGTACTGGTGCTGTTTTTATGCGTTTTATTTTTTGTTGCCGGCTGGTTGCGTGGTGAAGACATCGTGAAGATGGTGCTCACCAGCATTTCACTCGCTGTGGCTGCTATACCGGAAGCATTGCCTGCCGTCATCACCATCTCACTGGCATTGGCGGCAAAAAGAATGATCAAATTAAATACCCTTATCAGGAAACTCCCGGCTGTAGAAACACTGGGTTCTGTTTCTTTTATCTGCACTGATAAAACAGGAACCCTTACTAAAAATAAAATGCATGTGGAAGATGTGTTTGTAAATGGACAGCTCGTTGAAAGAAACAACATCACTACCCAGGCAACGCAAGCCGAAATGAACCTTTTACTGCATGCTTTTGCCTTAAATAATGATGCAGCAGAAGATGATGAAAAAATTATTAAGGGCGACAGTACCGAAGTGGCACTAATGGAAGTGGCAAGAGACCAGCATATACAGCCTGGCAGCTGGCCCCGGCTTGCCGAAATTGCTTTTGATGCAGAACGAAAACTAATGACCACTTTTCACCGGAAAGATGACAAGATCATTTCTCTTACAAAGGGGGCCCCGGATATCCTGTTGCAGCGCTGTGAGAACATTGATATACCGGCAATAGAAAAGCAAGTGGATGACATGGCGGGCAAAGGACACCGCATACTGGGGTTTGCTTACCGCTGGTGGGATGAACTGCCGGCTGAAACTTTTTCTGAAAAACATGAATCCCGACTGCAATTTTTAGGACTGGCCGGCATCATTGATCCCCCCAGGGAGGAAGTGTTTGATGCGGTGGCAGAATGCAAAACTGCGGGCATCGTCCCGGTAATGATCACCGGCGATCACCCGCTTACGGCTCAAAATATTGCACGCCGCATCGGGATAATCAACAACGAACATGACATCGCCCTTACAGGCCAGCAACTAACGGCAATGGATAACGATGTTTTTTTAGCAAAGGTGGAGAGGATTAAAGTGTATGCCCGTGTGTCGCCCGAACAAAAACTGCAGATCGTAAAAACACTCCAGCAAAAAGGGCATTATGTTGCGATGACGGGTGATGGCGTTAATGATGCACCATCTTTAAAAAGAGCCAATATTGGTATTGCCATGGGTATCACCGGCACCGATGTTTCTAAGGAAGCAGCACATATGATATTGCTGGACGATAATTTTTCAACTATTGTAAAAGCAGTAAGGGAGGGCAGAAGAGTATATGACAATATACTAAAGTTTATTAAATACCTGATGACAACCAATTCCGGTGAATTGTGGACCCTCTTGCTGGGACCATTGATCGGCTTACCGGTTGCGTTACTGCCCATTCATATTTTATGGATCAATTTAATTTCTGACGGACTGCCGGCTATTTCGCTCTCCTTTGAAAAAGCAGAAAAGAATATCATGAACCGGCCCCCCCGTCCACCCCAGGAAAATGTCTTTTCAAATGGCCGCTGGATGCACATGATCTGGGTAGGAATGCTGATGGCAGGTATTGCCCTCTCCTTACAAGGCTGGGCAATCCGGAATAATTTACATTGGCAAACGATCGTTTTTAATGTAATGTGTTTGTGCCAGATGGGTCATGTACTGGCCATCCGGTCAGAAAACCAATCCCTGTTCAGCATTGGTATTTTTTCTAATAAGCCCTTGATCTTTGCAGTACTCACCGCATTCCTGCTGCAATATATTATTACATATGTGCCCTTCTTTCACCCGGTCTTTCAAACTGAATCCTTAAGCCTGAAAGAATTCTTTATAGTGGGTGCAGCATCCTCCCTTGTTTTTTTTGCAGTGGAACTGGAAAAAATAATCAGGAGAAAAAGAATGAAGACCAGCAAAACGGTTATACCGGAGTAAGGAATTCCGGCAATGTCAAGAGAGGCAAATAAACTATTGTTGTGCTTCAAAAAACTGACGAACAAATCTCCGTGTATCATGATTTTTTTTAGATCTTCTGTATTTATGAGCTGGCAAATTCGTTGCTATAAAAATCTTTTTGCAATGCATGCTGCAGTTCTCTTAGTGTACTGTCCATTTGAACCAGCAACCCGTCTAATTCCTCTGAAGGTTCATTTTTTGCTGCCAGCAACTCTATGTTATCGAGCATATCCCTGAGGCAAACAACTCCAATGGTTTCAAAAGAAGGCTTTATTTTATGTACCAGGTTTTTGATAAGGGAAAAATTATTCTCTTTTTTGGCCAGTTCAAACTGGCTAAGTGAGGTCTGCACCTGGTTAATAAACAAATCAACTATTTTCGTCACAAAACCTGCATTGCCATTACTTAGCACCTGCAAACCAGACAGGTCATACAGGGCTGTAACAGGTTCCTTCTTTTTAACGGGAATACTGGCCTCTATGTTTTTATTCAGCCATTTTGCGATCAACCCGATCAATGCCTGTTCTTCAAAAGGTTTTGAAATAAAATCATTCATGCCGGCCGCATAACATTTATCACTTTCTCCTTTGATAGCATTAGCAGTCAGCGCTATTACAGGTACTGCTGACCCTATTTCATTACGGATGATTTTCGTAGCTTCCAGTCCATCCATCAACGGCATCTGCATATCCATTAATACCAGGTCGAAGGGCATATTTTTTACTGCTTCCACTGCT
>Ga0075152_10003444_pt1 | contig 11038 bp, 9 predicted proteins | sample JI61114C2DNA_FD_70964 | JGI IMG/M metagenome (GOLD analysis project Ga0075152, IMG submission 70964) | Wastewater effluent complex algal communities from Wisconsin, to seasonally profile nutrient transformation and Carbon sequestration -... | ecosystem: Engineered > WWTP > Effluent > Algae...
AAAAAATTTCAGATTATTGTGCTTTTAAAGAACATAACTTTGTACCAATAAAACAATGAAGTATTTGCAACTTCAATTGTAAATTGTATGCCATGCCAGAATTAAGAAATATTTTAATTGATGCCATTCCAGCATTTATTATTCTAATAATTATTGAAGTTATTTATGCCATTAAAACACAACGAGAACTGTATGAAGTAAAAGATGCAACAACTAGTATTAGTTTAGGCTTAGGCAATTTGTTTATTGGCTTACTTACCAAAAGTTTTATTCTTGTTTTTTTTGTTTGGATATATGAATATAGAATTTTCACCATACCGTTCAATGCTTGGTGGGCATGGGTACTAATATTTTTTGTTGATGACTTTAGCTATTATTTAATGCACAGAACTGCTCACAGTGTAAGATGGTTTTGGGCAAGCCATGTGGTACACCACTCATCTGAAAAATACAATTTAGCTGCAGCTTTAAGGCAAACTTGGACAGGCAATTTAACAGGATCGTTTATTTTTTGGAGTTGGATGCCGTTGGTTGGCTTTCAACCAAAAATGATTTTCTTTATGCAATCGGTTAGTTTAATTTATCAATTTTGGATTCATACAGAAGGCATCAAACGTTTACCAAAATGGTTTGAATTCATTTTCAATACGCCTTCACATCATAGAGTACATCATGGCACAGATGTATTGTACTTAGATAAAAATCATGCAGGAATATTAATTATTTGGGATAGACTGTTTGGCAGTTTTCAACCAGAAATATTTACGCCAAAATATGGATTAACCAAAAACGTAAAAACATTTAATCCCGTTAAAATTGCTTTTTTTGAATGGGTAAATATTGCCAACGATATTAAAAAATCTAGAAACCTAAAAGACGTTTGCAACTATTTAATACAACCTCCAGGTTGGAGCCACGACGGAAGTTCGAAAACCACAAAGCAGTTAAGAAAAGAAGCCAATACAAAAGTTTAAAAAATCAATTGTTCTTCATAAAAAATTGCATAAATCAATAAAAATACTATCAGTCGTTAGCTTAATTTCAAATGCTTACATTTGCAGCAAATTACTTGCATGAATATTAAGAATAACATACTCGAAACCATTGGCAATACTCCACTAATTAAGTTAAATAAAACAACCAAAGATTTACCTTGCTTGGTTGTTGCTAAGGTTGATTATTTTAATCCTGGTAATTCTATAAAAGATAGAATGGCGTTGAAAATGGTAGAAGTTGCCGAAGCCGAAGGCAAATTAAAACCTGGTGGAACTATTATTGAAGGAACAAGTGGCAATACTGGTATGGGTTTAGCGTTGGCTGCAGTAGTAAAAGGCTACAAATGTATTTTTGTAACAACCGATAAACAAAGTAAAGAAAAAGCCGATATTTTAAAAGCTGTAGGAGCTGAAGTAATTGTTTGCCCTACCAACGTACTTCCAGAAGATCCTAAAAGTTATTACAGTGTGGCTAAACGTTTGGCCAAAGAAGTTCCCAATAGTTATCACATGAATCAGTACGATAATTTAGCCAACAGATTGGCTCATTATGAAAGTACTGGTCCAGAAATTTGGGAACAAACCGATGGTAAAATAACTCACTTAGTTTGTACAGCAGGTACAGGAGGAACAATTACAGGAACTGCCAAATTTTTAAAAGAAAAAAATCCGAATATTAAAATTTGGGCAATTGATGTACAAGGAAGTTTATTAACCAACTATTTTAAAACTGGTGAAATAGATATGAGCTTTGTACACCCTTACATTAGTGAAGGTTTTGGAGAAGATTTTGTACCACAGAATTACGACATGAGCGTAATAGATTATTTTGAACAAGTAAGTGATAAAGATGGTGCTATTATGGCCAGAAGAATTGCCAAAGAAGAAGGCTTATTTTGTGGTTATAGTGCAGGAAGTTGTTTGCAAGGATTAATGCAATTAAAAGATCAATTGAAAAAAGATGATTTGGTAGTTTGTATTTTTCACGATCATGGAAGCCGTTATGTTGGAAAAATTTATAACGATCAATGGATGATGGAACGTGGCTTTTTAGATGTAAAAACGTTTAAAGATATTGTTAGCGGAAGAGTGGGGAAAAAATTGGTTACTGTAGAACCAACACATACAGTTGCTGATGCTGTTGAATTAATGAAAAAATATGATATTGAACAAATACCTGTAATGAAGGATAATGAAATTATTGGTAGTATTAGTGAAGAAGGTTTGTTCTTGAAAATTTTTAACAACGCTGAAATTAAAGATGCAACAGTTGAAAGTGTTTTAGAACCTGCATTTACAATGGTTGAATTTACAACCCCTGTTGAACAATTGGGTAAAATGATTACAAAAGACAATGGAGCTGTAATTGCAAAAGATGAAACTGGCAGCTATCACATTGTTACTAAGTACGATATTTTACAGAGCTTGACTAAATAAAAAATTAGTACAAAAAAGTCCACAATCAAAAATTGCGGACTTTTTTTATTCGTTTCCTTGAACTACAATTACTATTTCGCCTTTTACTGTTTTTGTTTTAAAATAATTGGCAACATCTTGCAAAGTACCACGTTTATTTTCTTCAAACATTTTAGTGAGTTCTCTGCTAACACTGCATTGCCTTTCAGCTCCTAAATAGGTTGCCAACTCTTCCAACGTTTTTATTAAACGCATCGGGCTTTCATACAAAATAATTGTTCTTTCTTCCAATGCCAATTGTTTCATTTTTGTTTGTCGTCCTTTTTTCAAGGGTAAAAAGCCTTCAAACAAAAAACTATTTGTGGGCAAACCGCTATTTACCAGAGCTGGTACAAAAGCAGTTGCTCCAGGTAAACATTCAACTTTAACATCGGCCTTTATACATGCTCTTACCAATAAAAATGCAGGATCACTAATGCCCGGTGTACCTGCATCTGTAATAAGTGCAAAGGTTTTACCAGCTTGCATTTGATCTACTAAATGATTGGCAATTTTATGTTCGTTGTGCTGATGGTATGGAGATAATGGTTTATGAATGTTATAATGATTCAACAACCTAGAAGAAGTTCTTGTGTCTTCACACAAAATCACATCTACCGTTTGGAGTATTTCTACAGAACGATAAGTCATGTCTTTTAAATTTCCTAAAGGTGTTGGAACGAGATAGAGCATACTAGAAGTTATGAGTTAAGAGCTATAAGTTTAGATTGAGAAGATTTAGTACTTAACACTTAAAACATGGTACATCTTAATTAATCATTTCAATTTCATAAAATTCCATTACTGCATTTGCCAATAATTTCTTGCTTGCTTCGTCGGCAATTGCTTTAGCTTCTTCTTCAGATGCTGCTTCAATTTGTAAGGTTATATGTTTACCAACTCTTACATCGCTAACGCTTGTTATACCCAAATTACTTAATCCACTTTGAACAGCTTTGCCTTGAGGATCTAATAAGTTTTTTAAAGGCATTACTTTTATTTGTACATGAAAAGTTTTCATACAATTTATATTACGATGTTAATTTGTTTGTTTAAAAATCAAAGATAAAATTACATAAGCAACAAAACCAATTGGCACAGCCAACCAACCAACTAAAAACGCTGAAACTATTGACAGCAGTGCAATAAGAATAAATGGCAACATTTTTTTTACCGTTACCTCTTTAAACTTTAAGGCTAACATCGGTAAAGTTGAAACCATTAAAAAACTAATGAATACAACTATTCCATACCAAAACCATTGATTGCGTAATAGTTCAACAATTGTTGCATTGTTGCTATGCCAGTATACTAAGGGAAATGCAGCAATAAATAAACCGGCTGCTGGTATTGGCACACCTTTAAACCCAAAAGATTGTTCTGTATCAATATTAAATCTTGCCAATCTGTATGCACCAGCACAAGGAATAATAAATGCTGGCATTAGCCAAAGTGTTGAAACTTCTAAACCATTTTCTTGCTGTGCAAACGACAATCGAAGAAACTGATAAACTATCATTCCTGGAGCTACTCCAAAACTTACAACATCCGCAAGGCTATCTAATTGCTTGCCCATTTCACTGCTTGCCTTTAATAGTCTTGCTACAAATCCATCAAAAAAATCAACAACTGCAGCAATGCCAATAAACACACTTGCCATAAATATTGACTCTGGAATTTCAACCAATTGTTGTCCACCTGCATCAACAGTAATGGCTAGCCCAGATTGCATAATTGCAACAATTGCTAAGCAACCAAAAAATAAATTGAGTAATGTAAAAAGATTGGGAATTTGTTTCATTGTATTGTATAATAGTCAACAGTTAACAACTGATAACTCATTTAGTCTTTTAAAGAATTTATGATTGCTGAATTATTTTTTAAAATTTAAACTTGGAAATATACCAATCGCCATTCACCATTCACAACTCACTATTCATCCACTTATTTCTTCTTCATCAATGTTTCAATTTCTTCAACAGTAATAGGAATATTTTTCATTAAATCAATATGACCATTTTTTGTTATCCATAAATTGTTTTCTATACGAATGCCCATTTGTTCTTCTTCAATATAAATTCCTGGTTCAACGGTAAAAACCATTCCTGCTTTTATAGGTTCAGTTCTTGTACCTAAATCGTGTACATCTATTCCTAAATGATGACTAATGCCATGATACAAATATTTACGATAGGCTCTATTTTCTTTGTCTTCATTTTTCACATCACTCTTACGCAACAATCCAATTTTTAAAAATTGTTGAGTCGCTTCTTCTCCTACCAATTCAGTATAATCCAAAATACTAATGCCTGGTTTTAAAATACTTTTTGCATAATCGTGTAAGTGTAAGCAAGCATTGTACACTGTTTTTTGTCTACGTGTAAACTTTCCATTTACAGGAATCGTTCTGGTTAAATCTGCATTGTAACCACCATAGCTTGCACCAAAATCCATCAAAATTAATTCACCATCCTTACACTCTTCATTGTTGTTTACATAATGTAAAATTCTAGCTCTATCGCCACTAGCAATAATGCTTCCATAAGCTTGGCCTGTTGCACGTTGACTTAAAAAACTGTGCATAATTTCGGCTTCAATTTCATATTCCATTACACCGGGTTTAATAAAATTTAATAAACGCCTAAATGTATTTTCTGTAATATCAATCGCATGCTGTATTACGTCAACCTCTTCTTTAATTTTTATGCCACGAAGATTTTTTAAAATTTTTGCTGCTCTTAAATAATTGTGTAAAGGATAGCTGCTTTTCATTTCATCAATAAATCGATACTCTCTTGTTCTTATGATAGAAGCTTTTCTATCGTTCTCGTTGCTATCTAAATAAATATTATCCGCTAAATGCACCCAAGTTTGTAGTAATGCATCAATACTATCTAACCAAACAATTGTTTCAATTCCCGAAATATTTTTTGCTTCGTTGGCACGTAAACGTTTGCCATCCCATTTTTCTTTTAATTCGTTAGGACGAACCAACACCAATACTTCTCTGTATTTAGTATCTGAACAATCTGGAAATAAAATAACCATACTATCTTCTTGTTCAATACCACTTAACCAAAATAAATCGCTGTTTTGTTTAAAAGAATGAAGTGCATCTCCATTACTTGGAAACTCATCATTGCTTACAAAAATGGCAATGCTATTGGGTTGCATTTCTTTTATAAAACGCTTACGATTGCTAATGAAAATGTTCGGATTTAAAGGAAGATATTTCATACTTAAAAATTGAATGGCTGCAAGATAAAGTTTTGGCAGAATATATTGACTTTAAGAAGTGATAAGTACTGTTTTAAATTAAAAGAACTTTTTGTACAAGCCATTATTTGCAATAGAAAGAATATTTATTAAAATTTGATACGAACTTGTTTAAGAACATTCCTTATTTTGCTACAAATAATTATAGTTGCAGTATTTCATATTTATAGCCTACTTTATATTTTTTAGCTGGTTAATTACCACTATTCCATTTATAAAAAATGCCGGCATTCAAAAAAAATGGTTGATTGCTTTGTTTGCTTTAAAAGTAACAGGCGGATTGGCTTATGCTTTTTTTTATCAGCTACCAGCTTATCATGCCAACAGCGATACGTATCGATTTTTCAAATACAGTTTAGCAGAAACAGATATTTTGTTGCAACATCCATTAAAATTTATACAAGATTTATTTTCATCTGGCTACCACAATTCTGGCAATATTTTTATTGCTGAAGATTCTTATTGGAACGATTTAAAAAGCAACATTATTATTAAACTGTTGGCAATTTGTAATGTATTTACAGGTAAAAATTATTTTACCAATATCATTTTCTTTAACTTTTTATTCTTCTTTGGATTGATTGCATTGTATAGAACTTTTGAAGAATTTTTTAAAGAAAGAAAATGGCTTCCTATAATCATTATTTTTTGTATTCCATCTACTTTGTTTTGGTGCAGTGGCATACATAAAGATGGTTTATTGTTATCGGCAAGTGGTTTGTTGTTTTGGTATTTTAATACTTGCATAAATAAAGGATTTAATTACAAAAGAATACTTGCCATTTTAGTTTTATTGATAGCCTTATTTACACTACGCAATTATGTATTTTTTGCTTTAGTTGTAGCATTTTTTGCATGCTGGTTAGCTACAAAATTTTCAAAAAAAAGGATGGCATTTATGTTGGTGTATGTCATTGGAATTGTTTTATTTTTTGTAGCTCCACAAATACATGAAAAACTTAATTTCCCCAATTACATTGTTACCAAACAAGAAGAGTTTAAACAATTGAATGGCGGCAGCTTAGTGCAAACAAAAAACTTAGAAGATACCTTTAATAGCTTTGTTCAATATTTGCCCCAAGCAATAGATATGTCTTTTTTTCAGCCACATATTTATCCATTAACCAATAAAAGTTATTTACCAGCAATTGCCGAAAATATTTTTATTCTTCTACTCATTGTTGTTGCAGCAATTTCAATAAAAAAAACTAACAAATTCAATGTATTATTTGCAACTAACATTGCTTTTGCACTAACAATTTTATTAATTATTGGTTATACTATAACTTTTTCGGGTGCAGTTGTACGTTATAAAAGTTCAATTTTACCTTTTCTACTCATCCCAATTGTGTATCATTTAAGCAGAAAAAAACAATTCATCAACAAAAAATAAAACATTAAATATTTTTACATATAATACTTTTTTCATTAAAAATATGTTTTTTAGAAAGATTGTTGATATTTTTTTCAATTATTATTTCATTTTGTTGCATATTTGCTCAACAAAATCGAAAAAACTATGTCACTAAGATTTTCTGCAATTAGTTCACTAAGTACAACAGAAGAACCCAAATTTCAAGGTTCTGCAAAAATTACAGCCATTTTTGGCGAAAATGTTTTCACTATTCAAAAAGCTAGAGAATATTTAAGCGACGAAGCTTATAAAAGCCTTGCAACAAGTATAAAAGGTGGTAAAAAAATTGACCGTTCGGTTGCCAACCAAATAGCAAATGGATTAAGAGCTTGGGCCGAAAGTAAAGGTGTTACTCATTATACACACTGGTTTCAACCTTTAACAGGTACAACTGCCGAAAAGCATGATTCATTTTTTACTTTAAAAGGCGATGGAACAGCTATTGAAGAATTTGATGGTGCTGCTTTAGTACAACAAGAACCAGATGCATCATCTTTTCCTAATGGTGGTTTAAGAGCCACTTTTGAAGCTCGTGGTTATACAGCTTGGGATCCATCATCTCCTCCATTTATTATGGAAATTGGTCATGGTAAAACATTGTGCATTCCTACCATTTTCATTTCTTATACTGGCGAATCATTAGATTATAAAGCTCCTTTATTAAAAGCATTAGAAGCATTGAATAAAAGTGCTGTAGATGTTTGTAATTATTTCGATAAAAATATAAATAAAGTAACTGCTACTTTAGGTTGGGAACAAGAGTATTTTATAATTGATGAAGGATTGGCCAATGCTCGTCCAGATTTAGTACAATGTGGTCGTACCGTTTTTGGTGCATCTCCAGCAAAGGGTCAGCAATTAGAAGATCATTATTTTGGTTCAATACCTGAAAGAACTTATGCTTTCATGAGAGATTTTGAAACAGAATCTTATAAACTTGGTATTCCTTTAAGAACTCGTCATAATGAAGTTGCACCTGCACAATTTGAGTGTGCTCCTATTTTTGAAGAAGTAAGTATTGCTGTAGATCACAATACATTGTTGATGGATGTAATGGATAGAGTTGCTCGTAGACATAATTTACGTGTATTAATTCATGAGAAACCATTTGCAGGTATTAATGGTAGTGGGAAACACAATAACTGGAGCATGAGTACTGATACTGGTGTTAACTTATTGGCTCCTGGTAAAACACCAAAAACAAACTTAATGTTCCTAACATTTTTTGTGAACACTATTAAAGCTGTTCACGATTATGCAGAATTATTAAGAGCAAGCATAGCAAGTGCTGGCAACGATCATCGTTTAGGTGCAAATGAAGCTCCTCCAGCCATTATTTCTGTATTCTGTGGTCAGTATTTAGCTAACGTTTTAGATGAAATTGAGTCTCGTGTTGGCGACAAATTTGATGAGCAAGACGAAGCTATTTTGAAATTGGATATTCATAAAAGTATACCAGAATTATTGTTAGATAATACAGATAGAAATAGAACATCTCCATTTGCATTTACTGGTAACAAGTTTGAGTTTAGAGCTGTTGGTTCTGGTGCAAATTGTGCCAATGCAATGACTGTAGTAAACACTATTATGGCTGAAACTTTAAAGAACTTTAAAATTGAAGTTGATGCTCATATTGAAAAAGGCGAAAAGAAAGAAGTTGCCATTATGCAAACTTTACAGAAGTACATTATTGAAAGTAAAAAAGTATTGTTTGAAGGAGATGGCTATAGTGAGGATTGGCATAAAGAAGCTGCAAGAAGAGGTTTACCAAACGTACCTACAACTCCTTTGGCTTTAGATGCAATGATTACCGATAAAGCAAAAAAACTATTTGAAGGAAATAATGTCTATACACATTCTGAGCTTGAAGCGAGACATGAAATTGAGTTAGAAAAGTATTTAAAGAAAGTACAAATTGAAGCTAGGATAATGGGCGATTTGGCTTTGAATCATATTATACCTACTGCTGTTACTTATCAAAATGAATTGTTGACTAATATCAATGGTTTAAAAGCAGCTGGTTTATCTGAAAGTGCTTATGCTAGTCAATTAGCAATTTTAACAGAGATCAGCGATCACATTCAAGCTATTTATCAAAATGTAAATGCACTAGTTGAGGCAAGAAAAGTTGTAAATGCTATTGCAGATACAAGAGAAAGAGCTATTAAATATTGTGCCGATGTTAAAGAAGCTTATTTTGATAAAATTCGTTACCACGTAGATAAATTGGAACATTTGGTAAATGATGATGATTGGAGTTTACCAAAATATAGAGAATTATTATTCTTAAGATAATCAATAATTTTATTGAAATCGACAGAGATAAACCCTACCATTTTTTGGTAGGGTTTCTTTTTTACAACTTATATTTCACGAAATGAATAGCAAAAAAAACACTCACAAAAATGAGTGTTAAAACATATTTACTTAGGGTATTTAACTTCGTGAGAATTTTTCAATGATGAAACAAATACTCACTAATAAACAACTAATTATAAAACTTACTTTCATTGGTACGGGGGATTTATAAAAGTTAAAAATGCTAATTAATTCCGTTAAAACATTATCATTTTAAAGTTATGTTTATAAAGGTTACAAAAAAATGATTTTTAATTTTTTTTATTAATAAGTTATTGTTTTTTAAAATTTTAATTAAAAATTAAGTACCTACTACTCGACAATAAAGTTTTAGATATTGGAATTTAATGACATTGAAGATTAATTACTTGTTGCCCATTTTGTACAGAATTGGCAACACCAATTGTATAGACTTATCACCAACATCGTACTCTATACATTTATCTACATAAACGTTACCAATGTTTTATAAAATAAAAGCAGCTCTGCGTGGCAGAACTGCTTTATAAAAGTTTGTATTTTGTTGATGATAGAACTAAAGAATTAATCTTTTTGACTCATCTTCTTATCCCTCATTTTCTTTGCACCATAACCAACACCTGCTGCTAACCCCTAACCCCTAAAGGGAATTGTGTTTTTTTCTATTTTTCAGTTTCTTTGCTCCGTAGCCAACACCTGCTGCTAACCCCTAACCCCTAAAGGGAATTGTGTTTTTTTCTATTTTTCAGTTTCTTTGCTCCGTAGCCAACTCCAGCAGCAACTAATAAAGATAAGCCTCCATCAATGGGAACATCATTTACGTCATCATCAAATACGGGTTGGGCATGTGCTAAACTTGGTAATACCAAGGCTGCTATAAAGCATATTGTGAGGATGGTTGATATTTTTAGTTTCATATTTATTAAGTTTAGAAAGTTTAAAAAGTTTAGGAGTTCTGTTTTTATGTTGAACTCCTAAACTTTCTTTGCATTATACCCCTTTAAGGGATAGGGGTTTTATTCTACAATCACTGTTTTTGTTACACTCGTTGTGCCATTGCTAATTACCATATTGTAAGTGCCTGATGCTACATTGCCAATATTGATACTTTGTGTTGCACTGCCACCATTGTGTGCAATGGTTTTAGCTGCAATCTCTTGGCCCAATTTGTTCACAATCTTGATGCTGTATAACCCTTGTTCTACATTCATCAATTGTACATTCACTGTTCCACCTTTTACTGGGTTTGGATATACTGCAAACTCTGCTCCTTTTGTGCCTGTTCTTACATTTACTACTTGGCTATATTTTACTACTCCATTTTTTTCAATGGCTTTTATTCTGTAGTAATTGTTGCCATTGTTAATAGTAGCATCTAACCAATTGTAGTTGGCTGTAGTTGTGTTGTTGGCTTTTATGCTGGTGCCTTTGGTAAAGCTTGTGCCATTTGCACTTTCTTCTACTTCATAGCTACTCATGTTTTGCTCATTGGCTGTGGTAAAGTTTACGGCTATTGCATTCCCTTGTTGTACTGCTGATACACTTACAAAATTGGTTGGTA
>Ga0075152_10003446_pt1 | contig 11032 bp, 5 predicted proteins | sample JI61114C2DNA_FD_70964 | JGI IMG/M metagenome (GOLD analysis project Ga0075152, IMG submission 70964) | Wastewater effluent complex algal communities from Wisconsin, to seasonally profile nutrient transformation and Carbon sequestration -... | ecosystem: Engineered > WWTP > Effluent > Algae...
GGGGAGAAGGTCACCCTCACCGGCGTGGTCCGCACGGCGCTGCGGGTCGACGGGTACACCTTCCACTCACCCGCAAGCGTGCTGCTGGTCGTCGACTGCGGGACCGCCGTCGCGAAGATGACCACCGCCGCCGCCTGGGCCTACGGCGTCCACGTCGGGGACCCGCTCACCGTCACCGGCACCGTCAAGGCCCACACCGAGTGGAACGGCATCAAGCAGACCGTGCTGGCCCGCCCCAAGAAGCACGACCCCGCACCTGTGCAGGAGTCGATGCCGGACGCCGCCCCGCGCCTGTGGGAGACCGTCACCTCCCCGCGGTTGGACGGCGCCGCCGCCTCCCGGCACGCCACCGTCCGGACGCCTGGCCGCGGCGTCCCCGTCGCCCGCTGACCGGAGGTTCGCATGCAGCGTGAACGTCGCCATAACCCGTACCCGTGGACGTGGGAGATCCCCGCCGGGGTCGCCTGTGCCGTGCTGCTGGTGCTCGCCGTCGGCGTCCACCTCGGCAACGGCCTGGCCCACCTCGCCAGCGGGCAGGGCTGGACCTGGCCGGCGTCGTCGCAACTGTTCGCCAGCCTCCCGGCCGTCCTCACCAACACGACGGATGCCGTCGGCGTCCACGCCTGGATCGCCACCGTCGAGTTCGTGCTGCTCGGCGGCCTCGGCTGGACTGCCGTTTGGAGCTGGCAGCACTGGGGACCCTCCCGCCTCAAGGGTGTCTCCACCCGGGATCAGGCCGAGCAGGTCCTGGGCCTCACCCGCCTCCACAAGGTCGCGGGCATCGTGCGCCCCGACCTCCACCCCACCCGCCGCACGCGAGGAGCCCGACGATGAGACGCTTCGACCCCACCCAGATCGGCTGGCGGATCGGCCGCGCCTGGGAACCCCGCGCCGGCGAGTTGTGGTGCCCGTGGGACCGCACCGCCGGAGTCATCGGACCCCAAGGCTCCGGGAAGACCCTCGACCTGCTCACCCCCGCCCTCCTGGCCGCCCCCGGGGCGGCGCTGGTCACGTTGACCAAGCCCGACGACCTGCTGCTGACCATCACTGACCGCTCCACCAAGGACCGGCCCTGCGTGGTGCTGGACCCCTTCGGTCTCGCCACCGGACTGCCCGAACTGGTGTGGGATCCCGTGGTCGGCTGCGTCGACCCGATGGTCGCTGAACGCCGCGCGAAGGCGTTCACCGCCGGCACCGTCAAAGGCTCGATCCACTCGGGGCACGGCGACAGCGCGGCCCGCTTCTACGCTGCCGAAGCCGCCAAGGTGCTCCAGGCGTACTTCCATGCCGCCGCCCTCACCGGCCGCACCCTCGACGACGTCCTCCGCTGGGTCGCCCAACCGCTGGCCACCACCGAACCGTCGGAGATCCTGCGCGAACACCCCCACGCCGCCCCGTTCTGGCACGGCCTCCTCCACGGCGCCCTGCACGGCGACGAACGCACCTCCAGCAACACCATCACCACCGTCCAACAAGCCCTCGCACTGTTCTTCCAGGCCGACCTCCGAAGCCGCTGCATCCCCACAGCAGGCCGGCCTGCCACCGACATCGCCGACCTCATCAGGCGACGCGGCACCATCTACCTCCTCGGCCGCGAAGACCCCTACGCGTCCGCCTCGCCGCTGATGACCGCCTTGGCCGAACACGTCCTCGACACTGCCCTCGGCCTGGCGAACACCTCGCCGTGGGGACGGCTGTGCCCGCCCCTGCTCGCCTGCCTGGATGAGCTGCCGTCCACCGCGCCGCTGCCCACGCTGCGGACCCGGATGGCCAACGAACGCGCCCTGGGGATCTCGTTCATCTACGCCGCCCAGACCTGGCGGCAGCTCGCGGCGATCTTCGGCGACCAAGATGCCAAGGCCCTGTTCGGGCTCACGAACGTGATCGTCGTGTTCGGCGGCAGCAAGGACGTCGCGTTCAACCAGGAGGTCTCCGACCTCGTCGGCACCGTCCGCGTCTCGCGCACCACCTGGCAGACCGGACGCGGCGGCCGGTCGATCTCGGGGGAGGACATCCCGATCCTGCGTGCCGAGGAGATCCGCCAACTGCCCGAACGCCAGGCCCTCGTCATCGCCGAGAACAGCAAACCGATCATCGCCAGGCTCACCCGCTGCCTGGACGGCCCACCCGGACGCGCCCTCCTCGAACACCAACGAGCCGCCCGCGACCGCGTCGCCGCTGCACGTCACGGCCAAGTGCCGGCGGACGCCCGCGCCACCGCCGCCCTCGTCGCAGCCCAACGCGGCGGCCTGGTTGACAGGCGAACGCCGTGACCACCACCCCGGACGCCGACGGTGCGCTCGTCCGCGCGTTCCCGATCCCCGGGCCGCTACTCGGCACCGCCTACCGCGACCTGTACCTCGCCGCGGAGGGCAGCGACAACCAGAAGGCGACCATCGGCGACCCCAGCCTGCTCCCGAAACCGTGGGACCCGCCCACCTGCCGCAACCCCCACCTGCGCGCCGAACTGTGGGAGTGGCTCGACCAGGTCGTGCTGTGGCTCAACCACGACTACGTGTGGGACCCCGACGGCATGATCCCGCCCTGCTGGCCCCAGCACCCCCACCTCGTCCACGAGATCGCGGTCTTGGCCGACCAGCGCCGCCGGGTTGGGATCGCCCTCGACAGCAACGGCCTCGAGGAATGGCACCGCTACACACTCCCCGGCTTCCTCGACCGGATGCGCGCCCGCCTCAAAGCCCACTGCGAACAAGACCACCAACCCTGGCCCGCCCGCGGACGACATGCACGGCACGCCGACGACCGGCAGAGCCAACGAAGGCATGACGCATACACCGACGACGTCCGCCCACTTCTGCCTGCTGAGGCGTTCGTGCCGACCCGTCCAAGGCTCACGATCATCGACCAGGAGACGGGGGAGATCACCGGCCAGTGACCCCGGCGGCTACACAAACGCCGACTCGGGCCACCTCGGGCGTACAAGTTGAGACCTCGCGTCACATGATGCCCCTAGGCGCGCGTGCCCGCCATGCCGATGTGCGTGACAACATCGCCGTCGATGAGCATGCGTTGCGGGCCCCTGGGCATATCAGGCCCAAAGGCGCACGCCCTGCCATTCGCGGCCAGGCTCTGCACGGACGCGCCGCCCCGTCGATTCCGCTCGTCAGGCCACAACACACAGCACCCGGCGGGAGCTCTTCGCTTGCCACCGGGGTTTGGGTTCTATCGCCGAGAACCTTTGATAGTCCCCTGAACGGCTACCAGTCGTCCACTTCGTAGGCTTCGCTGGCCTGACTCTGAGCCTGCTCCTCAGCGAGCTTCACGTGCCACTCGGCGCGTGCGAGGAGCTCGTCGAAGGTGATGATCTCTGGCTGCACAACGTTGCGCCGGAAGAGCTCGAAGCTGTGCACCTTGTCGTCGATCGCGCCACCGCTGCTGCCCTTTAGCTGCGTCAAGGAGCCGATGATGAGGAATGAGCGGGGCTGGCTCACGAACGTGCCGTCGCCGGTGCGCGACCCGTCGTCAGCTCGTTCGGCAATGAACTCGTCGAGGTCACGCACGGCCATGCGCACGGTTTGCTGCACCTGCACGAGAGCGCCGGCCAACTCCTCCGACGGGCCCCAGGCCGCCGAACGGTAGGGCGACTTCGCGAGGAGTGCAGTCCGATGGTGCTTGATCTCAGCGAACGCCAGCGACCGTACGAGGCCGTTGGTCTGGAGCAGTGCGTCTATGCGCTTTCCGACGGTGACGATGTTCGCCCCGGTTGTGACCTGCTCCAGCTTCTCCTTGTCCCAGGACGTGTAAAGCTGGCCTCCCAAGCCGATCCCCAAGACCCAAGGGTTGTCCTCCAGAAGCGCCTGCCAAGCGCGCTCCGGGCCCCGTGCGTCATCCTTGGCGGCGTCGAACGCACTATCGTCTTCAAGCCAGCGGCGCATGGTCGCGACTACCTCACGTCGCCTTTGCAGCGCGATCACGTCCTGGGCCGTCGCGTCGCACTCAATTAGTGCACGGAAGCGGGCCGGGTCTTCCGAGTACACGCGCCCGATCGCATCCGGGTCAGAGAAGACGTCACGAAGGACCTGGTCATCAACTCGCACGCTGGCGTCCCCATCAGCGGGAATCGAGTCCAAGGCCTTGATCAAGTCGATCAGCTTGATGCACTGGGCCCGGTCCAGCGTCAGGATGTTCTCCAACTTGTCGGCGTGGGGATCGGTCGGGACCCTCTGGATTCTGATCTTGCGGACCGCGCCCGCCTCGCGGGCCACGTGCATTTGGAGCTGTTTCCGGCCACCCGGAGTCGTGTCAACCACGTACTTCTCCCATTCCCAGTCCTCCTCGTCGGGGGCTTCCTCCTCGTCGAAGACCTTGTAGACGTAGCGAGAAGGTTGGCCTTCGTCGCTACCCCACTGCGCGAGGAAACTCCTGCTGGCGTAGATACGATCGGGCATCCGACCGCGCGCGTAAGTGACCTCGCTCTCGCCTGGAAGCTCATCGAACGCGATCCGCACCCCACAACCCTTTCTAGCGTTCGTGCCATCGAGAAGAGGCTACGAGTTCCGGCGCCAATCAAGCCGACCGACGACGGTTTCGGGACCGACGGGCCCGATGAAGCCGAACCGGCCCTTCACGAAACTGTGGAGGGCGTCACGTTCACCCGGTCGCTGGCCTTGGACTCATGACGACCACTCCTGCCGCGAGTGGGTCCGTCACCTCCCCGGCGTGAGTGGGGCGATTGGTGGTGGAGTGGGACCTGGCTACTGGGGGTGATCGGTTGGGCGGGCCCCGTCGAGGCGCCGGTGCACCATCGAGACAATGGTGATCGCCTCCAACAGTTCTGCCTCGCTGACCTCCCGGGTCAACCGGGGGTCGTGGGCGGTCGGATTCCGGAAGAGCCCGCTCAGTCCTTTCACGAGGTTGGCGAGCCCTGTCTGCTCGTCCTTCTCCGTCTGCGAGTTCAGCGCGTTGATCGCCAGCAAAGGCGTGCCACTCTTGCCGAGGGCCAGCACGTTGTCCACCAGGGCTGCGCCATCGCCAGGGGTCCCGGTGATTGTCCGCAGCCGGTCGAAGACGCTCTTCGTCGCCTCAAGACAGGCATGGAAGTGGGCCTTCTTGAGCACCTCCACCGAGCAGTAACGGAGGACCTCGGGGTGGGCGTCGCGCCGCCTCAACTCGTCCCTGAGCGACGTGGCGACTCTGGTCGCCTCGTCGAGCGTCTTCGCGCGGGCACCCATGTGCACCTGTCCCTCGTCGTTTAGGTGCAAGCCAACGAACGCCAGCCTCTCGTTCAGCTTGTCTTGGCGCAGGGTAAACAGCTCCGGGCAGTCTCGGTAGCGCACCGGCTCCATGGCTTGGACGATGAACGTCACTATCCGGCGAGGCTCTTGGTCGACGTTCTGGCGGGCAACGAAGGCCTCGGTCAGTCGATCGGCCTTGCTCGCGGTCGGGAGGGGATCGTCCATTCGGAGCCGGAGCAGAAGGTCTCCGATTTGGCGCCCGGTGAGGCCATCCTTTGTGTCCGCCAAGACCTCGGCGACCGACCTGAGGGTCGCGTACGTCCACGGTGGCTGCGGGGTCATCGCATAAGCCCCCTTCTTCATGCCGGGATCCTAGGCGTAGCCACCGACAGGAGGGGGTCGAAACACCGTCGGCATCGAGCGCTAGGTTCGCCTCGACAGTCCCTCCGCCGCTCAGGAGATCTCATGGCCAGCGGCACCCTCCTTGCCTCCCTTCGCGGACAGGTTCTCGACGAGGCGCAGCCGCCGGCAGGCCTGCTCCGCAGGTGCCTGGTACTGGTGCAGAGACCGGTTCGAAGGCGCTCCGGCAGTGGGCGCGCTCGGAGCTCACCGGCTACGCCGAAGGTGTCCCCGTGCCGGAGTACCGAGCACTTGTGTCGCCTGCAATCTCGGTCGACTCGATCAGATCAGTGGGCGCTCCCACGTCCGCGGACAGATCTATGACCGTCTCCAGCTACCGCCGAAAGCGCTGGTCGGGGTTCCGGAGACGTTCGAGGTGCGACAACCTGTCGAGGAACTGTAGACGATGGCTGGGACCCGGCCGCGGCGCCTTCCCGCGGTCTTGCGGGGAGGAATTACACGTCTACGCTGCGGCGTCGATCTGGTCGCTGCGGTCCGGTGACGAGTCGTCGTTCCCTTTGTGCGGTGCCGGAAGGGCGCTGGGTCAGGTGTTCCTGGACGCTGTTCGCGGCTTGGCGGAGGAGGCGGGCCTTGACGTCGCCGACCCCACTGACGCCGACCTGGCCGCGGGCACGCGGGTCCTCGTTCCACGCGGTGACGAGGTCGGCGAGGGTGGTGCGGAGCACGCTGACGGGCAGGCGCACACGTTCTGCGATGTCTTGCAGCCCGTTCTCCCAGTGCTCGGAGGGTTGGGCGGCGATGACGTGGAGGGCCTCGAGGGCGGCGTCCGCCGCGGGCAGGTGGGCGAAGCGTTCGTCGATCAGTTCACGCCCCAGCGGCGTCGCGTTGTCGAGGGCCGCGGTCAGGACGTCACAGCGTCCGTTGGCGAGGAGGTCGGCGGGGTCGGTGCCGTCTGGCAGGGCGGCGAAGCCCGGGTGGTGGCCGTAGGGGGTGAGGATCCAGTAGTCGCGTTCGGCGGCGACGCGTCCGGCGAGGTCGGCGTCGGTGGCGACGATCGGCGTCCGATGCCCCAACTGGCGCAGCTGGGCGCCTTGCTCGTCGGTCAGAGACGTCCCGAGGGGGGCGACGCCGAGGTACTGGCCGCCGGTGGCGAGGGTGACGGCGATGGCGTCCATGGGGCCTTCGACGATGACCGGGGTGGCGTCGGCGTCCCAAGTCTGGCGGGTGATGTAGAGCTGGTCGCCCTTGTGGAACAGGGGCGTGTCGCCGGTGTTGAGGTACTTGGGTCCGGCGTGGTCATCGTCGGTGCGGTCGGGGTGGCGGCGTCCGACGAAGCCGAGGATGACGCCGTCGTGGCGGATCGGGAAGACGGCCCGGTCGCGGAACCGGTCGATCAGCCGGCCGGTGGACGCCGTGGTTGCGACTCCGGCGGCGAGCATCTCTTGGTCGGTGACGCCGAGGGTGTGGAGGTGCCCGATGAGGGTGGTCCAGCCGTTGGGGGCGTAGCCGGGTTGCAGGTCAGCATGGCCGGTGAGGTCGACGCCGAACCGGGATTCGAGGTACGGCTGGGCCCAGGAGCCCGGGAACCGGTCCGCGTAGAACGCGGCGGTGAGCCGGTTGACCTCGGCGAGGCGCTCAGGGGTGCAGGGGCAGTCGCGCCAAGCGTCGGCGCGTTCGAACATGCGCCGGATGTCCTGGTCGGTCGGTTCGGGGACGCCGAGGCTGTTGCGGATCCTCGCCAGCAACGGCAGGTTGGCGCCGCGGTCCTCGTCCTCTTCGACGTGGAGCGGCGGCTCCTGATCAAGGCCGACAGCCAGCTGTTCGTCGCGTTCGGCGGGCTGGCCAATGAGGATTGGCTGGGCGGGTTCGTAGCCGTCCCACAGGTCGGTGGGCGGTTCGTCGGCGGGCTGCGGCGGTTCGGGCTCGTTGTCGAACCGGGGCGACGGGTCGGTGAGTGTCGAGATTCGCCACACCAGGGCGAGGCAGTCATCGACCTGCTGATCGCCGCCGGTGCCGGCGGTGAGGAGGTCGGTGGGGGTCCAGCCTTGGCGGACGCCGTGGTCGACGGCGGTGATCAGGGCAGGCCACCACCGGCTGACCTGCAACTCGTGGGCACGTTCGGGGCCGACGGTGTCGGCGAGCGTGGTGGTCCACGCGGTGGTGAGGGGCTGGTCGGTGTCGAGGGCGGCGGTGACGGCAGGGGTGACGTGCCGGGCGATCCGCCACCACAGGGCGGCGGCGGCATGGTCGTCCGGCAGGCCGCCTTCGCTGGCGGCGGTGTGCAGCAGCGTGCGGGCGTTGAGGCCGGACGCCGACAGTTGCGCCAGCCGCGCAGCGAGCGTGGGCGTGAACTCATCGCCGGCGAGGCGGGGCTCGAGGTGCCGCAGGAGGGGTCCCCATTCGGCCAGGGCGGGTTGGCGGTCGCCTGCGAGGCGGCGGTCGAGGTGGCGTTGCCAGCGGGCGGCGGCCTTGGGGAACTGGCGTTCGCCGGTGGGGCGCAGGTCGGCGTCCGGCACATTCGTGGCGGCCCGCCACACGGTGAGGTCGGCGATCGTCTGGCCGGTCGGCTGGCCCAACGTGGACGCCAACCAGGCCGGCGTCCGACCCGAGGTGAGCGCGTGGGCGTGGACGGTGGCGGCGAGGTCGGTGACGAGGCGGGCGCGGGCGTCCAGGTAGGGACCCCATTCGGGGTGCTCCTGGAGTCGGCTGGGGATGGCGGGGATCCAGGGCAGCGGCCCGGGTCGGCTGCCGCGCAGCCCGGTGGCATCGAGGCGCCAGTCGAGGACTGCGGCCGGATCCCCGGCCCCTGACAGGGGTTGTTCGGCGGCGGCGCGGCGCAGTTCAACCAGCGGGTCGTGGCCGTCCGCGGCGATCAGCAGCAGGTGCGCACGCAGCGCGGGCCAGGCGTCGCACCACGGGACGCCGGGCAGGGCGTGGTCGACTTGGCGTTCGAGGGCGCGGACGGCGAGGTCGCCGGCGAGGTCCTCGGCGGCCGCCGAAAGGGCGTCGGTGTAGCGGGCGACCGCCTCCCCGAGCCGGCTCCGGGGGTCGGCGAGTTGCTGCTGCAGGCTGGTCGCCGAGCTGGGGGCGGTGTCGCGGGCGAGGATCGCCTCCAGGACGTCGGTGGCGGTTTGCGGGTGGATCGTCTCGGGGCGGATGACGGTGTGGGGGTCGCCGTCACCGACGACCTGGAGGTAGACGTGGTTGGCGTGCCGGCCGCGGGTGAGCATCGTGTACAGCTGCTGGCGGCCTTCGGTGCCGGTGGCCAGCCCGTGCATGGTGTCCACCGACACGCCCTGGGCGGTGTGCACGGTGGACGCGTACCCGAGTTCGGTCGACGTGGTGACGTAGTCGGCGGGCAGGGTGACGCTCCGGCGGCTGCGCGTGTGGAGGGCTTGGACGCCGCCGTCGCCGGTGAGGCCGGTGATGGTCCACCGGTCGCCGTTCTTCACCCAATCGGTCTGCGATACGCGGAGCCGGCGGTCGTTGGTGCGGGTGATGATCACGTCCCCGACCGATCCCGCGAGCCCGTCAGCGAGCTCGACCTCGCGTCCCGGCGCGGCACCGTTGAGCCGGTGGGTGCGGGCGCGGGTGTTCAACTCGGCGACGAGGTCGCGGGTGGGGGCGAGCATGATCGTGTCCAGGCCGGCGGTGCGGTCGGTTTGCCAGGCGTCGAACACGTTGTCGGTGATGGTGGCCAGGTCGCCGACATGGACGCGTTGGTGGTCGAGGTAGAAGCCGAGCGCTTCGGGGTTCCCGTCGCGCAGGGCGAGGCTGGCGCCGCCTTCGGCGGGATCAGCGAACCGGACGAGTTCGTTCAACCGGGCCGCGCCGTGGCGTGTGGCGATCTCGCGCAGGACGCCGCCGGCTCCGATCGCCGCCAACTGTTGGTCGTCGCCGATCAACCGGACGCTCGCACCCCGCTCCAGCAGATGGGTGACCGCGGCGTCCAGGGACAGGGTGTCGGCCATGCCAGCCTCGTCGATCACCACGAGCGTGTCCGGGCCGATCTGGGCCGCCCAGTCGGGCAGATCCTCGTGCTCGATCGACCAGGTCAGCTTGGCGAGGGTGTCGGTGTGGGTGTCGATCTGATCCCCGAGCGCGGCGGCCGCGGCGGCGGAGGGGGCGAGCCCGATCACGGTGCCGCCGGCCTCCGCCCACGCCCGCGCGAGCGCCCGCATCGCGGTGGTCTTCCCGGAGCCGGCAGGCGCGATCGCGACCTGGACGCGTGCGCCGGAGCAGGCCATCGCCCGCACCAGCGCGACCTGACCGGCGTTCAACTCGACCCCGTTCGCCGCCGTCTCGAGGAGCGCCAGGTCGACGGTGGCCTGGTCGACCACCCGGCCGTGGCGGCGTCCGGCGGCCTCGACGAGCCGCTGTTCGGCGGCCAGGATCCGCTTCGACGTGAACAACTCCGCGCCCGCGACCGTGTACACCGACTGGCCGTCCACGCGCTGCAGGACGGCGGGTTCGGTGATCCCGTCGACAGGTACGGCGAGAGGCAGCGAGTGCTCGCCTAGCGCGGTGGCGACCAGCCGCTCCACAGCGGCGTCCAGCTGAGCAGTCGGGATGGCGGCCGCGCGGGCCCGGCGTTGGGCTTCGGCGCGGACGTGCCAGGTCTGCCACGTCGCCCGCGACCCCTCGACCGTCGCGATGATGCTGGCCGCCGTCGCCGTGAACCACGCGTCGTCCAACACCGGACCGGCGGTACGTGTGGGGTGGAGGGCGGTGTGGATCATCCGGCGGATGCCGTCCGGGCCTCCCAACACGGCTTCGGCTTGGGCACGCCAGGCGGTGCGTTGCTCGGCGAGGGTGCGGGGTTCGTGCTTCTGATCCCGGGTTTCGAGGTTGGCCTGCTGAGCGAGGGCGAGGGTCTCGATCGGGGTCGGCGGACGCCCATGCGCGGCCTGGAACTCCACGGCGAGCTCGTCGCGGCGGGCCTCGATGCTGCGCCTGCGTGCCGACCAGCGGACGTTCAGGGCGGGGTCGACACCGTCGATCTCCCGGACCGGACGCCGTCCGGCCGACGTCTGCCGGTCGACGAACCGGACGCCGAGGGAGTCCGCCAAATGGCGTTCGAGGGCGGTGTTGTAGGTCTCCGAGGCGGTGACCTTCGCCTTGAACAGGACCCGCCCGTCGATCGACAGCCAGCGCCCGTCGAGGGTCTGCACCTTGTTCGCGACGGCGACGTGGGTGTGCAGGTCGGGGTCCCCGGCGCGGGAATCGCGGTGGGTGAACGCGGTCGCGACCAACCCGGTGACGTCGACCTGCCGCACCCCGCGGGCACCTTCGCGGCTGTACAGCGCGTGCTTCTCCAGGAACGCCAGAGCATCGTTGACAGCCTCGTGGTGGGCCAGCTCGATCTGCGCGGCGACATTGACGGGGGCGACCGCCCACAGGGTGCTGACGCTCTTGACCGGAGAGAACGTCAGGTCATACCCGGCCACCGCGGTGGTGCGCTGGCGGGAGTGCTTGGC
>Ga0075152_10003448_pt1 | contig 11027 bp, 8 predicted proteins | sample JI61114C2DNA_FD_70964 | JGI IMG/M metagenome (GOLD analysis project Ga0075152, IMG submission 70964) | Wastewater effluent complex algal communities from Wisconsin, to seasonally profile nutrient transformation and Carbon sequestration -... | ecosystem: Engineered > WWTP > Effluent > Algae...
GAGCCTTTAGGAAACGGCAAAAACAATCAACCAGTATGGCTTAAAGATATTTGGCCCACTAGCGCAGAAATTCATGCATTGATGAAATTCGCCACCAACGCAGACACATTCCGCAAGCTGTATGGCAATCTCACCAAGGATCATCAGTTGTGGAATAACGTTACTTCAGTAACCGGACAAACTTACAATTGGCCCCAATCCACCTATATCGCCGAGCCGCCGTTTTTTGAAGACTTCTCATTACAACCAGCAGATACCAATCATTCAGACGGCATTTATCATGCCTATGCATTAGGCATATTTGGTGATTCGGTAACTACAGATCATATTAGCCCGGCAGGTTCCATCAAAGAGACTTCACCGGCCGGTCAATACCTATTGGATCACCATGTCACCAAAGCTGATTTTAATAGCTATGGTGCCCGTCGCGGCAATCACGAAGTAATGATGCGCGGCACATTTGCTAATATCCGTATCAAGAATCTCATGATTCCGGGTAGTGAGGGCGGTATAACCCTTTATCAGGGCACAAACAACACTCAACCAGTACAAATGAGCATTTATGATGCTGCCATGAAATATCAATCCCAGCACATTCATACGATTGTTTTTGGCGGCAAGGAATACGGTACCGGATCCAGTCGTGATTGGGCTGCAAAAGGAACTCAGTTGCTCGGTGTCAAGGCAGTCATCGCTACCAGCTTTGAGCGTATACATCGCAGCAATTTAATTGGCATGGGAGTGCTTCCCTTACAGTTTAAAGGTAATGACAGTGTTGATACATTGCAGATTAAAGGTGATGAGCGATTTGATATCATAGGACTGAATAACATTCAGCCACAAAAAGAGGTCACTCTGGTAATCCATAGAAAAGATGGCACCACCCAATCAATTCAACTGTTATGCCGCATTGATACGACTATCGAGGTTGATTATTATCGACACGGAGGAATCTTACCTTATGTTCTTAGAGAGTTGATGTCTCATTAATATGGGGCATTGAGAAAACATCGACTAGATTCCGTTTTTTTAAAACAACCATGCAAGAAAAATGGCTTCTTTTACAAGAAGCCATTCATAAACAACCGAAACCATGCTAGTGAAACTCACATAAACCGTTTCCTGTTTTGTTAGCTACAACTGATAGCAATTTATTTCTTTACCAAATCGTGCAAGTATTCCTCAAACTCTTGCTTCAGTTCAGGATGTTGGAGTGCAAACTCTACAGTGGCTTTTAAATAACCAGATTTACTTCCACAATCAAAACGTTTGCCGTCGAACTCATAACCTAATACCGTTTCCTCATTTAACAGCTTTGCAATCGCATCAGTTAGCTGGATTTCGTTACCAGCTCCACGCTCTGTCATTTCGAGCAACTTGAAGATGCGCGGGGTCAAAATATAGCGACCAACCACGGCCAAATTGGAAGGCGCCTTATCAACAGCTGGTTTTTCAACAATGGCATTAACCTTGGATAAGCTGTCGGCAATTGGCGAGCTATCGATAATGCCATAGCGATTCACAGTTTCATGGGGGACTTGCTCAATGCCCAGTATTGAGCAATGATGCTGATTATAGATATCAACCATTTGGTTTAAACACGTTCTCTCACCGGCATCAATCAAATCATCCGCCAGCAACACAGCAAAAGGCTCATCACCGACAACAGATTGTGCACATAAAACGGCATGCCCCAATCCCAATGCTTCAGCTTGTCGGATATAAACGCAGTCAACATGCGATGGAAGAATATTTCTCACAATATCAAGCATTTCCTGCTTCTTACCGGCTTCCAGTTTTGCTTCCAATTCATACGCTTTATCAAAGTGATCAGGTATCGAACTTTTGTTACGTCCGATAATAAAAATCAATACATCTATCCCCGCCGCAACGGCTTCTTCTGCAGCAAACTGGATTAACGGTTTGTCAACTATCGGCAGCATTTCCTTTGGATTTGCCTTGGTTGCCGGCAAAAAACGTGTTCCCAATCCAGCCACAGGAAAAACCGCCTTTCTGATCGCTTTCATTAAACATCTCCTTAATATTTAACACGTTACCTAATATCTTTATACTTTTACCGATATGCTAAGAAAATAACGCTGCTTAGCACTGATATCCGTTAGGATTAGCGCTCTGCCAGCGCCAACTACTTGCGCACATATCTTCCAAGCCAAGTTTTGCCTGCCAGCCCAGCAACTCAAGCGCAAGTCTTGGATCGGCATAGCAAGAAGCAATGTCGCCAGAACGTCTGGGGGCAATTTTGTATGCGATAGCTCGCCCACTCGCCCGTTCATAAGCTCGCACAACATCTAGAACGCTATACCCCTGACCTGTGCCCAGATTGACTGTCAGGCATCCTGTAAATTTTTTAGTATGCATACTCTGCACAGTTTCCAGTGCTTCCAATGCCTTAAGATGCCCCAGGGCCAAATCAACCACATGAATATAATCACGCACTCCCGTTCCATCTGGAGTGGGATAGTCATTACCCCATATATTGAGTGCTTCTCTTCGCCCCACTGCAACCTGAGCCACAAAAGGCATTAAATTACTCGGTACGCCTTGCGGATCCTCGCCAATCAATCCACTCGCATGGGCGCCTACCGGATTAAAATAACGTAATATGCTGATTCGCATTGAATCATCGCTATGCTGAAAATCACGCAGGATTTCCTCCACCATCATTTTGCTGCGTCCATAAGGATTTGTGGGTGAAAGCGGGTGATTTTCTGTTAATGGCAGTTGTATCGGATCGCCATAAACAGTAGCCGATGAACTAAATACCAGTGTCTTTACACCGCATTCTTGCATCGCTTCTAATAGGCGAAGCGTGCCCACAACATTGTTATCGTAATAGGAAAGCGGTCGTTCAACGGATTCCCCCACTGCTTTCAAGCCCGCGAAATGAATAACCGCTGTCGCCTTACTTTGTTTAAAGGCAGCTACCAATGCAGCACGGTCTCGGCAATCACCTTGCATTAACTTAGGTTTTTTCCCGGTTATTTGTTCTACCCGCGCCAGTGCTTCGGGGTTGCTATTACAGAAATTATCAAAGACCGTAATATCAAAACCTGCATTTAACAATTCAACGCACGTATGCGATCCTATATAACCGGCGCCACCTGTGACTAGAATCATGCTGATACACCTCAACAAGAAACGATAAATTGACTTACTCTAAAATCCATCAATTTATCAAGGTTTTATTAAATTAACCGCAAAAGTGTTGTTTAAATCTGGCTACAAAATCATCCAGTGATCCTGGTGGCAATTGATTGATACCCGCAGCAGCTTTGCGCCCACCACCCGTATCAAATTGAAGACACAGTACATCAGCCCCCTGAGGATTCGCGATGGAAGCTCGCACACTCACTGTGAAATTACCTGTGTGATTGGGAGTGATCACTGCATGTGCGCGGTTTGGATACTCGTTCGCGAGCTTATTGGCAAAATTACCAGTCACACGCCGCGCCCACGGCTCGTTAGGTAACAAATACGCTGCACAGTGATCATCATTCGATAATGACTGCAGTAAATTCGCATGCCCCATATCTTCTTTAAAGCCTGCAGCCAGTTTTGCAAATGCACTCGAGTTTGCAACAAAATCAAGCGGATTCTTATAAGGTTTTATGGCTTCGTATAGCTCAGCCGGATGGAAATGCAAATCCTGCAAGCTATCACCATAGCCGTTGTAATTTAAGTATTCTCCCAAATGAGAAAGCTTGTCAGCATCTGAATCAGCAAGCCCCGCAGATTTTGCAAGACTGCGTCCTTTCTGAATGAGATTATCCCCAAAAGCAGCAGTAATGGCCCACAAATGAAACCGGCCAGCCAGATATTCATCGACCAGAAGGCTCGTACACACATCCGCAGCCAAATTGATATGTGTAATCAAATTAGCATGTTGCGGTATTTCACCGGCATGGTGATGATCGAAATACTCAATCATGGCGCCTTCTTCCAACAGACGCATAAGCCCTTTGCGATTACTATCCAATGAAATGTCGAGCACCGTCACCCGATCACCCTCACTCACATTTACCCGATCAAGCAGTTTAATATCGCGTTTAACCCCGGTGATCAGATTGGCAGCCGCCGCGGGCTCTACCAATCTAAGCTGATGGAGTGCGCACAATCCGTCCGCATCACCGTTAAATACGTAGTAATGACTCATATTAAATGAAATCTCCTATCCGGCATTGTGCTTAACCCAAGCGGCGACATGAAATGGAACCAGTGACTGCCAAGACTAATTCAATGCATCCACACTCATTAGATAACTGACAATTTTTTCAACAGCCTGCTCAGGGGTAAGATTCGTTGTATCTATGCGAATTTCTGCATCTTCGGGCGCTTCATAGGGCGAATCAATCCCGGTAAAGTTTTTCAATTCTCCACGCCGCATTTTTTTGTACAGCCCTTTGGGATCTCTCTCTTCCGCTACGTGAATGGGCGTATCGACAAAGATCTCGAAGAATTCGCCTTGTTCAACCAGTTCGCGCGCCATCCTGCGTTCAGAGTGGAATGGTGATATGAAAGATACGAGAACAATCTGCCCTGCATCCACCATCAGTTTGGCGACTTCTGCGATGCGCCGAATATTTTCCACGCGATCGGCATCGGTAAAACCGAGATCCTTGTTGAGCCCATGGCGCACATTGTCGCCATCCAATAGATAAGTATGCTTGCCTAATGAATAGAGTTTCTTCTCGACAAGGTTAGCAATGGTTGATTTGCCACTGCCAGACAAACCTGTAAACCAGAGAACAAATGGCTTCTGTCCTTTAATAGCAGCATGCGCCTGCTTATTGATGTTGATTGCCTGCCAATGAATATTCTGCGACCGGCGCAAAGCAAAATGCAGCATGCCTGCACCGACTGTGTTATTGGTCAAACGGTCAATCATGATGAAGCCGCCCGTATCACGGTCTTCTTTGTATGGATCGAACGCAATCAATTGGTCTGAATTCAAATTACAGATACCAATTTCGTTCAATTCCAGTTTCGTGACAGCCACATGCTCCAATGTATTGACATTCACTTTATATTTAAGGGTGGAAATGTTGGCAGTAACCGTTTTTGTGCCGATCTTCATCAAATAAGGCCTACCCGGGAGCATAGGCTCATCCGACATCCACACAATCGTTGCTTCAAACTGATCAGCCACACCTGGCAATGAATCGGGAGTGGCGAGCACATCGCCTCGACTGATATCGATTTCATCCGCCAGTGTCAATGTAATCGATTGCCCCGAGATTGCCTGTGGAAGATCGCCATCACCGGTTACGATGCGGGTTACACGGCTCTCTTTGCCGGAAGGTAAAACACGTATAGGGTCGCCTGGCTTAATACTGCCACGCACAACAATGCCGGAATAACCACGAAAATCCAGATTCGGACGATTGACCCATTGCACCGGCATGCGAAAAACCCCAGCCCCTACCGTTTCATCCTCCACCTGAATATTCTCGAGGTAACCCATCAATGTTTCCCCGCGATACCAAGCTGTATTCGCGCTCAATTCGGTGATGTTATCGCCTTTTAGTGCGGACATTGGGATGGTCACGATATTCTGCAAACCGATCTCTCTTGCAAAATCACGGTATTCAGTATCGATCTTTGTATAGATTTCTTCCGAATATCCCACCATGTCCAGCTTATTAATGGCCAGCACCACATGACGAATACCGATTAACGACACCAAATAGCTGTGTCGCCGCGTCTGTGTCAATACGCCTCTACGCGCATCGATCAGAATAATCGCGACATCGGCTGTTGAAGCGCCAGTAATCATATTGCGCGTATACTGCTCATGCCCGGGCGTATCGGCTACGATAAATTTTCGTTTATCCGTTGAGAAGAAGCGATAGGCCACATCGATGGTGATCCCTTGTTCACGCTCCGCCGCAAGCCCGTCCACCAACAATGCGAAATCCAGATCCCCTGCTTGCGTGCCTACTTTCTTCGAGTCAACTTCCAACTGAGCCAGTTGGTCTTCAAATAACATTTTTGACTCGTACAGCAATCGTCCTATCAGGGTGCTTTTCCCGTCATCGACACTACCGCAGGTAATGAAACGCAATAAACTCTTATTTTCATGCGTTTTTAAATAAAGCTCGATATCTTCAGCAATCAGGTCCGATACATGCGCCATTAGAAGTACCCCTCTTGTTTCTTTTTCTCCATCGAACCTGCGGAATCATGATCAATCAAACGCCCCTGCCGTTCGGAGGTTCTCGCCAATAGCATTTCTTGAATAATCGCTGTCAAGGAATTCGCCTCACTCTCTATAGCACCTGTTAATGGGTAACAACCCAATGTACGAAAACGTACTTTCTTCATCATAGGAACTTCCCCTTTTTGCATCGGCAACCGGTCATCATCCACCATAATCAATGTGCCATCCCGTTCAACCACCGGACGTTCCTTGGCAAAGTAAAGTGGAACAATAGGAATATTATTCAAGTAGATATACTGCCAAATATCCAATTCTGTCCAATTGGAAAGGGGAAAAACCCGGATGCTCTCGCCTTTATTCTTACGCGTGTTATACAAGCGCCATAGTTCTGGTCGCTGTAATTTTGGATCCCATCGATGTTGAGCCGATCGAATGGAGAAAATGCGCTCTTTCGCTCGCGATTTCTCCTCATCCCGACGCGCACCTCCAAATGCCACATCAAAATCATATTTGTCCAGCGCCTGTTTCAACCCTTCAGTCTTCCAGATGTCAGTATGAACCGCAGAGCCATGGGTAAATGGATTGATCCCCTTTTCAATTCCTTGAGGATTGATATGGACAATCAGATCAAGTCCAAGCTTTTTTACCATGACATCACGAAATTCAATCATTTCTTTGAATTTCCATGTGGTATCGACATGCAATAATGGAAAAGGGGGTTTTGAGGGATAGAATGCTTTAACTGCAAGATGCAGCATCACAGCACTATCCTTACCGACGGAATAGAGCATCACTGGATGCTCGCACTCCGCAACAACCTCCCGCATGATCTGAATACTCTCCGCTTCAAGGCGTTGTAAGTGTGTCAACATTGTCAGTAGCTTCCTTAATTTATGAGACGTAATAGAATTATGTTAATACAGTTTTAAGTTTTTCTTATTGCGAAATAAGCCAGTTTATTCCCGCAATATTAAATTTTTATTACTTTGATGAGAAGACAACTTGTAAGCCGACAGGGCTATAGGACGGAACCTTAAGCAGGTTAAATGCATACTTGATTTTGATTTTAGACTCTAATTTGTATTTAATGATGACTTGAATCAAAATGCTGAAACCTAAAGCGAAACCTAAAGCTCAAAAAAGTCTCATTCGGATAGATCTCTTATACCACTTGCTTATTGCGAGAATTATTGTATCCGATAATCACGGTATTGTCAGTGCGTGCAGTATGTTCATTTTCATAGAACCCAATATTGGGACAGATATTGCACATCAAATGGCAGATAAAAGCTCAAAAATCACCCGTTATGCAGAATCAACGACAATTTTGGCAAGAAAATGAATGCTTCCTTGCAATATAGCAATTGCCAATAGCGTTTTGACTTCACTTCGAATGTTTGCTATTTTCCAGCGCACACAAAGGAGATCGTCTTTTTATGTCCAAGAAAATATGAGTGGTCACCTGCACGAAGAAACCGTGATGCACGGCCTAAAAGCCAAGGGACTAAAAAAAGGATCCGTTTCCAGGTCGGCTGCCGTCACCATCGGTCTGGCCGCCACTGCGCCAGCTTATTCGTTGACGGGCGCTCTAGGTTATGGTGCTGCCGAAAGTGGTTATCAACTCCCAATCGTATTCATTCTTTCCGTGATCCCGATGTTCTTCGTCGCGCTTTCCTATAAGCATTTAACCGCTTCTGCACCGGATTCCGGAACAGTTTTCACTTGGGGGACGAAAGCTATTGGACCAAGAATTGGCTGGTTTGGCGGATGGGCGCTGTTATTGGCAAGCGTCATGGCAGGAGTGGCTGCAACCGAAGTCATGGTCAATGCAACCGCGCTTATGCTTGATTTTCAAGATACCCCCGTGTGGCTGCATCTCGGCGTCGCCATTCTGTTCATCCTCAGCACGACATACCTGACAGCTCTGGGCGCAGAGGAATCTTCACGCACCACCATGATTTTGACCATTGCGCAATACGGTGGACTGATCACACTGACTGCGATTCTGCTCATGCGCGTCGTACAGGGAAACGCAGTAGTCAGCGCGGAAGTATTTTCCTTAGAATGGTTCAATCCATTTGCCATCTCTTCCTTCAGTGCTTTTCTGCACGGATTCTTGGTGGCGTTATTCATTTTTTGGGGATTTGATGCATCGTTGGCCATGTCTGAGGAAACGGATGGCAGCGCCGAGCAGGCAGGACGCAGCGGCATCATCGCGATGATGATTACTGCCATCACTTATGTGACTTTTTCCACTGCCGCATTAGCTTATGCCGGTATCGATGCGCAAGACCCATCCAGTCTGACATTCAAAGATAACATCGGCTCCATCATCACCGCTTTAACCACTGATATCATCGGTACACAAGGCACGCTGATTGCCGCTTTGATCATTGCCGTTTCAGCCTTTTCATCGACCATGTCTACCATTATGCCGGCAGCGCGCGCCGCATTGGCGATGGCAACCTATCGGGCCATTCCGCGCAAATTTTCTTCCATCAATGAAGCCACTCAAACACCCAAATTTGCCACCTGGACCATTGGCCTAATGACGCTGACCATCTACATGACCTTGAGTGTCATCAGCGAATCGATCGTCAAGGATTTGATCCATAGCGTCAGCATCGCCATCTGCACTTACTATACGGTAGCGGCCCTGTCCTGCGTGCTCTACTTCCATCGCACCGCCTTTAACCACTGGCACACGGCTCTTTCGCAAGTCATTCTACCCATGATTGCTGCCGCCATTTTGATCGCAGTCGGCATCCTACAGGCATGGAACATGATGGATCCCGCCTATGGATCCAGCGGCTCCATTGCAGGAGTGGGTGCGGTATTTTTAATCGGCGTTGCCACTCTGTTTTGCGGCGCTCCCCTGATGATTCTGTGGAATATGCGCGAACCCAGGTTCTTTCGGGGTGAAACCCTGCCGCTGGAAAGAGCACACATGGTAGCAGATAGTCAAAATGGCCATTCAGCTCACGACACGCCAACCAAAACTGCTCACCACGATACTCACTAACCCCAATAAATTAGCAAGCCATTTCACGCAATCAGTTATTATTTTTCTAAATTGATTTATCTTTCTCAATGGGTGAATTGGCTTCACGCCAAGCTCTGATACCACCATCCATTGACATCACATCGGTATAGCCCATTTGCTGGAGAGCATCTGCCACCAGAACAGAGCGATAACCACCTCCGCAATACAACACGATGGATGCTTGCTTATCGGGGATCAAGCTTTCAATATCACGCTCAATAATCCCTTTTCCGAGATGGCGAGCGCCTGCCGCGTGATCAATCCAAAATTCATGGTCCTCGCGCACATCGATAAAATGAAATGACTCTCCTCGCGCTAATCTCGCTTGCACATCCGCCACGGTACATTCTTTTATCCGTTGTTTTGATTGCTCTACTAACTTTAAAAATCCTGGATTGTGCTGCATTTGTCTCCTTTGTTATTCAAATCAAGATAAGTGATGTTTGAAACATAGCCATTGAAATGTACCAAAGATCCCATATATGGTCAAAATGATTACTTACGCATCAAGATGATGCTGAATTATGCGGTTCTGTGATTGGAAAACTGCGTAAAATCAGTTTACCATTCCGTTTGAGGAAAGATTGTTTAACCATAAACGGTATAGCCGTTGTTCACAAAAAACAGAAGGTTTTCCCAGTAGTCAACTCGGAGTCATCGGACGCTGGATGAGGCACGTATGAAGCATTGGCTGGAATGTTTGCACCCTTTCAAGACTGCAGAAACTCGGCGTCTTGCGATTTTATTTGCTGTCATCTACTTCGCCCAGGGAATGTCCGCCCTGCCCAATCAAGTCATTTCCATCAGCTTTAAGGATCGAGGCTTCGAAGCCGATGATGTGGCCTTTTTTTTTCTATTGACATCGATGCCATGGTTCATCAAACCGGTATATGGATTGATCTCGGACTTTCTACCGCTGTTTGGCCAACGCCGCAAAAGCTACTTGCTACTAACTTCGGCACTTGCCTGTATTGCTGGCTTAATTGCGGCATTTTCGTCACACTATACCTATTGGGAGCTTGCCGTCCTCTATACCATGATGGGACTGGGTTTAGCCTACAACGATGTGCTGACCGATGCGCTGATGGTGGAAAGCGGCAAATTGAATGGACTCACCGGTGCATTCCAGTCGGTGCAATGGACAGCGGTCACCGGAGCGTCGATCATCGTGGGATTGCTGGGCGGATATTTTGCCGAACACCGCAATTTGCAGGCAGCTTTTGCTTTTTCGGCCATATTCCCATTTATTGTGTTGATCATGGCAGTTTTCTTTGTGCGTGAAAAACATATTGCACCTGGGCAAGGCGAGTTCAAGGAAATCTGGGCAGCGCTGCGAGCGGGATTTGGCGAGCGCTCAGTATGGCTGGTCGGCGCTTTCATTTTTCTATTCAATTTCAGTCCATCTTTCGGCCCGGCATTCTTTTACTACCAGACTGACGTGCTTGGTTTTGGCCAGCAATATATTGGCGTCTTAAGCTCAATCGGTTCCGCAGCCAGCATCGCTGGGGCTTTCATTTATGCACCCCTGTCGCGAGTGATGCCACTCCGGCGTCTGATCAACCTCGCCATCGGCTTATCTGTCCTGACTTTGCTCGCTTATCTGGCTTATCGCGGAGAAACCTCTGCGATATTCATTCACGTCATCTGGGGCGTTACGGGCATGATCACCATGCTCGCATTCCTGGATCTGGCCGCAAGGGCGTGCCCTAAGCGCGCGGAAGCAACTTTCTTTGCGCTGCTGATGTCCGTTTTTAATCTTGGGTCACTGGCTTCGCAGAATGTCGGCGCACATTTGTACACTGAACT
>Ga0075152_10003451_pt1 | contig 11022 bp, 9 predicted proteins | sample JI61114C2DNA_FD_70964 | JGI IMG/M metagenome (GOLD analysis project Ga0075152, IMG submission 70964) | Wastewater effluent complex algal communities from Wisconsin, to seasonally profile nutrient transformation and Carbon sequestration -... | ecosystem: Engineered > WWTP > Effluent > Algae...
AAGGCAGGCAGCGGCAGCACCATCATCGCCAGGATCAGGATGATGAGCAGCGGGCCGGCCAGGGTGCGGATGTTGCCCGGGGCGAAGAGCGTACGCAGGTTCAGACTACCGTTCATGCTTGCCATGGTCCCCCTTTCCGGCCCGGGGGAAAGGCCGGAAGAAACCGGGATTTACCGGTCAATTCGGCATCGCCTCAGACCCCGGAAGCACCCTCAGCGGGATCCATGCCCGGCGGAACGGCAAGACCGCTGGGCTCATCGGGAGGCAGCCCCCCTTCTGCGATCCAGTGGTTGAGCTGGAAGACCCAGGCCATCACCTCGGCGACCACGGTGTAGAGTTGGGCCGGGATCTGCTGCTCAAGCTCGCAATGGGCATAGAGGGCCCGGGCCAGCGGTGGTGCTTCGAGAATGGGCACGCCGTGCTCGCGTGCCAGGTCGCGGATGTTGTGAGCGATGAGGTTCATGCCTTTGGCCACCACGACGGGTGCCCCGGAACGCTCCGGGTCGTACTTGAGGGCCACCGAGTAGTGGGTCGGGTTGGTCACCACCACATCCGCCGTAGGCACCTGGGTCATCATGCGACGGCGGGACATTTCCCGCTGGGCGGCGCGGATGCGGGCCTTGATCTGCGGGTCGCCCTCCTGCTCCTTCATTTCCTGGCGCACGTCCTCCTTGCTCATGCGCAGCTTGCGGTGATATTCCCAGAGCTGATAGGGCACATCGATGGCGGCGATCAGGGCCAGGCTGGCGACGATGAGCAGGGTCGCCAGCAGCACCAGGCTGGCGAAATCATCCATGCTCGCCTCAAGGGGCTGGAGCATCAGGGCGAAGAGATGGTCCCGCTCCCGCCACACGACCCATACCCCCACACCCCCGACAAGGGCCGCCTTCATGCTGGCTTTCACCATCTCGGCAAGGCCCTGGGTCGAGAACATCCGGCCCAGCCCTTGCAGGGGATCAAGGCGAGTCAGATCGAAACGCAGGGCCTTTACCGAAAACACCCACCCTCCCATCAGGAAGGGCACGGCCAATGCGGCGACTACCAGCGCCAGCAACAGGGGAGTAATGGTGAGCAGCCCGTTGGTGGAGAGCTCGGCCAGAATCTGCAGCATGCCGGTGGTCTCGAAGGCCTGGTTTCGCTCGAAGCTGAGCCCCGACTTGACCATCTGCATCATGCGATGCCCACCCCAGCGGCCAAGAACGTACAGAGCCGTCACCCCGACAATCAGCGAGATGAAGGTCGCCAGCTCCCGGGAATGGGGAACCTGGCCCTCTTCCCGGGCCTGCTCCAGCCTTCGCGGTGATGCTGACTCTGTTTTTTCGAGGTCGCTGTCTTCAGCCACGGACGGCTCGACGGTAGTTCAGACCCACGAAGAATACGCGCGGAGCCCAGGGGATCAGGACAGGAACAGACCGGTTTTGCCTGGGCTATTCCGGACCGGAGGGCAACCGTCAGCGAGTGACGGTATTGCCACCGATCAGCTGCTGAATGGCGCCAGCCTCCCTCTGCAGCTCTGACAGCTTGAAGCTGAGCAGCATCAACTGGTCCTCCATCTGGCCAAACAGCTCGCGACAGGCCTGGGCGGGACCGCCCGCCAGCACGCGAGTGGCGTCTATGCGCGCCTGAAGTTCGGCGAGCATCACCTCCTGACCGGGATGGGACGCGATGAACTGATGCAGTGCATGCTCCCTCGCCGCAAAAAAAGCGACCGGATCGCGCTCTGCCAGATACTTCCAATAATCGAAATCAAAGCCACCCATGCGCCCTCCCCCTGCCGGATCGGAACCGTGGCTGTAAAGGGCACGGGCAAGGGCAGTCAGGAATGATCCTAACCGGCCCTTGCCCGGTGGTGAGCGATCTACGTCACACCATGATGTTTCAAGGTGTGACTATGTGGCATAAGTCGCGGCGTGCGCCTCAGGCGGCGAGGGCGGGAAGCTCCATCTTGGCCAGCAGGGCACGACGCGAGACACCACCGCCACGGCTGTCACCGAGAGCGCCGAGCAGCTCCTTCATGTCGAGGATGAGCACGATCTGCCCGTTGGACAGGGTGGTGACACCAGCCACACCCTTGGGACGGAAGTCGTCCAGGGACTTGATCACCGCATCTTCACGGCCAGCGAAGCTGTCGATGGCCAAGATGAAACTCTGCTCCGCACTCTGCATGAGCACGCCGTATTCGGGGGTCTGGACCGGCTCCCAACCGAGTAGGGACGAGAGCGGCATGATGGGCAGCACTTCACCACGCACCACCATGGTTGCCCGTCCGCCAACCTCCTGCACTTCGGCCGGCTCGATCGGCAGGATCTCGCGGACCATGGACAGCGGCACCGCGAAAGGCTGCTCTCCAAGGCGGACCAGCAGCACCGGCAGGATCGCCAGCGTCAGGGGAAGACTGATGACGAAGGTCGTGCCCTTGCCAAGGCTGGAACGGATTTCGATGGAGCCGTTGAGCTTCTGGATGTTGGTACGTACCACGTCCATACCCACACCGCGGCCGGAGACGTCGGAGATCTGGCTGGCCATGGAGAACCCGGGCAGGAACACCAGATTGTAGCTCTGGCGCTCGTCCATGGTGTTGGCCTCCTCATCCGTGATGAGGCCCTTCTCAACTGCCTTGGCACGCAGCCGTTCGGCGTTCATGCCTCGACCGTCGTCGGCAACCAGGATCACGATGTGATCGCCTTCCTGACGTGCTTCGAGACGCACGATGGACTTCTCGGGCTTGCCGTTGGCCAGTCGATCCTGGGTTTCCTCGACACCGTGATCCACCGCGTTGCGGATGAGGTGGATGATTGGGTCGGACAGATCCTCGATCATCGTCTTGTCGATCTCGGTCTCTTCACCGGACAGAACCAGCTCCACATCCTTGCCTAGGTTACGGGCCAGGTCGCGAGCAATCCGCGGATACTTCTGGAACAGGCGCCCAATGGGCTGCATGCGGGTCTTCATGACCGCGTTCTGCAGATCGGATACCAGAAGATCAAGCTGACTCACGGCCAGATCAAGGGCATGCAGGGTTTCGGTATCGCTGCGCCCGTTGAGGATGTCGCTGCGCAGGGCATTGAGACGATTCTTGGTGAGGCCGATTTCACCGGAAAGATTGAGCACCTGATCGAGGCGGGCGGTATCGACACGGATCGAGTTGTCACGCTGCTTTTCACTGTCGCGCCGCCCAACAGGACCGGATGCGCCCGGCTTGTCGGTAACGCGCCGGCCGACAGCGGCCTTGATGATCTGCTCCGGCGGCTTCTGTGCCAGCTCCTCGTCGGATTGATGCATGGGCACCGGCGGCGGGGCGGGGACTTCGACGGGGGCCGCAGCAGCAGCCGGCGTAGTCCCGGTTACGGTCTCGAACAGCGCATTCCAGTCGAGTCCGTCTTGCGAGGCTGCCACGACGGGGACCGGGGGCGGAGGTGGGGCCACCGCGGCAACCCGGGCCGGCGCAGCCAACTTAACCATGCCTGACAGGCTCCCGGCAATGGCCAGGCGCAGGCTTTCAATCAGATGCGGGTCGGCAGCAGCCGGCTGAACCCCCTGCTCCAGGTAGCCGAACATGTCACGCACCGCGCCCGTGGAAGAGAGGATCACGTCCATGACCTCGGGGGTGATGGCCAGTTCGCCATTGCGCAGCTTGTCGAAGAGGTTCTCTGTCAAGTGGCACAGGGTGACCAGTTCGGCGGCATTCAGGAAGCCGGCGCCCCCTTTAATGGTGTGGAAGCCGCGGAAGATGTCGTTGAGCAGGCCCTTGTCGTTGGGCGCCCGCTCAAGATCCACCAGCTTGTTGTCCACACCCGACAGGAGATCCCCCGCTTCCACGAGGAAATCCTGCAGAAGGTCATCCATCCCGGAAAAATCGCTCATTGCATTCGCTCCTTGCGGGCTTGCCCGCTTCAGCCCAGATCAGAAACCCAGGCTCTCAAGCAGGTCATCCACCTGCTCCTGGCTGGACACCACGTCATCCCTGCCCACGGCGTTGATCACCGGACCGTTCATCAGGGTCTCCGGCGCCTCCGCCTTGCGTTCAGCGGGCATGGCCTCGATCAGGACCTGAAGCAGTTGCTGCTCCAGCCCCTGGGCCAGATCCACCACCTTCTTGATGACTTGCCCGGTGAGATCCTGGAAGTCCTGCGCCATCATGATTTCCATCAGCTGCGCACTGGTCTCCCGGCTTCCCGTAACCACATGGCCAAGGAAGTCACGGGTTTCCCCCGCAAGAACGCGAAACTCATCGGGCGACATCTGCTGCGCGTACAGGCGATCCCAGCGGGCTTTCAGGGCGGCCGCGTTGGCCTCCGTCCGGTCCTGGATGGGCTTGGCGATGTCCGTGGCGTTCAGCACCTTGCTGGCCGCCTGCTCGGTCATCTCGGCGATGTAAGTCAGACGCTGGCGGGCATCCGGGATGGCATGGGCGGCCTCTTGGAGGCTGCGGTCATAGCCGAGCTCGCGCAGGGTGTCGTGCAACTGGCGCGTCATCACGCCGATACGGTTGAACACCTTGTCGCAACTATGGGCGGATTCATCCCCGGCGGCACCGACGTGCTCGCTGGTGGAGTATTCACCGGCCACGGTATCGAACAGGGCCTGGAGTTCGTCGTCGTCACCACCGGCGGATACAGCCGGAGAAACAACTTCGAGATGAGGAGGAGCAGCAACGGGCGCTACCGTCCCCCCGGCAATGCTGTCAAACAGGGACTGCAGGTCGTCGCTATCGCCCGATTCATCGAATTTAAGACGCTTTGCCATGATGGAGCTCCGTCTGATCGGCTGCCTCAAGCAGCTTTCTGGCCCATCTTTTCGAAGATCTTTTCGAGCTTCTCGGACAGGGTGGCCGCAGTGAAGGGCTTGACGATGTAGCCGCTGGCCCCGGCCTGGGCGGCCGCAATGATGTTTTCCTTCTTGGCCTCGGCCGTGATCATCAGGACCGGCAGGTGCTTCAGGGACGGCGTTGCCCGGATGTTCTGCAGCAGCGTCAGGCCATCCATGTTGGGCATGTTCCAGTCCGTGACGACGAAGTCAAAAGGCAGGGAATTAAGCTTCTGCAGGGCGATCTGGCCATCTTCGGCTTCATCCACGTTGGTGAAGCCAAGTTCCTTGAGCAGGTTGCGGACAATGCGCCGCATGGTCGAGAAGTCATCGACGACGAGAAATTTCATCTTGGGGTCCGACATGTTGTTGATCTCCGTTCAATCCCGGTATGCCCGCATCAGCAGGGGGCGCAGGGTATCCGCCAAGATGTCAGCATCGAACTTGGCGACGTAAGAATCGACACCGACGCTCTTGCCCATCGCCCGGTTGGCTTCGGACGACAGGGAGGAATGCATGACAACTGGAATGCCCTCAAAGCGGCTGTCCGCCTTGATGTTGCGGGTGAGCACGTAACCATCCATCTCGGGCATTTCCGCATCGACCAGAATGAGGTTGAGTTCATCACGCAGACTGACCCCGCGCTGCTGGGCGTGGTTGGCCATACCTTCCAGTCGCGTCCAAGCCTCGAGCCCGTTGAGCGCATGCTTGTGGCGTACACCGAGTTTATCGAGAGTTTCCGCAATTTTCTTGCGCGCCACGGCCGAATCATCAACGAAGAAAAGATTGACCTCGTGCCCGCCCTCAAGGGGATGAATCTGCCCCACTACGGCTTCGCCAAAGGTGCTGGCCAGAATGGTCTCCACATCAAGAATGGAAACAAGCTTGCCGTCCTGCAACTCCGTGATGGCCGTGATGAAATGATGCCCGCCGGAGGTGACGTTATCCGGAGCCCGGACCTTGTCCCATTCCACGCGGATGATGCGGTCCACCTCATGGACTAGGAAGCCCAGGGTGCGCTTGCTGTACTCGGTCACCATCATCGAGCCGCCCAGCGGATCACCCGACACCGAAATGCCCATGACCTTGGCCAGGGCCAGCACCGGAATCACATTGCCGCGCAGGGAAATCAGCCCCTCCACACCATCAGGCATGTTTGGCGCCTTGGTGATGAAGGGTGTGCGCGACACCTCACGAACCTTGAAAACGTTGATCCCAAAGATCTCCTGGGTACCCAGGGAGAACAGCAGGATCTCCATGCGGTTCGAGCCCGCCAGCTTGGTGCGGGCATCAACAGCCTCAAGCAGCCCACGATCGACACGATCCATGTTCATGATGCTCCTCTGCGCTCAGACGGTCTTGGCCAGGTTCGCACGCTGAGTGATCAGGCGGCGCAACACTTCGGCTAGACGCTGGGGTTCGAACTTGGCCACGTATTCATCCACGCCAACCGAGCGACCAAGCTGCTGGTTGGACATGCCGGACAGGGACGAATGCATGATCACCGGCACGCCTTCAAAACGCGGGTCGGATTTGATCTTCTTGGTGAGGATATAGCCGTCCATCTCGGGCATCTCAACATCGGTAAGAATCAGGGCCACCAGATCCTTTACCTTGCGGCCGGACGCTGAGGCATAGGACGCCAGTTTCTCGAGTTCGTCCCAGGCCGCGCGACCATTGACCGTTCCGACATAGCGCACACCCAGCACATCCAGGGTACGCTCAATCTGCTTGCGAGCGACCGAAGAGTCATCGGCGAAGTACACCGTGATGGGCTCTTCCGCCTCAATTGGCTCGATACCCTTGAACAGGAATTCGTCGTCATAGCGAGTCGTTTCGGACAGTACCTTTTCGACATCCAGGAGCATGACCAGCTTGGGCCCGGGGAGCTCGGTGACGGCGGTCACCAGACCTCCCAGATTGGCAGTCAGCATGTCGGGTGGCACCCGCATCTGCGACCAGTCCAGCCGCAGGATGGTATCGACAGCCTCGACCAGAAAGCCCTGGGTATGGCCGTTGTATTCGGTCACAATCATGATCTCGCGGGCGCTGTCGGTGCCCATCCCGGCATACTTGGCCAAGTCGACGACGGGGACCAGAACGCCCCGCAGACTGACCATGCCCTCGACCGACGAGGGCATTTCGGGGGCCGCCGTAATGGGAGGCGTACGCATCACCTCGCGGACCTTGAAGACGTTGATCCCGAAGGTTTCACGTCGTCCGGTGCGCGGATCCTGGCCCAGGGTAAACAGCAGGATTTCCAGCTTGTTGGTCCCGGCCAGTCTGGTTCGCGCGTCAATGTTCTTGAGAAGTTCGGACATGCTCAATCTCCGTCTCAGACCCCTGCCGACCCGATGGCGCAGGCTCCGATCTGGAAGCAATATCGGCGGGGGGCAAACAATCTTGAGGCTTCCTGCCCCTTATGGCATGCGGCCTGCACAAGAAAAAACGGCCCGCGAAAAAGCGGGCCGAACACTCTCACTGAAGCAGGGAAACCTTAAGCAGATCAGGCCCGGTAGCCGATCCGGAAACCGCCCCAATGGCGGCCATTGACGTAAACAGGGGCCGAGATGTCGTGCATGATCTCGCCGGTATCGCGGCGGTAGGTCTGGATCAGGAAGGGCATCTCATGCTTGCCGCATTGCTTGCCAACGGGATCATCGAAGACCCGCTTACTCCGGTTTCCGACAAAGTCCTTCTCGTAGTCGCCGGTCAGTGGCTGGGAAAAGCGTTTGTTGTGAGTTGGCACGTAACCATTCCGGTCAGTACCGATGGCATAGACGACCTCCTGATTCACGTCGAGCAGACGCTCCTGGAGGAGCGGAAAGATGCGGTCGGTCAGGCTGTCGAAACGGGTGCTGTACTTCTGCGGCCGGGTGTTGGCAACCGGCCTGTAGGCATCGTCGAAGAGATCGGCCTCGCTGACCTGCCCACCCGCCACAGCCTGCTCCAGAAGCATACCCATCTGACGCGCGCCATCCCGCACAATGTCAGGCATTTTCTTGTGCACCTGCATGGCCTGCTCACCTGCAGCCCCGAGCTTGAAGACTCGGCTGATCTCCTTGAGATTCACAGCCAGCCCACTCAGGCTGGTTGCCTCATCCAGGGTTTCCCGGGCTCCAGCCGAATTGCGGCCGACCATGTCCATGATCTGTCGCACATGACCGACAATCTGATCGGCCTCACGGCTGTGGGCATTGATGGCGGCGGCAATCGCATCCACTTTCTCCATGGTCTGGCGCGCACCCTCGTTGATCTGCTGCAGCGAACCTGCCGCCTTCTGGGCCAGTTCGGCTCCTGCGTGGGCCTGGGAGCTGCCCGCATCAATCGAGGCGATGGCGCTGCGGGTTTCCGCCTGGATGGCCGCAATCATGGTTCCGATCTCGCTCGTTGCGGAGGAGGTTCGCTCCGCCAGCTTGCGCACTTCATCAGCCACCACCGCAAAACCACGCCCCTGCTCACCCGCCCGGGCCGCCTCGATGGCGGCATTGAGTGCCAGCAGGTTGGTCTGATCGGCGATCTCGCGGATCACCTTGACGATGCCGCTGATGGCTTCTGATCGCTCCCCAAGCGCCGAAATGACCTTCGCGGAATCCTCAACGGAGCGAGCAATCTGTTCGATCTCCCGGGAGGCGCTGGTTACGACCTCAGCCCCTTTGACAGACAACTCCCGCGCCACCTGGGCATTGCTTGCCGTCTGGCTGGCGTGCTCGGCTACGGCGTTCACACCGGTCGTCATCTGCTCGATAGCGACAACCATACTCTCTGCTGCGCCCTGCTGACTGCTCGACCCTTCGGCAACCCGCGCCGCATGCCCCGAAAGTAGATCCGCCGCCTCATGCACCCGCTGCGCGTCGAAGATGACCTTGCCCACAATGCCCTGAAAGCTGCCGATCAACTCGTTGAAGACCGCTTCGACTTCACCCACCTGGCCGGAAGACACCGCCACGCGGCGGGACAGATCGCCATCCTTATGCATGGCACGGATGGTGTCGCGCAGCTCGATCAGTGGATGGATGAACAACACCCGTACCGACACCAGGAGGATGACGCCAACCGTGATCCCGAGAGCGACACAGACACCAATGAAACCCGCGGAGAGGGACAGGCCAAACGCCACGCCAGCCCCGAGGGCACCGCCCCCGGCAACGAGACCGGCCAGAATGGAAACAATGGAAACTTGCATAATGTTCGGCGATCCCCGCTCAACAGGAGAGGAAAGCAGGCTTGGGAGCCCACCCCCCGGAACCGGCGGGTAACTACATCGCCGACACCTTGTCTTCTAGCCTGCATTGCGCGGGCATCAAAGGTTTCGAGGCGTTTATCGGCGCGGTCCAGCTGAACTTTAGGACCCTGAAACGGGCATGGGAAGGACTATTTCACACTTTATGACATTCGTTCAGCCAGGCGAAAGAGCACGTCGACCCGATTGCCGACACCGCTGTAACGAACATCCTCACAAACCCTAAGCAGTAGCGGAATGCCACGGCCATGGCCTTTCAGGATGTCCTCGCCGGATGGTTCCCCGCCTGCGGAACGGATCTGCGCCTCGTGGTTGAAACCGGGGCCAGTATCTGCACAGCTGATATGCAGGACAGGAGGCTGGTCATCTCGCTGGCGCAGGGAGAGTTCAAACTCCACAGCCCCCATTTCCAGCCGCGCAAGGCGACGGGTCCGTTCGTCGAGAAACACATCCATCCCCTCCACCCCAGCCTTGAGGGAGGATGGCAGACGCAGGAGACCGTGATCAAGGGCATTGTTGAAGAGTTCGGACAGCACTAGAAACAGGCGCCCCGCAAACGGCCTTACCCCTTCGAACTGCTCAATGGCGCCGAGAATGAGCGGAACCGCATCGAGGCGCTTGAGGTCTGCCGCGCCCAGACGCAGTACAAAGCGCCAGTCGCTGGCCGTCGGCGCAGCCGGATAATCGCCGGAACTCACAGCGGGGACCGGTTGAGGCGTATCGGTCAGAGCGATATGGGCGATGGAGATGTCATCCCTCGGCGGGCTTCCCCCGGTCAGATCATGGACGATCTCGGTAAGCCTTGGCAGGCGCAGGTCGGCGGGGAGGCTGTGCAGTGCGGCGCCAAGCCCGTCCACGCCGAGCGCCTGGCCAGCGGCATCCTCCAGCTCGATCAGCCCGTCGGAGAACAGCAGCAGATGGTCATGGGGATTGACCACGTGGGAATCCACGGTGCCGTCGAACTCATCATCGTCGACCACACCGAGGGGAAAGTGGTGCCGGTTGAAATGCAGGCGGACTCCGCCATCGGGTCGGACCAGCAGCGGCCCGGGGTTACCCCCGTTCCAGACCGTCACGTAGCGCTCGCGGAAGTTGACGGCGACCAGGGTGGCGGCAATGAAACGATCCACTGGCAGCAAGGCTCGCACTTTGGCGTTGATCTCGCGGGCAATGGCATCAATGCCAAAACCGCGCTCGGTCATGCGGTAAAAAGGTGCTGTCACGGGCAGCACATTGAGCGATGCGGCGAGGCCGTGGCCGGCACCATCGGCCAGCAATACATGCAGCACGTTGCCCGGCGTCCGGGCGGCGGCGATGAGGTCGCCACTGAACTCCGCGGCAGACGCAATCCAGTGGGACACCGCCGGGTCACCAAGCGCTTCCCGGTTGATCAAGCGTTCCATTACGAAGCGGGCCAGGCGCTGCTCTTCTTCCTGCAGGCTGCGATATCGGGCCAGCTCGCGATTACGTGCCTCAGCCTGACGCTGCATGGCCTTCAAACGCAGGATCACGCCCAGCTTGGCATGCAGCATCTGGCGGGATGCAGGCTTGCACAAGTAGGCATCGGCCCCGGCTTCGAGGGCACGCATCTGCGTCGCCTCGTCGAGGCTGCCGGTAAAGACCAGACTGGGAATCCAGCTTCCACCCGTACGCGCACGCACCGTTTTCAGCAACTCAATACCGTCCATGCCAGGCAGGCCAACGTCGGTCATGAGGACGTCCGGGTAGGCTTGCGCGATGTGGTCGAGCGCCTCGGCGGCAGTACTGACTCCGGCGACACGGTGCCCCAGAGCCATCAGATCCCGACGAATCAGGTAAAGATCATCGGGATTGTCATCAACTACGAGGATGAAGAGGGATTCGGCGTCGTACTCCGCCACCTTCAGACAATCGGGAAAAGCTTGCCGAAGTTGGCGATATCGAGAACCTGCCGAACACTGCCCTTGGCGTTGGCCAGGCAGACAGTCTTGCCA
>Ga0075152_10003452_pt1 | contig 11020 bp, 12 predicted proteins | sample JI61114C2DNA_FD_70964 | JGI IMG/M metagenome (GOLD analysis project Ga0075152, IMG submission 70964) | Wastewater effluent complex algal communities from Wisconsin, to seasonally profile nutrient transformation and Carbon sequestration -... | ecosystem: Engineered > WWTP > Effluent > Algae...
GCCGGCGCCGCGACCACCAACGACATCATCGACGCCGAGGGCGAGCAGATCCAGGCCGGCCTGCGCACCATCAACGCCCACATCGACCTGCGCGTCGCCAACGCCCGCCTGCTCTACGCGAGCGGCCGCCGCAACCCGAGCACCGGCAAGTCGTCGCGCAAGTGACACCGAAGGGCCGCGGCCCTCGCCACGGCGGTCAGCGCCCCGCCGATGAGCCCGCAAAGCGGTGGTGACCCGCTGGACACGCTGGCTCGACCGCGACCGGCATTCTGCGGGGCCGACAAGAGGCGCTCCAGCCGTGCCGCACGGGCGGTGCTACGCTGGTTCGACCGCGACCGGCAGCGCGGAGAAGCCCCGCAGGAGCGCGCTGTCGACGCGCGTCGCCTTGCCTGCCGGCCGCACGACCTGGGCGCGCTCGAGGAGCACCTCGCACGCGATCCGCGCCTCCAGGCGCGCGAGCGGCGCGCCGAGGCAGAGGTGGATGCCGGCACCGAACCCGAGGTGTTCGTTCGCTACGCGCCCAGGGTCGAACGCGTCCGGGTCGGGGAACCGACGCACGTCGCGGTTTGCCGAGCCGAACAGGAGCATGACGGGCGCGTCCGCGGGGATCGTCGTGCCGGCGACCTCGACCGCCCGCGTCGTGCTCCGGAAGAGGCCCTGCACCGGCGCGTCGAAGCGCAGCGCCTCCTCGACGGCCGCGGGGATGAGCGCGGGCGCGTCGCGCAAGCGGCGGCAGACGTCGGGCCGCGCGAAGAGTGCCACAGCGCCGTTCGCGATGAGGTTCGTCGTGGTCTCGTTGCCGGCGATGAGCAGCAGGACGCAGAGCAGGACGATCTCGGTTGTCTCCAGCCCCTCGGCGCCGTCGTTCGCCGCGACCAGCCGGCTGATCAGGTCGTCGCGCGGGCTCGCGCGCCGCTCCTCGATCGCCCCCGCGAAGAACATGAACATCTCGGCCATGCTCGTGGCGGCGTGCTCGACCCGCAGGCTCGCCGACAGCGCGCCCACCGTGTCATCGGACCACCGCTTGAAGTCGTCGCGGCGCTCGGCCGGGATCCCCAACATCTCCGCGATGACCACGACTGGTAGCGGCGTCGCCAGCTGCTTCACGAGATCGGCGCGCCCCTCCGCGGCGGCCGCGAGCAGCTCGTCGACCATGCCGCGGCAGATCTCGCGGATGCGCGGCTCGAGCCGCTGGACGTCGCGCGTCGTGAAGCCCTTGTTCGCCAGCTTGCGCATCCGCGTGTGGTCGGGCGGGTCGCTCGCGATGAGCACGCGGAGGCTCGCCATGTCGTCGAGGCTGAGCATGCCGCCAAAGCCCGTCTGGCGGCTGCGCATGAAGTCGCGCATCGGCCCCGGCGGGCCGCCGCCGAGCAGCAGGCCCATCCCCGACACGGACGAGAACGTCGCCGGGTCGCGCAACGCGCCCAGCACGTCGGCGTGGCGGCTCAGCACCCAGAGATCGAGCCGCTCGACGCGCGCGACCGGCGACTCCTCGCGCAGGCGCGCGTAGTACGGGTACGGGTCGTCAATCACGGCAGGGTCGAATGGGTCGTACGCGGTCATGTGGCTCCTCCAGGGGGGTCAATGGGCGGTTACAGGCGGAATCCGAGCTGCGCCAACGCGGCGAGGTCGGCGTACTGGTAGGCTGCGGCGAACGCGGCCAGCATCTGGTCGAACGGCAACTCGGCGTACGCGCCGTGGAAGCGCGCGTAGGTCGCGTGCGGCGACCCGGCGAGCGTCGTCCCGGGCAGGACCGCGTCCGCGGTGCCGTCGAACTCCACGACGCGGTAGCCTTTTCGCGCCGTGACGTCGGGCGACAGGCTCGCGTCGACGAGCAGCCAGCGGCCCTCGACGTGGAGCGCGTTCAGGCCGTGGTGGAACATCACATTGGTGCCGAGCGCGCGCGCTATCCGCGGCGAGAGGCTGTGGTCGACGAGGTCGCTGAGCACCAGTGCGCAGGGGATCCGCGCGGCGCGTGCCAGGGCGCACAGCAGCACCGCTTTTTGCACGCAGAAGCCCCTGCCGTCGCGCAGCACGGTCGACGCGAGGTACTCCTCGGGTGTCACCTTCGCCATGAACTCGTAGCGGACCTCGTCCCGCACGAAGCGGAACAGCGCCGCCGCCCGCGCGGCGGGAGCACCGTCGCGGAGACCGAGGCGCGCGACGCACTCGCCGACGGCCGGGTGCGCGGCATCAACGTAGTGGGTGGGCGCCAGGCACGCGTCCACCGGCGGCATCAGCATGGCGTCGCTGGCCGTCACCGCTCCCCCCGACGCGTCGCAGTTGGCGCGAGCGCCTTGCCGAGCGTCTCCGCGGCGCGATCGGCGAACGCGCCGAACCGCTCGGCATCGAGTACGACGAAGAGCCCCTCGCCTTCGGCGCAGCAGCCACCGGCGCGATCGACGAGCCGGCTGCGCGTGATGACCTTCCGACCCTCGACCCGGTCGACCCAGGCCTCGAGCAGCACCTCGCTCTCGAGCGAGAGCATGCTCCGGAAGTTGATGGTCACGCGGGCGGCGACGACAGTGTGGCCCGCCATCCACGCCGCCGCGCCCATCGCCTCGTCGAGCACCGCGGCCATGCTGCCGCCGTGCGCGTGGCCGGGCGGCCCCTCGGCCCCGGGGCCGAACCAGACCCGCCCGACGAGCGCGCCGTCGCGCGCCCGCCGGAAATACCGCACGCGCAGCCGATCGCCCTCCGGATCGCCCGAGACGAACGAGCGGCCGGTCCCGACGCTGACGAGGGGCTCGATCGGCGTCCAGCCCTCCTCCGGCGCGGTAAGCGACGCCGTGATTGATTCCCGGCTCACGCGCGCCTCCGCTCAGCGGTCAACTCCGGCGCCGCCTTGCCGTGCTCGTAGCCGAGCAGGCCGGCCTCGGCGTACCGAGGGCGGACGCGGTCGCTCAGCAGGCCAAGGTTCGTGACAGTTCTCTGAAGGTCCATCGTACGATCACTCCTTCGTGCCCGCCGCGGGCGAGGTCTGGAGCGCCGAGAAGGCGCCCTGCGCGGCCTGCACGTCTGCGGGGCGTTTGTCGTCCGCGAGCAGGCCGAGCGCGAGATAGGCCCAGAACGCGTCCGCGATCTGTTCGGGCGTGCGCTCCCCGCCGGGCGTGTACCAGGTCGCGACCCAGTTCACCGCACCGAACCCGTAGAGGCGGACAAGCTTTAGATCGACGCCGGGCCGCACCCGGCCCGCGCCGGCCGCCTCGTAGAGCATGCCGTCCCAGAAGGCCTCGTAGCGGTCCCGCAGCCGGACCATCTCGTCGCGCGCGGGGCCGGACAGCGCGCGCCACTCGTACAGCAGCACGTAGACCGCGTCGTCACCCGACAGCAGCATCAGCAGATGCGCGCGTAGGCCGAGGCGGATGCGTTCGGTCGGGTCGGTGCTCTGCGCCGCGGCGGTCTGGACGGCCGCGATCGCGTGCTCGATGCCCCGCTCCATCAAGGCGAGAAGCAGCGCGTCCTTGGTCGAGTATCGGTAGTGGACGCTGCCGAGGAGCATGCCCGCCGCCTGCGCAATCTCCCGCAGCGTCGTCGCGGCGAAGCCCTTTCGCCGGAAGAGCCAGGCGGCGGCGGCGAGCAGCTTCTCGTCCTGGATAGCCTGGACCGCTGCCTTGCTCATATGTCCAAGACTAGCTGTCGGTAGTTCCCATGTCAACCGGCGAAATATTAGATCGTTGTACGATCGACCAAGTCCCTGCTCACCCGATGCCTGGCCCTCTCCGCCAGTACGGTGCGGCAGCCGCGTGGGCGTACCTGGCGTAACACTCCGCTTCCGCGGTCGCCGGCAGGGCCGAAGTTGGACGATCGGCCCGAGCAGCGCGTGGAGCTGTTGGTCGGCGAGCGACGGCCCCAAGGATGCGTGTTGCGATGCCGCGCCGACGGAGCATCGCGTTCGGTGGGATCGGGCCGCCGGCGGTGTGGCCGTCGCGCTGGGCCAGCGCGAGGTCGGCGATCGGCGGCCGCATGCTGCGGTCACCTCGTGTCGGTGTTGCTCGTGGACGAGGCCCTCGCCGCGCCAGCTCGGGGCCGCGTGGCGCCTCAGCGAGGACGCCCGTCATCGGCCTAGCCTCCCGCGACGCTGAGACGAGGCGGGAGTGCAAGCTGAGCTGGCGCGACGAACTCTTGCTGCGCGACCTGTACTGACGCGACCTGCGTCCGGAGGAGCGGCTCCGCGCCCGCCGCAGTGAGAATTTTCTCGCGTCAGTAATCCCGCCCCCACCCCTGTTATTTCAGTGAGCGCTCATTTACAAATCCAGTATGCCCCGCCCGATCTCGATCAAGGACCAGACCATCATCGACGCCGCGCGGGCGATATTTCTCGAACGCGGGTTCGCCGCGACGACGGCGGAGGTGGCCGGGCGCGCGGGAGTTTCTGAGGGGACGCTCTTTAATCGGTTCCACAGCAAGGTCGGGCTGTTTCAGGCCGCGATGGCGCTCGAGGCGATCGACTTCATCGATGGTGTGGAGGAGCGGGTCGGGGTCGGCGACCTGCGCGAGCACTTGATGCAGCTCGCCGAGGCCGGCGTGAACTTCTTCCGCCAGATCATGCCGCTGACGATGATGAGCTGGTCGAACCCCGGCCCGAACGGGATCCCCGAGGTGCTGACGCAGCCGAACACCCCGCCGCTGCGCGCCCTGCGACGGCTCTCGGCCTACTTCGAGGCGGAGATCCGACTCGGCCGGCTGCGTCCGTTCGACCCGGAGATCCTCGCGCGGATCTTCCTCGGCGGCGTCCAGCACTACGTCTTCTTCGAGCTCGTAATTAAAGTCCAGCACGCCCTCCCGCTGCCGCTGCCGACCTTCCTGCGCGGCCTGGTCGCCGTGCTGTGGGACGGCGCCAGCCCCGAGCCGGCCCCTGCGCCGCCCGCCCGGAGGCCCCTGTAACGCGCTCATCGGCTGGAGCTACGACATCCTCAAGCTCGCCCGCGGCGGCCTCGTCACCGTCGACTGCGCCATGTGGGCCGACGACCGCGGCGAGATGGCCGCCGACCACATCGACGAGGTCGGCCAGGTCCTCGGCATCACCGCCCCCAAGTTCGACCCCCTCGAGTTCTGTCGCGCCCGCGAACTCGCCGCAGCCGCCGCCCTCGCCGGCCCCAACGACCGCAAGCTCGCGATCGTCATGCTCGAGAGGCGCGGCCGCCACGCCGAGGCCGATCGTCATGCTCGAGAGGCGCGGCCGCCACGCCGAGGCCGCCCGCCTGCTCGCGGCCGACGACGCCGACCCCGCAGCGCGGGCTGCCGCCCTCGTCCGCGCCGGCGAGTGGTCCTCGGCCTCGACGACCTGCTCACGCGCTGACGCCGGATCGCGGACGCTGTCGCTACAACGCCCGCCTGCTCCACGCCGCGGGCGACTGCTCGAGCCAGCCGATCGACGCCTCAGGACCCGCTGGGGGTTTGGAAGGTCCTGTCACGTCAAGCGGCCGCCGCGAGCCTCAGGTCGCCTGCTCGCCGCGCAGCGTCTGCACGGTGTCGGCGATGAAGTGGTTGACGAACGTGTCCTGATCCGCGAACGGGAACGCCGGGTGCCTCTCGTCGATGCGACCCGAGTTGAGCATCGAGCACAGCGCGTGCATCGACAGCCACAGGCGGAACGCCGCGCTCTCGACGTGCAGCCCGCGGCGCCAGCAGCCCTTCTCGGCGCCCTCGCGCAGCCAGTCCTGGAACACCCGCAGCGGCCGCAGCATCAGCTCGAGCTCGTCGGCCGACATCGCCGCCCAGTCGAGCTGCGCGTGCTCCATCATCACCGAGTACAGCCACTTGTGCGTTCGGGCGAACGCAACGTATTGCTGCGCCACCGCGGCCAGGCAGTCGACCGGGTCGCCGTGGGTCGCGGCCTTGTCGATGACCTCGGTCTGCAGCAGATCGGCGCCGTAGAGCCGGATCTCGCGGAGGATCGACGCCTTGTTTTCGAAGTGCTGGTAGAGCGCGGTGGCGCTGACGCCGAGTCGCGCCGCGATGCCGCGCATCGTCAGCCCCTCCTCGCCGAGTTCGCTCCCGATCTCGAGGCTCGTTCGAATGATCCCTTCTCTTAGGCCTGCTCGCTGGGGTCGTGACATTTCTCATAGATAACATGTCGGACGGGTGTCCGTCGACCCGGTGCGGGCTCTCCAGGAACACAGTTCATTCGCCGGTCGTATGTATGGCGTTTCATGCAAACCCGAGGGACAACGGGAAGCGCAGTTCTATCGCTAGGTTATCCAGCGTTATTCTCACACGACAGCGGAACATCCTCACCGCGCCACCGCGCTCGATCTCGGACCTGGGCGAGATCTCTCTGCCCTCCGGCAGCCGGTCGGCCGGGCTGCAGCTATCCGCCGGGGCCACCCTTGCCGCCGCATGCACCGCCAGCACACCGCGATGCCGAAGCGACTCTCGGCGACGATCACATCGCGCGTGGCTGTAGTCGGAGCCAGATGCCGTCGCGCGATGAGAGTGTGGCCGAGACGATCGGCTCCGATCGCTCGTGGCCCTGCGCAGGCATCAGCGTGAAGCGGCGCAGGAGCCGGGCCAGGGTCGTGCTGGCCTCCATCATCGCCAGGCCCTGGCCGATGCACAGACGTTGGCCGGCGCCAAAGGGCATCCATGCCAGGCGTGGACGGGTGCTGGCGTCGATGTGGCGCCGCGGGTCGAAGCGCGATGGGTTGGACCAGCACCTGGGGTTGCGGTGGATCAGCCAGGGCGAAACGACGACCATCGTGCCGGCGGGGACACGATGGCCGCACAGCTCCTCGTCGACGACGGCACGACGCGGAATGAAGGGCGCGGAGGGGTAGAGCCGCAGGATCTCGCGCACGGTTGCGTCGAGCAGGGGGCTCGCCATCGGGTCCGCTTGCGAGTCGAGCGCGGCCTGGAGTTCGGCGAGTTGGGTCGGGTGCTCGGCGAGCAGCACCAGGCCCCACGCCAGCGCCCAGGCGGTGGTCTCGTAGCCGGCGACGTAGGTGATGATGACCTCATCGCGCAGCTGCTGATCCGACATTGTGCCCTCCTCGTCGGTCGCCGCAATCAGCATCCCGAGGAGGTCGTTGCCGGCTTCGGGCGTGGCGCGGCGCTCGGCGATGATCCTGAGGATGATCTGGTTGATGTCGCGGCGGGCCTGCTCGAAGCGGCTGGCGCCTGGGAGCGGCACCCAGCTGGGCAGCTTGCGCGTGACCACTCCCGAAAACACGCCCCTGATCACGATCTGGAGGGCATCACGGAACTTGGCGAAGTCCTTGGGCCCGAGGGTGGCGCCGATCAACAAGCGCACGGTCAAGGTCGAGAGCAGGTTCGAAGTCCACAGCGACACATCGAAGGTCTGGCCCGTGGCGGCCCGCGGCGTGAGCTCGGCGAGCAGTTCGTCGACGGTCGCCTCGATCGTCGCCTGGAATTCGGCGATCCGCTCGCGGCGAAACGCGGGGTTCATCAGCCGACGCTGGCGACGCCACAACTCGCCCTCGCTGAGCGCGAGGCCGTTGCCGACCGTCTCCCGCGCGCCTTCAAAGAAGTCGTCGCTCTTGTCGAAGTTCTTGCTGCGCTGCACGAGCACCTGCTCGGCGGCGTCTGGCTCGGCCACGAACAACATCTCGGTGACGCCGAGATCGAGCACAAAGAGGTCGCCACACTGCGCATGAGCCCGTTCGAAGAAGGCGAAGTCCCTGCGCCACAGCGCGGGGATCGAGCCCAGGAGGGGTACGCCGGGGGCACGCGGGATGCTCGCGTAGGGGCGAGGGGCGGTGGTTGTGGCAGCTGCGTTGGGATCCATGGGTTTTTGGATCATGGTCAAGACCGCGGTGGACGACCAGTCCTTGGCGGCCGCCAAAAATGAGATGATGGCTTGCAAAAATGGAATACTGACGCTGTGAACAAGTTCGACGATCGGGCCCTCTTTGTTGCCGTCGCGGACAGCCGCAGCTTCTCGGACGCGGCCTCGCGCCTCGGCGTGCCGGTGTCTACGATCAGCCGACGGATCGCCCGGCTCGAAGCCGAGCTCGGCGTGGTGCTGCTCGCGCGGACCACCCGCCACGTGCGCCTGACCGAGCTCGGCCGCGAGTACGCCGAGCAACTGCGGCCGCTGCTGATGACGTTTCATGACCTGGAGGCGAGCCTGGCAAAGCGAGACGCGTCGGCGTCCGGCGTCCTGCGTGTCGCTGCCCCGGCTGGACTCGGCCGGCCCTTCTTTGGCCCGGCGCTCGCGGCCCTCTACGCCGCACATCCGGGCCTCGAAATCGTCTGGTCGGCAGCGGCCGGGGCCCACCCGATCCGCGACGGCTTCGACGTCGTGATCGCCGAGCAGCGTGTCGTCGATAGCGAGCTAGTCGCTCGCAAGATCCTGACCACGCGCGAAGTCTGCGTCGCGGCGCCCTCCTACCTCGCGCGGCGCGGCCGTCCCGGCTCCGTGCACGAGCTCGCCGGGCACGACGCGATCGTGCTCGGCATGACCCGCGAGCAGAGCGCGTGGCCGCTGATGCGCGGTGGCACGGTGGTCGTGCGCCCGGTGCTGCGCTGCGACGACTACAGCCTGCTCATCGAGGCGACCTTGCACGGCCTCGGGATCACGCTCGTGCCCTTGATCATGCTTCCCGCTCTGCGGCGGGAGGAGTCGCTTGAGGTCGTGCTCGACGGCGTCGTCGGGGCGCGGCGGGACATTCATATGACTTACACGCGGAGCTCCCGGCGACGCGGCATGGTGCGGGCCTTCGTCGACTTCGCGCTCGCGTATGTCGAGGTCCTGCCGGCACTCGCCGATCGGTGAGGCTGCACAGGCCCGAGAGGGGCTGACGCGAGAGCCCGAGCGGGAATCAGGAGGATGACCGAATCATGAACGACATCACGAGACATCGTCGGGCCTCGCACGCGGCACATTTCACACTCTGTGGAGCGCTCTGCAGCGCGGCTTGCGCCTCGGGGACGTTGCAACACTCGATCACCGTGGACGAGAAGTCACACCACGCCAAACAACTCACTGACAGGTAAACTCTTAAGGTCGATCCCTACCGGGAGGGCGAGGAATTCTCGAAGATCGTCGATCGAAACCTGATCCGCATGAAGGCGCAAAATCTCAATCAGCGCCATCGTGAGGTCCGCGCGCAGTTGGTCGACGGCAGTCATCGACTTCATTATCTGTACCGCCCGGCCGCGTGTCACGGGCGAATCTGTGTGCATCTGCGAGGTGCATCTTCGCGCAGATCGGCCTGACACAGGGGAAACTATGCTGTCGCTTCCGGGACCTCCCTGGGTCGAGCCCGACGTCCGCCCGGTCTCCCCGGCGTGCCGTTCGGGCGGGGCGGTGTCGTCCTCGCTTTCCGCCGAACAGACGCGAAGCAGCCGGCCTCAACCGGGGTAAGCGTCCCGTGAGGCCGTGGTGACCGGCGCCGGGGCTCGGGCTACACGCTCGAGGGATGATCAGCGAGCGTCACGGTGCGGAAGACGTTGGCGGCCAGGCGCTCCTGAGTGTCCTGCTGCTGGAGAGTCTGCTTTCAGAAGGCTGGGGCGAGCTCGAGGAACCGGTCTGGGGGCCACGTGCGCAGGAGGCAAAAGATGTCGCGGAGGTAGGCCCAGGGGTCGAGGCCGTGGAGCTGGCAGCTGGCCAGGAGCGAGGCCGTGGAGCTGGCAGCTGGCCAGGAGCGAGACGAAGATGGTGTTGACGCGCGCGGCCCGAAACGTCCGCCGCGTGGGCACGGTCACCGGCAGCGACGGGGGATCCACGCGCGACGAGCTGATCGGGGCGCCGTTCAAGAGCTATTTCACCGATCCGGAGCGGGCGGAGGCCGGGATCAAGCTGGTGCTGAGCGAGAAGAAGGTCACCGACTACGAGCTGACGGCGCGCGCCCTCGACGGCAAGAAGACGGTGGTCTCCTACAACGCGACCACCTTCTACGACCGCGGCCGCAGGCCTCACGGGTCATCGGCCTGGGCATCGGCCTCACGATCGGCTCGGCGCTGGCGGTGGCCCGGTGTTCGGGGTCGGTCGGGCCGAGCAGGAGGTCGCGGCGGCGCATGAAGTCCTGCATCCACACGGCGCCGCCGACCAGCGCGGCGCCGCCGAAGCCGATCGCTATGCACGCGGATCGGCGCTTCGCGCGAACCAGCGAGGGCAGCAGGCCGAGCACCGCGCCGAGGCCGGTTATCATGACGGCGGCGCGGCGGTCTGGAGGTCGGAGTTGTTGGTCGGCCCGCCGGTCCGGCGCACTGCTGTTACTCGGCGAGCGAGACCTGGACCTCGATATCACCAGACGGGACCTCGCCGAAGCCCCACGCGCCGCCGGTGCGAAAGGAGTTATCGGTGCGAGAAAAGCCCCTGGGTCGGTTATGTACGGTGACGGAGAACTCATCCGGTGCGCCGCCGCCGTACAGCGAGACCGTGCCGGCGAGGCGGCTGGTCGCGGCGATCGTCAGGGTCACGTCGCCGCCGAGCTCGGCGTGCTCGAGCACCGCATCGCCACCGCGGGGGCGCTGGGCCTGACCGACAGGACCTCGCCGGCGATCGGGGCGCGGATCGTCAGGCGATCGAGCAGCGCCTGCGACTGGTCGCGCCGCCGCTGCTGGCCGCAATCGCCGGGCGGCTCGCGCGGGCGGTGATGCAGGACATGCGGCACCGCGTGAAGCAGCAGCACGGCCTGGCGTCGGTCGCGTCGTTGCACGCGGGCGTGGTCACGGTCGTGCAGCGCTTCCGCAGCGACCTCGGCCTCTACGTTCACCTGCACTGCCTGGCCACCGACGGCGCGTACGAGGAGCAGAACGACGGCGAGCTGCGCTTCCTGGCCGCGCCGCCGCCGCCGCCGCCGCGCATGACCGCCGTGCTCGCGCAGGTCCACGAGGTCATCCGCGCCGCCGACGACGACCTCGACCTCGACCCCGCGCTGGCCGCCTGCCTGCAGCTCTCGCTCGCCGGCCCGCGCCCCGCGCCCGACTCACCGTCCGCGCCGCCGCCGATGACCCTCTCCGCCTTCGGCATGAATCTCCACGCCGCGACCACCGCCGACGGCCGCGACCGCAAGCAGCTCGAGCGAATCTGCCGCTACCTCCTGCGCCCGCC
>Ga0075152_10003453_pt1 | contig 11020 bp, 7 predicted proteins | sample JI61114C2DNA_FD_70964 | JGI IMG/M metagenome (GOLD analysis project Ga0075152, IMG submission 70964) | Wastewater effluent complex algal communities from Wisconsin, to seasonally profile nutrient transformation and Carbon sequestration -... | ecosystem: Engineered > WWTP > Effluent > Algae...
AAAAGAGAAGCCATAAGCACAGCAATTTTAGCTATATCTTGCGTAGTTGTTGCTGCAAAAGCTAGTGTTGAAATAAATATAGACATTGTAAAACCAATACCTGCTAAAATACCCACCCCGATTAATGTTGACCAATTTGTTTTGTACGGCAACACAGCTATCTTATTTTTTACTAAAACCCAACAGGCGGATATAATGCCTAAAGGTTTTCCTATAAACAATCCAATTATAATTCCCCAGGATAAAGTATTATTTAATGTTTGCAAACCTTGTTGTGGAAATACAATAGCCGTATTAGCAAAAGCAAATAAAGGCAATATGATAAAGTTAACCACGGGATGTACTTTGTGCTCATAGTCGGTTAATTGTTTTGTAGGCACTAAAAAAGCAAATACAATACCTGCTAATGTTGCATGTATGCCAGAGTTATACATACAAAACCACAAAGCCAATCCTAATAAGCATTGCGGCCATCCAAAACGCATCGTTTTATTCATCATTATAATTAAAAAAACAATTGCTGCAGAAAGCAATAAGTATGTTAATTGTATTGCTCCACCATAAAATAATGCAATCACTAGAATAGCACCTAAATCATCAATAATAGCTAATGCAGTTAAAAATATTTTTGCAGATATGGGCACTTTTTTTCCTAATAAGGATGCTACGCCTAAAGAAAAGGCAATATCTGTAGCCATCGGAATGCCCCAGCCCCCAGCAAAAATTGTTCCTTTATTAAATAATAGAAATAATACAGCAGGCACTATCATACCACCAATAGCAGCGCCAATGGGCAGTATAGCTTTTTTTATAGACGATAGCTCTCCTATTTTTATTTCTCGCTTTATTTCCATACCTGCTAAAAAGAAAAATAGAGTCATCAATCCATCATTAATCCACATATGTATACTATACGGCAAGTGCCATGCAGCTAGCATTTTACACTCTATATGCCATAAATGGGTATACCAATTTTCTGTTGATATATTGCTTAATAAAAGAGAAATACATGTGCAGCTTAACAGTATAATGCCAATAGCTCTGCTATCGTATAGCCATTCTAATACGGGGTTTATAAAATTTCTTTTTAGAAAAGATAATGGCATGGATATTAAATTTAAAATTGAGATGATTTTATATTGTACTTTATAAAGTACAGTATGTATTGAAAATTGTATTTTATAAAATACAATTATTTGTTGATACACACCTTTTTTTATAATGCTAGCAACTCATATTTTGTTTTTGGCCGTAGGTTGTTATACCATTTAAATCCTTTTAAATTAATTTCTTCTGGCTTGGCTTGTAATATAGGATAGGTAGTGCCTTTGAGGCCTTTTAGAAAAACGATTTTTTGGGGTTTGTTTTCTTTAAAAAATAAATCGATAGCATCGGCAGATGATTTGCTTACGCCAATATATTTCTTTTTGTCATTTATTAAATAGTATACACTTTCGGCATTGCCTTTGGCTCTAGTGTAGTCGAGTACGCCATTTTTGAAATAAGCATTAATAGTTGCCCCTTTTATTTGATTGTAGGAAAGAGTGTCTGAGAGCTGATTAAGCACTAGTCCATTTTCATAAATATATACTCGTTCTATTTTTTTTGCTCGAGTGTATACTAAAATTGTGTCTCCTGTGGCTTGATAGGCTTGTGACCAAACAATGGGTTTATTGAGTAAACGCAAGGTGGAATCTTTACCGCTATAAAATAAGCTATCGCATACAGCTTGTAAGGAATCAGAAAAAATTTTTACGTTATGAAAGGCGGTAAAATATCTATTCCAGCTACTGTCTTTTGTATTTAAAAGAAGGGGCTTGGCTTTATGCATACTATCTCGCACATCCGACACTGGTCTTATCTTTTCAAAATCAGTTAACTTACCGGATAGCAGAGTATCTCCCGTTACATAAATAGAATCTTTTTTTTGACTGATAATCATTAAGGGTTTTTCGGTGGCTAAAAAACTACTGGTTACTCGATTAACAAATAGGTTGTTGGCAATAATGCTTATGCCTTGTGCGGTATCTTTGTATACCGCATTGCCTTTGGCTTGTCCAATGCCTGCATTGTCATCAAAAGCCATGTCATTGGCTATTATGGAGTAGGTGGTGTCAATAATTTGAGGTCGTTTGCTAAACTGTGCGGTTTTATTTTTTAAATCGTAAAATCCTTCTGATGTTTTTATGATACGTTTTCCATTTTCAATACGAGTAGGTGCTATAAAGCGAGCAAGTTGAGTGTTGGTATTATATAGTAAGGTGTCTGTAAATACTTTGTACTCGGGGTTATTAAGAAATACATTTTTTTTGAAAGATGCATCTTTTGTTTCGCCATAATAATAGCCGTTTTCGCTAGTTAAAACTGTTTTGCCATTATTTACTGTTCCTCCTTTAGTATATATACCTATTTTGGTATTTACATCATAATCTAATTCGTTAGTCGTAATAATAGTTTTACTGTCTGTTAGTCTAACCTTAGTGCGGAGGTTGGCTTTTTTAAGTAGGTGATTGTATTTAAGGTATTGGGAATAAATATGTATACTGTCATTGTCGTTAATATGCACACTGCCAAAGGCTTCTACGGTATTTGTTTTTTGATTTACAGTAACGCTATCACAATAAAATAATGTTTTTTCTTGTCGCATTTGTACATGTCCAACAAATGAAATGAGTTCTATGGTGTCTTTTTTTTGATAGTTTTCTCTATCGGCATGTATAATGGTGAGTTGTTTACTTTTTTTTGTGGTATCAGGATTATTTATGCTAGGTTTAACAACAGGTTGTTGTGCATTTACAACAATGTTGCAAAAAAATAGAAATAATATAATGATGCATTTAATGTGCATGGGATTTTAAGTAAAAAGTAAAAATTCAAAAGTGAAAAAATGGAGGAATTAAACGATAATTAACAAGTGTTTTGAATGTTTACTTTTTATTTTTGAATTACTACTGAATCTTCTAGAGGACGCATAAGCGGCGCCGACTTATCTTTTTTACCGAATACAGAAAATTGTACATATCGTTTGGGGTGAATCCTAAAATCTTGTAGTAAGACGTTTAAACTGTTGGTGGTAGCTGTTAAATTATTATACAATTTTTTATCATTAATCAATTGCCCCATGGAACCTTCTCCTGTATTTATTTTTGATATAATGGTATTAAGTTGGGTTACCGTATTGTTTAGTTGTTGTATGGTTTTTTGCATAGCTCCATCAGAGAATTGTGCTGTTGCTTTTTCTACATTGCTTAATGTGTTGTTTATTTTGCCATTATTGTCTGATAGATTTTTGGTAAATGCATTTATGTTCTGCATGGTTTGTGCAATGCTGCCATGTTGTGCATTTAATAAACTGTTAAGTGTAGCAGTACTGGCTACTAAATTTCCAGACATAGTTTTAATATTGGCAATAGCTTGTTGCACATCATTTTTAGCATTAGTACTAATTATATTGTTTATACTTTTTACTAAAGTATCTATGGAGGTTAGTACTGTTTTTGCTTGTTGCGTTATAGGGTCTAGTTTATCTGTAAGTGTACTAATGAAACCCTTGCTAACAGTTGTTGTTATAGTTCCTCCAGGTTGTATATAAGTTTTGCTGTTGCCTTTTGTTATATCAATGGAGCTGCTGCCTAATGGGCTTGCCTGAATTGCTGCAACTGAATTGTTTGGTATGTTTATTTCGCTTTCTAGTTTAATAGATACAATTACATTGTCTACATTTTTATCGGCAGCTTTTATATCATATACCGCACCAATACGTAACCCATTTATCATTACAGGGCTTGAGGCAAGTAGTCCATCTACATCTTTAAAGCTGGCATATATATAGTTGCCTGTTTTAAATAAGTTTTTGCCTTTTAAATAATAGAATCCTAATATTAGTACAACAATAGCCACTATTGCAATTGCGCCTACTTTAATTTCATTGGATATTTTTAATGCCATGTTGTGTTTTTTGTGAAAATAGTTTATTTATATATAGATGAAAGTAGTTTATGTGATTATTGTACGCATATTAACTAAATATAGATTTCATGATTGTAAATGCTCTTTGTCATCTCGAATGAAGTGCGGCGGGGTGAGATATCTCCATCATAGCACGTTTATAAAAAGCCTAGAGATGCCTCCTTCGTCGGTATGACAACATCATCTACATTTAATTAATACTCTTAATAAGGTTACTAATTTTTATCACTCATCATTTCTGGTTCTTCTACAACAGGTGCTGGTATAGGCTTTCCGCTCTCAATATTTTTTTTGTATCGCAATACGGCTTTGGCTATGGCTGTTGTTATTTCTTCTTGCCCTTGTTCACTGTTTAAATATTTTTCTTCTTCTGGCAAGCATATAAAACCAGTTTCTACTAAAATGCTAGGCATGGCAGTAGCTTGTAAAACCCATATTCCCGTATGGTTACGTTGCTTGGCGCCTAAATTAATACGGCCTGCTTGTGCAAATTCTTCTTGTACCATATTGGCTAATAATGTGCTACGAGCAAAATATTTTTCAGTACGTAAAGACGCTATAATTCTAGCTTCTGGTGTATTAATGTACTGAAAACTAGAATCACCTTTTTCACCCATCTCTGTATCATGCTGACCTACAGCATTTAATTTTTGATTGTTTTTGTTAGATGCCCAAACATACGTTTCTGTTCCTTTGGCGGTGCAAGGCAATTTAAATCGTTCTGTAATCGCTACCTCTCTTTCTTTGGGTATCCGTTTTTTCTTTTTGCCTCTGCCCACAGTTATATAATATTTTTCTGTCCTGTAGCCTATTATACGGCGTTCATATCTATCTGCTGCAGAGTTTACATGTATGGCAATAAACAAATCGCCCTTGGCTTTATTGGCAATTTCTGCCCGCAAACGGTTGGCTGCGTTATGGTCTTGTAGGTTGCCAGGTAAATTTCTGTCTTTACGAGTATATATAATTTTACAATCAGATAATTGTTCTTCTAGTATTTTACCCAATTTTAACGCCATAGCTAATGTTAAATCTGCTTCATTGGAATATTCGCCTTGAGCGCCAGCATCTGGGCCACCATGCCCAGCATCAACAACAATCGTTTTTATTTTGTATGGGGATCTTTGTGCTATTGCTGTTTGGCTAAAAAAACAATAACTTATAGCTGCAATAATCCAACCATATTTTTTGTAAGTACATGTATGCATAGTCATTCCTTTAAAATCTTCACATATTCTTTATATATTAAGTTCTATTTTTGATTTTTGCGCATAGCTACATAAAATGTGATCATTAGTTTTTCATTGCGCTATGCCTACATCATTTTTTAACTTAATGGTTGCGAAGTTAATAGAAAAATAGTATCAGTGAGGATTCTAGCTTTTATATTTATCATTTGTATAACACTTCCGGCTTGGGGGCGTAGCGTGCATTATAATATATTGGATGTATACTACAACAATGAAACTACAGACACCATACCTACACAATCAGATTCATTAAAACCGAGCAATGATAGTATAAAAATAATTAAAAAAGATACTTTACGTATGAATCAATCTGCAGATTCATCGCTAGAAACTATGATAACTTATGAAGCAGAAGACTCTGGTGTATTGATTGTGCCTACACAACAATTTATTTTATACAGTAAGGCTAATGCTAAGTATGGCGCTATGAATTTAAAAGCTGGCCATATTGAATTTGATCAAACAAAAAGTTTGCTTAAAGCGTATTCTATAGCAGATACTAGTGGTAAGGTTACACAACGCCCTGTTATTAACCAAGATGATATGGAATCGCAAAGTGATACTATTTATTATAATATGAGTAGTCATAAAGGGCTTACTAAAAGCACTTTTACAAAACAAGGGGAGATGTTTGTATTTGCAGAACGCATAAAACGAGTGAGTGAGGATACGTATTTTGCTTATAGAGCACGATTTACTACTTGTAATTTAGATACGCCTCATTTTGCTTTTCGTACTCGCAAACTTAAAATGCTTAGTCAAAAAATAGCTGTTTCCGGACCTGCGTTTCCTGAGTTTGAAGGGGTGCCTATTCCCATTCCTTTACCCTTTGGTATTTATCCTTTAAATAGAGGAAGGCATTCAGGTTTGTTGCCTCCGCAGTTTGCTAGAAATGAACAATTTGGCTTGGGATTAGAAGGGTTAGGATATTATAAAGCATTGAATGATTATATTGATGTGTTGGTTCGAACAAATATTTATTCTTATGGAAGTTGGCTACTTTCTACATCGTCTACCTATCGTAAACGTTATAGGTATCAAGGTGGCCTTTCTATCAACATACAAAATTCAAAATTTAATTTTAAGGGAGATCCAGATTACTCAAAAACAATGACTTATAATGTTGGATGGAATCATAGTAGAGATAGTAAAGCACGCCCTGGCACTAGCTTTTCTGCTAATGTAAATTATAGCAGTACGAAGTATAATTCATTGGTATCTAATAATGTGAATCAAAATTTTCAAAACCAACAATCTTCTTCTATAGCTTATTCTAAAGATTGGGGTGGAAAATATAATTTATCGCTAAATCTTAACCATAGCCAAAATAATACACAACGGCTTATCAACCTTAATTTACCTAACGCTAATTTTAACGTAGTTACTTTTTATCCTTTTCAAAAAAAGGAAGTATTGGGTACTCCTAAATGGTATGAAAAAATAGGTATAGGCTATTCTGGAAACGTACAAAATGTTATTGCTTTTTATGATAGTGCTTTTTCGTTAAAAAAACTTATTGATACGCTAACTTGGGGGGCTCAACATAGCATTCCACTTACCTTGTCCTTGCCGCCTATGGGTGCTATTACTATTTCGCCAGGTATTAATTATTCGGAGGTTTGGTTTGGAAAAAAATTATTGCGCTCTTGGAATGGGGTAACACAAAAAGTGGATAGTGCTGTGTATAAAGGATTATATACTACTCGTAGCGTAGGTTTTAGTTTGGGGTTAAATACTGCCATATTTGGAACGTATAATGTTAACAGTAAAAAGCCTGGTATAGTAGCCATACGGCATGTTATACGGCCTTCAATCAGTGCCAATTATTCACCCAGTTTAACCAAACGTTTTTATCAAACTATTCAGGTAGATAATACAGGGCGTACACAAAAAGTTTCTGTTTTTGATGGAGGATTGTATAGTACATTTTCAGATCAAAACTTTGGTGGTATGTCGTTTGGACTAGATAATAATTTAGAAATGAAATGGCGTAGTAAAAAAGATACAAGCGCTACTGCTGTTAAAAAAATTAAGTTGATAGATGGTTTTGGCTTTAACGGCTCATATAATTTTTTAGCAGATTCTATGCAGTTATCGCAAATAAGTTTGTATGCTCGAACACAATTGTTTGAGAAGATAAGTATTAATGCAGGCGCTACACTTGAGCCTTATGTGTTAGATAAATTTGGTACTCGTACTAAACAGTTAGCTTGGTATCAAAATAAATTTAGTTTGGGTACTATTACATCGGGCAATATGTCGTTAAATGCTTCTTTTCAAAGTAAGCAAGGAGAAAAGAAAAAAGAAAAAACACCTTATAATGCTAATGATTATGTTACGCCAGATGAACAACAAAATCAGTTAGATTATATACGCCGTAACCCTAGTGAATTTGTTGACTTTAATAATCCTTGGACATTGAGTGTTTCTTTTTCGATGAATTTTTTTAGAAGGCCGGCACCAGATTATACCAGATTTACTACAGAGTTTACTACAAGCCTTTCGTTAAATGGGGATATTAATTTAACACCCAACTGGAAAATAGGAGGAAGTTCTTATGTGGATTTAAAAGCAAAGGAATTACAAAGCTTACAATTATTTATTAGCAGAGAATTGCATTGCTGGCAGATGTCTATTAATGTAACACCGGTTGGGCCTATTCGATCTTTTAATATTACCATCAGTCCAAAATCAGGACTGTTAAGGGATTTGCGTATTAATCGTAATAGAACATTTTATACTCAAGGCCAGTAACATAAAATAAATATTTTAAAAGTATTTTCTGTATGGGGCTTGGCTGAATGTTTATTTTGCTAACCGACTATTCTTCTATAATGGTGCATTATACTATTTATGTGATCAAGGATTCAAATGCAAGTGGGCAGTGTCCTCACTCGCCACCCATGCTGGAAATATAGATACTCCTAAATAATTATTTACTATTTGGCCTTCTTGTTCTAGTTGTTGTTGATGGTGTAGTTTTTTCTTTTATTTCACTTACTTGTTTATTAGCAATATTTGGTTTTTTGGCGGCTGTCTTTTTAGGTTTTTCTACAACAGTATTTTCCTTGTGTTCCTTTACCGCAGGTGTTTCTACAACTTGCTCTTCAGGTTTTGTTTCTTCAAGAATAAATTCTACCTGATTGGCTTGTAATAATTGAAACCATCTCACCATTTTTTTCATGTCACTCACGTACACTCTTTCTAAATCTATGGTAGGATATATTTTTTGAAAATAGCTTTTGAGCGCTGCTGGATCTTTCTCAGCGGGTAGTTTTTCATTGCTTGCTTTCATCAACTTAAAAAACTCTACCATGTTTACATTTTCTTGAGTAGTATATATTTCAATACCTTCTAATTGTGAAAACTCGTGTAAGCGAGAAGATATAAACTTAGTTTGTTTATCCTCCAATGAACGCACAATAGCGCCATCTGTTTTCTTGCCTATCACTTCAAATAAACCACTAAAACCAGTAACGGATATAATTTTTTTGTACTCCATAAGAATTTAATGTGATAATTTGCTAATGTAAAAATATGATAATGAAGCCAAATGTGCGAATTTCGAATGTGCCGATGTGCGAATGTACAGATGATGTTGAATTATATATTAATGTGCTATTTTATTGCCTTCCACTTAAAATTTGTAATTTAACCTTTAAAATAATGTTTTTCATTCGCACATTCAAAATGCGCACATACGCACATTATACTATTGTTTCTTCTGTTTTTTACGATCTTCCTCATTCAATAACACCTTACGCATACGAATATGGTTAGGCGTTACCTCAATACATTCATCTTGCTGAATATATTCCATACACTCTTCAAGTGTCATTTGTATTTTTGGAGCAATGCGTACAGAATCATCGGTACCACTGGCTCGCATATTGGTAAGTTTTTTTCCTTCAATAATATTTACAACCAAATCACCTGGTTTAATATGCTCAGCTATAACTTGTCCTGCATATATTTCTTGTCCTGGGTCTATAAAAAAAGAACCTCTATCTTGTAACTTATCAATAGCATAAGCAGTAGCTGTTCCATTTTGTTTAGCTAATAATACGCCATTGCTACGTCCAGGTATAGCTCCTTTCCAAGGTTTATATTCTGTAAAACGATGAGCCATTACAGCTTCGCCAGCAGTGGAAGTAAGTATTTGTGTGCGTAAGCCCACTAAACCTCTGCTTGGAATATCAAATTCCAAATGTTGTAATGCACCCTTAGTTATCATTTCTAACATTTCACCTTTGCGGCGAGTAACTAAATCGATAACTCGGCTTGCATATTCTTGCGGTACATCTACTACTAAATTTTCATACGGCTCACATTTTTTGCCGTCTATTTCTTTAACTAATACTTGCGGTTGACCAACAGTAAGCTCATAACCCTCTCTACGCATAGTCTCTACCAATATGCCTAAATGTAAAATGCCACGGCCATACACTAAAAAACTATCTGCATTTTCAGAGTCTACTACTTTCAATGCTAAATTCTTTTCGGTTTCTTTCATCAACCGATCTCTCAAATGCCTGCTGGTTACAAATTTACCATCTTTACCAAAAAAAGGTGAGTTATTAATAGAAAAAAGCATATTCATTGTCGGTTCATCTACACTTATAACCGGCAGTGCTTCAGGGGTTTCGGCATCAGCAATGGTATCACCAATATTAAAACCTTCTATACCTACTACAGCGCATATATCTCCAGCTATTACTTCGGTAGCTTTCTTTTTACCTAAAGATTCAAATATGTATAGTTCTTTTACTTTAGTTTTTTTTATGGTTCCATCTGCTTGCATTAATACAATAGGCTGATTTTCTTTAATGGAACCTCGGCTTACTTTACCTACTGCTATACGGCCTAAAAACGAAGAGTAATCGAGTGAGGTAATTTGCATTTGCAACGGACCTTCTGCAATTTTTGGTGGTGGAACATATTGTAAAATACCGTCTAGCAAAGGAGTAATGCCTTCGCATGGGGTTAGTGAATTATTGAACCAACCATTTTTTCCAGAACCATAAAAGGTTGGAAAGTTAAGCTGCTCTTCAGTTGCATCTAAATTGAAAAATAATTCAAATATAGCATCATGTACTTCATCAGGCCTACAGTTTTCTTTATCTACTTTATTAATAATGACCATAGGCTTTAGATTGAGTTGTAATGCTTTTTGCAATACAAAACGTGTTTGGGGCATAGGGCCTTCAAAAGCATCTACCAATAATAAAACACCATCAGCCATTTTGAGCACTCTTTCTACTTCTCCTCCAAAATCGGCGTGACCAGGAGTGTCTATCACATTTATTTTTACATCTTTATATACTACGGCTGCATTCTTACTAAATATGGTAATACCACGTTCACGTTCTAAATCATTGTTATCCATAATAAGATCGCCTGAATCTTGATGCGAACGAAAAACATTGGTTTGACGTAGAATGTTATCTACTAAAGTAGTTTTGCCGTGATCTACGTGGGCAATAATGGCTATGTTTCTAATATTCATTTGAGGGCTTTTAGCTATAAGCTATTGGCTGTAAGCTTTTACCAATAAGGCTTGTGGCTTTCAGCTAATGACCTGTGGCTGTTTTTAAAGCTGCGAAGGTACGAAAATGCTGCGGGGTGGCAATATAAAACAGGATTATGATCAAAAGCGTTTTGTAAAACTAAAATGTATCCTTAGCCCTATGTTCTTTTATAACTACCAACTGCCTTAGTTTTGTAAAAACATAACAAAAATTAATTGACATGATAATAGACATCATAGTCCTTATAGTAGCCCTTGTAGCTGCATTTAAAGG
>Ga0075152_10003455_pt1 | contig 11014 bp, 11 predicted proteins | sample JI61114C2DNA_FD_70964 | JGI IMG/M metagenome (GOLD analysis project Ga0075152, IMG submission 70964) | Wastewater effluent complex algal communities from Wisconsin, to seasonally profile nutrient transformation and Carbon sequestration -... | ecosystem: Engineered > WWTP > Effluent > Algae...
GAGGGAAACATAAAAAAGAAATAATTTTTGAGTTCCTGTTGTTTTACGTAGAAATACGCAAGCTGGCAGAAAGCAATAATACCAGCTAATGTTTTCATGGCATCCCGGTTGCACAGTTTACGCCGAATTCATTTCGGGGCAAGCACTTTATCTTTCTGTTATTAATTGTACTTTGGCATTACTATGCACAACACTTTAGAATTTTAAGAATGAAAGGGTTTACGGGCCATTTAACTAAAACGATCCTTAATTTATAAAGCTGACTGCACAGTGTACAATAAAGAAATATAGCCCAAGGGTGCGACGCAACCGGGTTTAACAGTAGTAATATAGCCCGGCCAAAAAAATGTATTTTAACAGATTGTATAAAAATGTACAAAACATTTTTTGAAAAAAAACGGGCTTTATATAAATGCTGCAGAAATAAATGCCGCTAAAAAACACCTGTGTAAACCCGAACCTGTAAAAAAATATACAGTGAGAATACTTTATGCCTGATATTTAATTATTGAAATGATTAAATTGTACCACATTTTTCCCTATGCTTACAGAACAAGACCAACATATAATTAATGGCCTGAAGGCAGGTTACAAGGAGCGCACTACCCAGGAAAAGGTTTTATACCTTCAGTACAATTATTTTATTGATGAGGGCTGCCGCAAATACCGCCTTACCGGTGATGACAGTTTTAGTGCTTACAGTGATGCAGTTTTATCTGCAATACACAATATAGTAAATGGTCATTTTGATGGGCGTTCTTCCATTAAAACCTACCTGTTTCAAATTTTTTCTAATAAATGTATTGACCTCGTAAGAAAAAATACGACCAATAAACAGAGCATGCATCAAAATACGGCGGTTCCCGAATTACTGGGCCAGTTGCCGGATGCAGCGAGAAACATTATTGAGAAATTAATAGATGAGCAAAAAAGGAAGGCAGTTAAAATGCAGATGGAAACCATTGGAGAAAAATGCAAAGAAATTCTGCTGCTTTTTGAAGATGGGCTTACTGACAGGGAGATAGCCGAAGAATTATCGTATAACACGCCGGCAGTAGCAAAAACAACCAGGCTGCGCTGTTTGGAAAAACTGAGGGGAAGTATGAGCGGGTTGATAAATACTATTTAGTTTTTTAGCTGGCAAAAGGATAATCCTGTTAATTGTTTCTTGTATTTATTACTTATATAAGCAACAATATTTGCAGCAATAAAAGCCTCGGAAACAGGTATAACGGGCTGGATATTTTAGCTCCTGTAAACAGTATAAAACGTATTATTATGACAGAGACATTAGAATATATTGAAGCGTACTTTACAAATGCACTTGATGAAAACGGGAAAAAATCGTTTGAAAAAAGGTGTGGAACTGATGATGTATTTGCGCAGGAAGTGGCTTTATACACCCTTACCCGGCAGGCATTAAGGGACGAATTGCTGATGCAAAAACAAGCACAGTGGAAAGCAATGGATATTGCAAAAGAAACAAAGCCGGTACCTGTAAGAAAAATGCATTTTATGAAATGGGTGCCTTATGCAGCAGCAGCCTGTATATTACTGGCGGTTCTATTTACTTTTTTAAATGGCAACCCATCACCGCAGCAACTGGCAGATAATTATATTGACAAAAACATGGTGCTGATAAGCCAAACCATGGATGCCACTACAGACAGCCTGCACACAGGCATTGCATACTATAACAGTAAGAAGTATGATGCTGCCTTAAATATTTTTAAGGCTTTAGACAATGATTTGCCTGTAAAAAATACTGATGCAAAAAAATATGAAGGATATGTGTACCTTGTAATCAAAGACTACAATAAGGCCCTGGTACAGTTTGATGAACTCTCTAAAATGGATTTATTCAGTAATCCCGGTAATTTTTTAAAAGCGGTAACATTGATTAAGCGTAATGCTGCCGGTGATAAAGAAGAAGCGAAACTGCTGCTGCAAAAAGTAATTGCTGACAAACAGGAAGGGAGTGAGGATGCAGTGAAAATGCTGAAAGAATTAAATTAAAGTTTACGGTAATTTATTCTTAAATTCAACTTATTTTTTAACCACTTAAAAATAATTTTATGGGACCGGATGATGTACAAAATTTACTTCTTGCAATTATTGCTGCTGAAGGGGGGATATTAGTTTATTATACAGCTGGCGGAGGAAGTAAAACAGGGAAAAAAAAACCTGAAGAAACGAGTGCAGCTCGTACTGCCCAAAAGCCTGATGAGGAATAAAAGTAGAACACCGCACTTTTGAACCAATTAAATATTATTGGATGCAGGTAAAATGGGTTATAAAATTCCTGTAAATCATGCCAAGTTTAAAAAAAAGAATTCATCTTAATAAAAAATATTTTAGCCTGGGCATAATTGCCTGGGCTTTATGCTTATTGGGGTATTCTCAAAGTGTTTCTAAGACCTTTTTTTTACATCAGATAGAAAATATTAAACAGGATAAGTCTTTAAATGGTACAGAAAAGTTAAAACTGTTATATGGATTAAAAAACGATGCAGATAAATCTGCAATGCCTAAAGATTCGGTGTATGCTAAAATACTTACCGCAATAGCATCTTTTGAATTGAAAGTAAATAACAACTATGCAGATGCTATAATATTTACAAATAGGGCGCTGCAAATAAATATATCCGGCAAAGCTGCAACATCAAGAAAAGATGCGGTTTTTTCATCTTTACATCTTGCCTATGATTATGAGGCACTTAATGTTCTTAATAAAGCGGTTGATTATTATGATACTACGTTTCGGTTATCCAGCGAATTTCAGGAATTAACCGATATATTTCTTTACTCAAAATTGCAAAGGGCATATCTTTTTTTTGTAATGGGAGATTATCAAAAATGCATTCAAGAAAGCTATGAAGGGTCTAAATATGCGTTACAAAAAAATGATACCGGATATTATTTTTCTTGTTTAAATCAAAAAGCACAATCCTGTTATTACCTCAATCAGCTTAATGAAGCCTTGTTGGATGTAGAAATTATTCTAAAACATGCACCTGTTTCCCTGTACCGGTTTGATGTAGCCACTGCATTGAAAACAAAAGCATTAATAAATGAGAAGTATCAAAATAATACTCAAGCAGGGCTTTTATTTCAAAAATCAATTGATATAAGAATGGGAACTAAGAGGAATGACCAGATTGCCGATGATTATAATGATTTTGGGAATTTTTATCTTAATACTATGCACGATTATTATAAAGCAAATAAATGCTATGCAAACGTAATAAAATATGCACAATTAGAAAATGATTCAGTAAGTTTATCTAAAGGGTTTACTAACATAAGCGAAGTGGCTTTAAATGAGAAAGATTATTCAAAAGCTGTTTATTTTACAGTTAAAGCAATGCAATATTTAAAACTAATCCATCATGAAAACATACTCGTAAACCCATCTTTAATGCAATTGAATCTTAATGTGAACAGGGATCTCATTTTTGTATTAATGAGTAATAAAACCTTATTGCTTTTTGAATTATACAAGAAAAACAAAGATTTAAAATATCTTGACTGCTCTATTGAAACAGCTTTACTCACTGATAGTATTATTACACAAACCAGGCATGAGCAATATACCGAACAGAGTAAACTCTATTGGAGAAACAAAACAAGGGTCTTTTTTACCAGTGCTATGGAAGCATGTTACCTTGCCGGCGATGCCAAACGTGCATTTTACTTTATGGAAAAAAGCAGGGCTGTATTGCTCAATGACAACTTGAATGAACTTGGAGCCAATGCGCATTTACCAGATTTTGATTCAAAAATTGACCAGGACTTTAAACTCCGGATTGCTATTCAACAACAAAAGTTAAATGATATCACTGATAACACGTTGCAGTATGATGAAAAATTATCAAGGTTGTTCAGGGTTAAAAATGAATTTGAGCATTTCATCAAATCCCTCGAAACCAAATACCCCGCTTACTACGCTTATAAATACGAAGATAAAGTTCCCTCACTCAGCGATCTGCAAAAATACCTTGCACAAAACAAACAGTCTTTTGTGCACTATTTTACAAACGATACAGTCGCTTATATATTAAGCATCACAGCAAATAATGCTAAAATCACCAAACTTTCAAAAAGTGAGTTTAATTATCAACACATAAATGATTTTACAAATTTTTGCTCCAGTAAAGATTTGCTTAATACCAATTACAGCGGCTTTGCCGCCCTTTCAAATTCACTATATAAAACACTGTTTCAACCATTGCAGTTACCAAAGGGAAGGGTAATCATTTGCTCCGATAATTTCCTTCTCCCTTTCGATGCTTTGTGCAGCGATGCAGCAGGCAAAAGTTTTCTTATCAACGATTATATTTTCAGTTATGCTTATTCCGCCACTTACCTGCTGAAACAATTTATTAGTTACCCGGCCAAAGGAAATTTTATAGGTTTTGCACCAGTCACTTTTCAACCCTCTATGCATGTAAACCCATTAATAAATTCCGCAGGGGCATTAAGCAAATCTGCGGCTAATTATACCAGCACTTCACAGTTTATAAATGAAGAAGCCACAAAAAATAATTTTATCAAAAATATTGGCAGTTATACTGTGGCAAATGTTTTCTCCCATGCCAGTGCAGACAGCAGCGAAAATGAACCCAGGCTTTACATGCACGATACAACCATCAACCTTTCAGAACTGCAAAGGCTAAACAGGCCCGCAACAAAACTGGTAGTGCTCAGTGCCTGCCAAACCAATGTGGGCAAAAACGCCACAGGCGAAGGCATATACAGCCTGGCAAGAGGTTTTACATCAGCGGGCATCCCTTCCATTGCCGCCACATTATGGAAAGCAGATGAAGATATGATCTATCAAATATCAGAAAAATTTAACGAAAACCTGGTGCAGGGAATGGCTAAAGACAGTGCATTGCAAAAAGCAAAAATTGATTTTATAAAAAGTAACAGTAAAGAAAAACTACTCCCTTATTACTGGGCAAACATGGTACTTATCGGTAATACATCACCGCTTCAATTAACCGCAAATACAAGTATGTGGTGGTGGATTGCAGCAATTATTACAATATTTGTAACCATAATAATTTTAAAAGCAAACAAATCCAGTACTGCCAAATAAAAATTATTCAAATAAACAGCCCGCTGCAATGCACTGCCGTTACAATTTAATTTTTTTTTTGAACTTAGCTGCATTACTCCTCTCGTCGTTCCTTGTGTCACTCACTTGTGCGTTCAGAATATGTATTCAGCATAGTGCGGGCCGCATAATTTTTATGCACAAAATAAACTGTGCCTTGTTTATTTTTTTTGATTCCTGGTATATTTCAAAGTGCATAGCCGTTACGTACTTTTTTAAACCGGCGTCGCTAAGTACAGTTTCTGTTGCATAATGCATATCTGCAACAGCTGCCGTCAAAGTTCAAATGCCCGTATCAAAAATAATATGCCCTAAATAAGGTTATGTGCAAAAGATTTAAACCCGAACAAAAAGAAATCATTATTTTGCCACATAGAATTCATTAAAAATTAACCAACTGTATATGAGTTTATTCGTAAAAAAATCTTTATCGTCCATGCTAGCCCAGGCCGATGACGGAGGTAAAGGTTTAAAAAGAACTTTAGGTGCTGGTAATTTAATAGCCTTGGGCATAGGGGCTATTATTGGAGCGGGGTTATTTGTACGAACAGCTGCCGCCGCAGGGCAAGCAGCCGGCCCCGCAGTAACTATCTCATTTATTGTAGCCGCAATTGGCTGTGCTTTTGCCGGTCTTTGTTATGCAGAGTTTGCAGCTATGATACCCATTGCGGGCAGTGCATACGCTTACAGTTATGCAACCATGGGCGAACTGGTGGCATGGATAATTGGCTGGGCATTAATTATGGAATATGCCTTAGGCGCTGCTACGGTTTCTATTGCATGGAGCGAGTACCTTAATAAGCTATTCGATAACCGGATACCCTATGAATGGAGTCATTCACCCTGGGACAGTTTTACAGATTCTGCGGGTGTTTTACATTCCGGATATATGAATGCACCTGCTCTGGTTATACTTTTATTGTTAACACTCCTGCTTATAAAAGGCACACAGGAAAGCGCTACCGTAAATATGGTTATCGTATTTATAAAGGTTGCCATAGTAATTTTATTTATTGTTTTAGGCTGGCAGTTTATAAACCCTGAAAATCATACACCTTACCTTATTCCAGAAGGTACTGCACCCGTTACTGACCAGGCGGGAAAAGTAATTGCAGATTACAGCGCATGGAATAAGCATGGTTGGGGCGGCGTACTTGGCGGTGCAGCAATCGTATTTTTTGCATTTATTGGATTTGATGCAGTAAGTACAGCGGCCCAGGAAGCGAAAAACCCAAAAAGAGATATGCCAATTGGTATATTAGGTTCATTAGTAGTTTGTACCCTGCTTTATATTCTCTTTGGGCATGTATTAACCGGCGTTGCAAACTGGAAAGATTTTGTTGATCCTGAAAAAGGCCGGGAGGCTTCTGTAGCTTATGCCATAAGTGAGTATATGACGGGGTACGGCTGGCTGGCAACAGCCGTTACAGTTGCAATTCTTGCAGGCTTTTCTTCTGTAATACTGGTAATGCTGATGGGGCAAAGCCGTATTTTTTATACAATGAGCAACGATGGTCTTATACCAAAAGCATTTGGCGAGCTGCATCCTAAATATAAAACGCCCTATAAAGCAAACTGGATACTTTTTGTTTTTGTAGGTTTATTTGCTGCGTTTGTTCCCGGCCATGTAGCGGGTGACCTTACATCATTCGGTACCCTGTTTGCCTTTGTACTCGTAAGTATTGGCGTGTGGATTTTGCGGGTAAAAGAACCAAATATAGAAAGGCCATTCAGGGCACCGCTGGTTCCGGTTGTTTCTACTTTGGGTGCAATTATTTGCCTGGCGATGATCTTTGGCCTTGATGAAGCAACTTTAAAAGCGGCATTCGCCTGGATGGGTGTGGGTTTAGTAGTGTATTTTTTGTACAGTAAAAACCACAGTAAACTTAGAAACAAGTAATAATCTATCATATTCAAAAAACCGTTCTGCACTTGCAGAACGGTTTTTTATTTTAGGTTGGCAGGCTCGGTTGGTTCTGTTAATTTTGCAGCCGCTTTAAAGAAGAAATATTTTTTTGGGCCAGGCAATAGTACAGGAATGAAGCTTTAGTTGCGTCGCACTCTTGTACATTGGGAAGTTAAGCAGCAGCAGTTTACGTGTTCACGTGTTTGAAGTTTAGTAAGTTGTAGCAGGTAAGTAACCTGTGAACTTTGTGAACGTGTGAAACTTTGGAACGTCTTTTTGCCCCTCAAAGCTCCGAACGTACAAGTGAGTGACACAAGCGGCGATGCCATAAAAAACTAAAAGCTGGTTACCAAAAAATAACCACAAACTAAAAACAACAAACTACAAACTCATAATATGGGAAGGATTTTTGAAGTTCGCAAAGCCACCATGTTTGCCCGGTGGGACAGAATGGCAAAACAGTTTACCCGCATAGGTAAAGAAATTGTAATTGCGGTAAAAGCAAGCGGCCCGGAACCCGCACTTAACCCTGCCTTGCGCAGGTGCTACCAAAATGCAAGAAGCGTGGGCATGCCAAAAGATCGTGTGGAAGCTGCTATTAAAAGGGCAATGGGTAAAGATACTTCCACTTACGAAGAAATTTTATATGAAGGTTATGCGCCGCACGGTGTGGCATTGCTGGTGGAAACAGCTACGGATAACCATGTGCGTACCGTAGCCAATGTAAAGAGCCATTTTAATAAAGGCCACGGTGCACTGGGCAACAGCGGCAGTGTAAGTTTCCAGTTTAAAAAAATGGGTGTATTTAAATTAAACCCCGAAGGTGTAAGCATAGACGACCTCGAACTCGAACTGATAGATCATGGCCTGGATGAATTGGGTGAAGGCACAGGAGAGAATGAAGAAACAGTGCTGGTACTCCGCTGTGCATTTACAGATTTTGGCAACCTTCAAAAAGCACTGGAGGAAAAAGGTATTATACCTATTAGCGCAGAATTGGAATGGATACCTACCACAACCGTTCCTGTTACCGATGAACAGGCAGAAGATGTTTCTAAATTAATTGACAGGTTGGAACAGGATGAAGATGTAAATAAAGTGTTTCATAATATGGGTTAACCCTCCTAAATCCTCCCTGAAGGGAGGACTTTGAAAGCGGTTGATTGTAAAATCAACCGCTTTGTTTTTTTTTGTAATTTTAGTCTTTAAATTTTACTATGACTTATACTATAACAAAGAAGACTACAAAAAAGCAGTTAAAGAAAATACTGGATTCTTTACCTGACAAAAGAAAACCTGTAGACTTTAGTAAATACTATGGCATATTAAAGTTGCCCAAAGACTTTGATGTTTTAGAATGGCAAAGAAGAAACCGTGACGATGGAACATATAATTATTGATACCAATATACTTATAAAAGCTTTTGGTGGCGATAGAAACGCCGGAAGCATTTTTGAAGGAAATATTACTTATATAAGTTTTATAACCGAAATAGAAATTTTGTCAGCTAAACACCAAACCAACAAACAGCAGGGTATTATTAAAGAAGCACTTACTCAATTTATAGTTTACCCTTACAGTCTTTCCTTACAGGAAAAAGTTATTAAAATCAGGCGAACAACAGGTCTTAAAATACCAGATGCATTTATCGCCGCCGCTGCATCAGAGCTTAAACTACCTTTATTTTCTTCCGACAATATTTTTTCAAGCGTTGCCAACATAAATTTTATTCATATTGAATTCTGATCTGCAAAACCCGGTTGTTTTATTTGATGGCGTATGCAATTTGTGCAGCACCAGCGTGCAGTTTATTATTAAGCATGACCCAAAAAGAATATTCAGGTATGCATCGCTGCAAAGTGATTTTGGTCAAAAGGTTTTGAAAGAGTTTGGTTTACCTGCTGATGAACTGAATTCATTCATCCTTTTGGAAGAAGGGAAAATTTATACCAAATCAAGCGGGGCATTGCGGGTTACAAAAAAGCTGGATAAGCTTTGGCCTGCCCTGTATGGTTTTATCATAGTCCCCAAATTTATACGCGATGCAGTATATAGCTGGGTTGCAAACAACCGCTATAAATGGTTTGGAAAAAAAGAAGCCTGCTGGCTGCCAACACCGGAATTGAGGAAATTGTTTATAGACCAGTAATACCGTTATTGTAAAATTTACTCTCCGGCTTCTTTTAAAATATCATCAAGGAGTTTTTGAGAAAACCTGAAATTTGTTTTTTTTATTTTCTCAAACAGATACCTTAAGGAGGAAACAATCCCCCTTTGTTTTGCACTTAATAATATGCCAAAAGTTCCTGTATAGTTGAGTTGAAGTTTATTTGCATACTGCCTTGCCTTATTATCGTCAAGTATAATTAGCGAATCCCCAAGTTCAATATACAGGGCAATTGCGCTGGCTTCACCAATATCCAATTCTGTTTCCAGTATTTTTTGATAATGCTTATCGGTTACATTTTTTATTTCAATCCATGCAGGCAATGGTTTGCCATATTCATCTGCGATTTCTTTTGTAACAGATACTTTATTAAACATTACAGAGAGTAAATCAAGTTCGCCGATCTTATCAAGCAGTATAATGCAGGTTGTGTCAGCTATAACAATATTATATTGCTGCTGCATCTTTTCTTACATCTTCAATTGAATAATTAATCAGCGAAACGGCATAATCGCCGAGCAGTTCAGCAAAAGTAACTTTTGATAATCCCGCTACCTCAGCAGCCTGACCAAGAGACAGTTTGCCCGATTCATATAATTTAGCTGCGAAAAACCTTATAGTATCTTTAGTATCCAAATCCACATTATCCGGTATGTTTACAGTTATCAGTTTCATATATTAAAGATAAGAAAACAGTCTGATGAATTTACATAAAGGCTTTTGCTATAGTATCAATATCTTGCCTAAGAGTATAAAACCCTGCAAGCTTCCTTATCACTTCCTCCACTACCGCATCCGGGCAGCTTGCACCGCTGGTAATAAGGATTTTTACAGGTTGTTTATTGGGTAAGTAACCTGTAGTAATTGTTTCTTCTTTTGTTTGCCAGTTGCAATGGATAATCTCTTTCGCCGAAATAATTTTATCTGCTGCATTTATAAAATAAGTGGGCAGTTTTTGTTCGCATAATTCCACCAGGTGCGATGTGTTGCTGCTGTTATAACCACCCACAACAATGGCAAAGTCGGCATCTGTTTCAAGTAAGCCTGTTACAGCCGTTTGGTTATCGTTGGTGGCATAGCAGAGCGTATCACGTGTGTCAGCAAAACGTTCACTGATACTTTGATCTGTTAACAGGTAATGCTGTTTGATAACCTGCTTTAAATAATCAGAAATCGCCTGTGTATCTGTTGCCAGTTGCGTGGTTTGGTTTACCACACCAATACGTGCAAGGTCTTTGGTTATATCAAAACCTTTAGAAAACCTGCCTTTAAATTCTGTATAAAATTGTTCCACTTCTTTTTCGCCTGTTATGTATTTCGCAAGTTCAACTGTTTCTTTCATATCGCTCACCACCACCGTTGGGGTATGCGACGATGCATGCGAAAACGTTGCCCTTGTTTCTTCATGCTTTGGTTTGCCATGTACCACAATGCTGTAACCCTTTTGTGCAATCTGTTCGCTGCGGTTCCAAACCTTTTCTACAAAGGGGCAGGTAGTATTATACTTTGATGTGGCAATGCCTTTGTTGTTAAGCATTGCTTCAATTTCTAATGTGGTGCCAAATGCAGGTATTATCACCACATCATCTTTTGTTATCTCATCAAAAGGAATTACCTGTTTGCCGTAAGTGTCCTGCAAAAATTGTACGCCGCGTGCAAGCAGATCAGCATTTACCTGCGGGTTGTGTATCATTTCGCTGAGTAAGAAAATCCTTTTACCGGGATTTTCATCAATCGTGTTAAAGGCAATTTCAATGGCATTTTCCACGCCGTAGCAAAATCCAAAATGCCTGGCGATAAAAAATTGAACAGGACCAAAATC
>Ga0075152_10003456_pt1 | contig 11012 bp, 11 predicted proteins | sample JI61114C2DNA_FD_70964 | JGI IMG/M metagenome (GOLD analysis project Ga0075152, IMG submission 70964) | Wastewater effluent complex algal communities from Wisconsin, to seasonally profile nutrient transformation and Carbon sequestration -... | ecosystem: Engineered > WWTP > Effluent > Algae...
AAAATAAAGATTACCTTTGCACTTTCAAAAATAAAATAAATGACTTCTATTAGAAACATCGCAATTATTGCACACGTTGACCACGGTAAAACTACTTTGGTTGATAAAATTATGTACCACTGTCAATTGTTTCGTGAAAACGAAAACACAGGAGACCTAATCTTAGATAATAATGATTTAGAGCGTGAAAGAGGTATTACTATTACTTCTAAAAACGTTTCTGTAACTTATAAAGGAACAAAAATCAACATTATTGACACTCCTGGTCACGCCGATTTTGGTGGTGAAGTTGAGCGTGTACTCAATATGGCTGATGGTGTTTGCCTTTTAGTAGATGCTTTTGAAGGACCAATGCCTCAAACACGTTTCGTATTACAAAAAGCTATTGACTTAGGCTTAAAACCTTGTGTTGTTATCAACAAAGTTGATAAAGAAAATTGTACTCCTGAAGAAGTACATGAAAAAGTGTTCGACTTAATGTTTGAATTAGGTGCTACTGAGGCACAGTTAGACTTTCCAACAGTATATGGTTCGGCTAAAAATAACTGGATGTCTAATGATTTTAGAAATCAAACAGAAAACATAGAACCTTTATTAGATATGGTTTTAGCACACGTTCCAGCTCCAAAAGTATCTGAAGGAACACCTCAAATGTTAATTACATCTTTAGATTTCTCCTCATTTACAGGTCGTATTGCGATTGGTCGTTTAGAAAGAGGTATTTTAAAAGAAGGAATGCCAATATCTTTAGTAAAAAGAGATGGTACAATAAGTAAGTCAAGGATTAAAGAATTACATACTTTTGAAGGTCTTGGACGTAAAAAAGTTGACGAAGTAATTGCTGGAGATATTTGTGCTATTATCGGAATTGAAGGATTTGAAATTGGTGATACTATAGCTGATTTTGAAAACCCTGAAGCGTTACAAACTATAGCTATCGATGAGCCTACTATGAGTATGTTGTTCACTATTAATGATTCGCCTTTCTTTGGTAAAGAAGGTAAGTTTGTAACATCACGTCACATTAGAGATCGTCTGACTAAAGAATTAGAGAAAAACTTAGCTATGAAGTTAGGTGAAACGGATTCTGCTGATAAATTCATGGTTTTTGGTCGTGGCGTTCTTCACTTATCGGTTCTTATTGAAACCATGAGAAGAGAAGGTTATGAATTACAAATTGGTCAACCACAGGTAATCATCAAAGAAATTGATGGTCAAAAATGCGAACCAATTGAAGAATTAACAATCGATTTACCAGAAAACCTTTCAGGTAGAGCTGTAGAATTCGTAACCATCCGTAAAGGAGAGATGCTTTCTATGGAAGCAAAAGGTGAGCGTATGATCATTAAATTCAATATTCCATCTCGTGGAATTATCGGATTGAGAAATCAACTTTTAACAGCTACTGCTGGTGAAGCAATTATGTCGCACCGTTATATCGGATATGAACCTTTTAAAGGAGCAATTCCAGGACGTAACAACGGTTCGTTAATTTCTATGGAAAACGGAAAAGCAATTCCCTATTCTATTGATAAATTACAAGATCGTGGTAAATTCTTCGTAGAACCAAATGCTGAAATTTATGAAGGTCAAGTAATTGGTGAAAACTCTCGTGGTGATGATATGTGTATCAACGTAACAAAGGCTAAAAAACAGTCTAACGTTCGTTCATCTGGTAATGATGAAAAAGCAAGAATTATTCCACCGATTATTTTCTCATTAGAAGAGGCATTAGAATACATTCAAAAAGATGAATATGTTGAGGTTACTCCAAAATCTATTCGTTTAAGAAAAATTTATTTGACAGAAAACGATAGAAAACGTTTTAAAATATAATTAATCTGAATCCCGATTTTAATCGGGATTTTTTAGCATAAAGAATAATGGAAATTAAATTAAAATACGGAATTGACAATTTGCTTTTTGGAATGAAAGAGCAAGATATTACTAAAATTTTGGGTAAACCTGATACACAATATAAAGACGAAGAAGAGAATGTTGTTTTTATGTATAATGCTAGAAAATTGCGTTTGATTTTTTACAAAGAAGAAGCGTTAAGATTAGGTTATATGACTACTACAAACCCAATTGTGAAGTTATTCAACACAACTATAATTGGAAAGAATTGGAGTGATGTTTTTCCTGTTTTAGAAAAGAATAAAGTAAAATCTTTTGAAACCGATACAGTCGAAGGAATGATGAGTTATTTTAACGAAGAAAATTGGTTATTCATTCACGTTGATTATAACGAAATTATGAAGATTGAAGTAGGTGCTGTTTTTAGTGATAAAGACGAATTTGACTGGAAATTTTAATAATTTTAAAAATCAATTTCGAAAAAAAACTTTGAATACAAATTGTAGTTGATAAGTTTTTTTTAGTCCGCAAAATGATTATCTATAATATAGTTCTTTGGTTTATAAATTCATTCCATTTATCATATTTACAAAGCTCATAAAAATTCTTTATCTGCTGGTCACAACCTTTATCTGTTCTTGAGCTGCTTGATGTTTTTTAGTCAAATCATAGATGCAAATAAAATAGAGTTTAAGTTATTATTATAAATTTGTAATTCAACTCTTTATTATTATTTTTGTCTTTATATGCATTACTTTGTTAAATACATTTTTCTTCTAGCATACAAATCATAGAATTGATCATCTTTTAAATCGTCTATAAATAAAATACTTTCTCCTGTTGATTTCATTTCTGGCCCTAAAGCTTTGTTTACATTTGGAAACTTACTAAAAGAAAAAACAGGTTGTTTAATTGCATATCCTTTTAATTGCGGATTAAAAGTAAAATCTGTCACTTTATTATTACCCAACATTATTTTTGTTGCATAGTTTACATACGGCTCTCCATATGCTTTTGCAATAAATGGAACGGTACGAGAAGCTCTTGGATTCGCTTCAATAATATAAACCGTATCATCTTTAATAGCAAACTGAATATTAATTAAACCTACTGTTTGTAAGGCTCTTGCAATTTTTTTCGTATGATCTTTAATTTGTTGCATTACAAATTCGCCCAAGTTAAACGGAGGTAAAGTCGCATTACTATCTCCTGAGTGAACTCCACAAGGCTCAATATGTTCCATAATTCCTATAATGTACACATTCCCATCGGCATCACAGATAGCATCAGCTTCAGCTTCGATAGCGCCATCTAAATAATGGTCTAACAATAATTTATTTCCTGGAATCGATTTTAATAAATCAATTACGTGTTCTTCTAATTCTTGTTTGTTGATGACAATTTTCATGCCTTGTCCACCTAATACATAAGAAGGACGCACTAATAATGGGAAGTCTAACGTATCTGCTAATACCGAAGCTTCTTCTGCACTTTTCGCGATTCCAAACTTAGGAAATGGGATGTTCAATTCGGTTAATAAATCTGAGAAACGCCCTCTATCTTCGGCTAAATCCAAAGCATCAAAGGAAGTCCCTAAAATTTTGATTCCGTATTTAGCTAACTTCTCTGCTAATTTTAAAGCTGTTTGTCCACCTAACTGAACGATTACACCTTCTGGTTTTTCGTGTTGGATGATATCGTAAATATGTTCCCAAAAAACAGGCTCAAAATATAATTTATCTGCCGTATCAAAATCGGTAGAAACCGTTTCTGGATTACAGTTAATCATGATAGTTTCATAACCACATTCTTTAGCCGCTAAAACGCCGTGAACACATGAATAATCAAACTCAATTCCCTGCCCAATTCTATTTGGTCCCGAACCTAAAACAACTACTTTTTTCTTATTAGTAACAATACTTTCGTTGTGAACGTATTTAGTTCCGTCTGCTTTTTCAATTTCGGCTTCAAAAGTCGAGTAGAAATAAGGCGTTACAGCTTTAAATTCTGCAGCACACGTATCTACCAATTTGTAAACACGTTTGATGTTTTTATCTTCACGCAATTTGTGTACTTGACTTTCCAAACAACCCATCATGTGAGCAATTTGGCGGTCACCGTAGCCTTTTTGTTTTGCTTCTAAAAGCAATTCTCTTGGTAACGTATTTACTTTGAAATTCGAAATTTCTCTTTCTAAATGGAATAATTCTTCATATTGTTTTAAGAACCAAATGTCGATTTTCGTAATCTCTTGAATTCTTGAAAGCGGAATTCCCATCGCAATAGCATCATAAATTACGAAAACTCGATCCCAACTTGCAAAAGTTAACTTTTCGATAATTTGTTCGTAGTTTTGATAGCCTTTTCCGTCTGCTCCTAACCCGTTTCGTTTGATTTCTAACGACTGTGTAGCCTTGTGAAGTGCTTCTTGAAACGAACGCCCAATTCCCATTACTTCTCCAACCGATTTCATTTGAAGTCCTAACGTTCTATCTGAACCTTCAAATTTATCAAAGTTCCATCTTGGTATTTTTACGATTACATAATCTAAAGTTGGCTCAAATAAAGCCGAAGTAGATTTTGTAATTTGATTTTGTAATTCATCTAAGTTGTATCCTAAAGCTAATTTCGATGCGATTTTTGCAATTGGATAACCCGTAGCTTTTGATGCTAAAGCCGAAGAACGCGATACACGAGGATTAATTTCAATGGCAACAATATCTTCTTTATCATCTGGTGAAACCGCGAATTGCACGTTACAACCTCCAGCAAAATTTCCGATAGAACGCATCATTAAAATCGCCATATCACGCATTTTTTGGAATGTTGCATCCGATAACGTCATGGCTGGCGCTACTGTAATCGAATCTCCTGTATGAATTCCCATTGGATCCATATTTTCAATTGTACAGATGATTACTACGTTATCGTTACTATCGCGTAATAATTCTAATTCATATTCTTTCCAACCCATTAAAGCCTTATCAATCAATACTTCATGAATTGGAGATGCTTCTAAACCATAGGTTAAAGCTCCATCAAAATTTTCTTTTTTGTAAACAATTGCTGCTCCAGTTCCTCCTAATGTAAACGAAGGGCGGATTACCAATGGAAAACCAAATTCCTGAGCAATTTCTTTTCCTTGTAAGAAAGAATTAGCCGTTTTAGCCGGTGCTTGTGGAATTCCAATTTTATTTAATAAATTTTTAAATTGCTCTCTATCTTCGGTAATGTTGATAGCATTGATATCTACACCAATTAATCTTACGTTGAAATCTTTCCAAATTCCTTTTTCATCTGCTTCAATACAAAGATTTAAAGCTGTTTGTCCGCCCATTGTTGGTAAAACAGCATCGATTTGTGGATGTGTTTTTAGGATTTCGATGATTGATTTAGTGGTAAGCGGTTTTAAATAAACATGATCGGCCATGGTTGGATCAGTCATTATAGTTGCAGGATTCGAGTTAATTAAAATAACTTCAATTCCTTCTTCTCTTAATGAACGAGCCGATTGTGAACCTGCATAGTCAAATTCGCAAGCTTGACCAATTACAATAGGTCCTGATCCAATAATTAATACCGATTTGATTGTTGTGTCTTTAGGCATCTTTTGTGGTTTGTCGTTTATTTTTTGTCGTTTACTATTTAGTCATAATGACTCAAAGTTTTCAAAATTTTACTGTTTTATAAATTAATCACTATCTACTACTAATTGGCTTAGCCCTGATGGCAGTGAAAAAAAATTTCAATTTTCTTTAAAATTAAAAATATTGCAACGAACAGCAGGAAATAGCTTCAAAAAATTATTAAAATTTATGAACAATATGATGTATGATTGTTTCGTACCTCGCAATGACTTAAAAAAAAGCCGCTACTAATAAAAGTAACGGCTGATATATTATTTTAAGCTAAAACATTATTTTTTGTGTCTTGGTTCGCAAGAAACAGTTAACTTATGTCTTCCTTTAGCTCTTCTACGAGCAAGCACTTTTCTTCCATTAGCAGAAGCCATTCTATCCATGAAACCGTGCTTATTTCTTCTTTTTCTTTTTGATGGTTGAAACGTTCTCTTACTCATTGTAGTATTTTTTAAAATCTATAAATAAAAATCTCTTTATTAAAACTAATAGGTTCCCTATCCTTAAAAACCGAGTGCAAATATACAAAGACTTTTTTCATTCGCAAACACTTTTTTAAAAATATTTTTAATTGATTTTATTACCTTTGCACCAAATAAAAAAACAACAATATGTTTCACAAAAATATCAAATTAGTTCTTGCTGCTTTAATTATAGCATATGGAATTTTTCAATTTACAGAAAGTAATATCGGAAATGGAATTTTTTTATTATTATTTTCTACCATTTTTATTTTCTTATATTTCAAAAACGAGTTCATTTTATTAGCTTTTTTAAAATTAAGAAAGCAAGATTTTACTGGAGCGCAAAAATGGTTATCATATATTAAAAACCCTGAATTAGCTTTAGTACAAAAACAACAAGGATATTTTAATTACTTACATGGCTTAATGGTTTCTCAAACCAACTTAAACGAGGCTGAAAAATATTTCAGAAAATCAATAGCATTAGGATTGTCTATGGATCAAGATTTAGCTTTAGCAAAATTACAATTAGCAGGAATTGCGATGACACGTAGAAGAAAAATTGAAGCAACTAATTTATTAAATGAAGCTAAGAAATTAGACAAGCAAAATATGCTGAAAGATCAGATTAAAATAATGAAAGACCAAATGAAAAAAATGTAGCTATTCCATTTTCAACATACGAAATAAGCATTCTAATGTGTTTTCTGTGCTGTTTTAACGAATTTTTTGTGCTTTTTGACGAATTTTTTACAGTCGATAAATGTAGTTTTTGTAACTTTATGCTTATAAATTAAGACTAGGTTATGAAACAGTTTTACTTGTTTTTTTTTATTTTCTTTTATTCGTTTAGTTCATTTGCGAACAAAGATTCTATTGTTTCATTCTCAACGGCTGTTAAAAAAAACATTAAACAATATATAAGTTACAGCAATAAAGCTTATTTAAAAAAAGATTATATAAAAGCTACTTATTTATATGATTCATTGGTTTCTAACACATTAATAGGTACGCAATTTGATGATTTTTCGTTTAAAAGAATCGGAAAAAAGAAATTACAATTGAGTTCGATTAAAATTCCAACCTTAATTTTTACTTATGCTTCATGGTGTATAATTGAAAAAGGTGAAATTCCTGCTTTGAATAAAATGGCACAAGATTATAAAGGTAAAATTAAAATTGTTGTCGTTTTTTGGGATAAGAAACAAAATATGAAAAAGATAGCTCGAAAATTGAATAGTCAAATTGAAGTTTGCTATGCACATGAAAGTTATTCAAAAGATCAAGTAGTTATTAAATTTTTAAAAAAGACACTTGGTTTTCCAACTTCTTATTATTTAGATGAGTCAAAGATGCTAGTCTCAATAAAAAAAAGAAGTTCGAAATCATTGAATAAAATAGATTTTAAAACTTCTTTTAACAATTGTTTAGTAGCATTAAATATTGATATAAATTCTTTATTAATTGCCAATAGTTTAAACAAAATAAAATTAGCTACACATTAATAATTTTATTTTATTCCATATAGAAAATATTTTAAAGATGATTATTTCAACTTATTTAATTACAATACGAATGACTTTCTATGTTGATTTTTTTATTTTTCCAAAAGTATTTTTCCTGCAATCAAAAGTAAAATAGCCTCAAATATTTTCTTTAACATTTTTTAGTCTAATTCAATGACAATTTTACTTCCAAAAAAAACTCCAATAACAAAATAGTAATAATTACTATGCATAAATCCATCCTATCAATATAATCCTTCTTTTCTTTGTAAGCAATTACAGTAACTAGGACACTAGAACAGCTAAACTACTTAAAATGGCAACTAAAACAGTAATTAAAACTAACGATATGTGATTTGAAAACTCATTGATTGTTTATTACTTGTTATATCCTGAAGTTGGAATTTCGATTTCATATTTTTTTCCTGATGTTATTGTTAACTTCTTATCTCTCAACCAAGGATTGTGAATTTTTAAAATCTTATAATTTACACCTTGTGTTTTAGCAAATTTTGCTAAATCTGTTATCGTTGTATCAATTACAATCTTTTTCGTTGGAATAGCATAATACAACGCTTCATTAGGGATTTTAAATCCGTATTTTTCATAATTTTTCATAATTTCTTTCAGAGCTAAAATTCGGAAAACATAACGATACGTTTCTTCTGTAAGCAATAAATCGTAATAATTATCTACGTATTGCTCTTCCATTTTTTTTAAAATTCCTGCCATTCCTCCATTATATGAAGCTGCAGCTAATGTCCAAGAACCAAATTTTTCTTTAGCAACTAATAAATATTTACACGCTGCTTCAGTTGATTTTTCTAAATGATATCGTTCATCAACTTCTTCTCTTACTTCCAACCCTTTTTCTATTGCTGTTGCTGGCATAAATTGCCAAACACCTCTTGCTCCTGCTGGCGAAACTGCATTTACCAAACTACTTTCAATTACTGCCAAATATTTAAAATCATCTGGCACTCCATATTTGGCCAAAATGGATTCAATAATAGGGAAAACTTTATTTGCACGCTTAATAACCAAAGTGGTATTCGTGTGATAATTCATATTGGTAATCATTTCTCTATCTAAACGCTCCTGAACATCAGCGATGAATGCTGGTACTTCTTCGCCGGAAAAATCCATTTTCAAATTATAACCTAGAGAAGAAAATTTTGCTTTATCTGCAACTACCCCATAAATTAAGAAACTTGCTAATACAGTAACCACTCCAATAATTACTACTCTCTTAGTGATATACTTTTTCATTATGTTTCGTTTAGAATTAATTTGGGTAAATTTTCATTCAACCATATAAATTTATTAATTATCATTATATGTGTTCCTCCTTTAATTACAATACAATTTTGAATGTGCTTTATCGGAAAAACCTCATCGGCGTCACCATGAATGTGAATTACATTTTCATCAGCTTTTTTTTGCGTCCAAATCAACGTATTTTCGATAGCCCAATCTAAATATTTTTTATCTCTTACCGATAAATATTTTTCATAAAGTTTTAATCTTTTTGTTACAATATTATTTCCAAAGGCATATTTTACTAATAATTCTATATTAGACAACAACTGTGTTGGTAATAATTTGTAGGCTTTTGTTGCTCTTGCAATTTTTAATTTTGGCGGAAATTCAGTATTTGATTTTACGCTAGAAATAATAATAACTTTCTGTGTTTTAATATGTTTTGCTATTTCTTGCACCAAAATCCCTCCGAAAGAAACTCCCACTAAAACTGGGTTTTCATGTGCAATTTTTTTACTCATTCTGTGAGCGTAGCTTTCGATACTTTCTTTCTCATTAGGTAAAAACCATTCCAAAAAATGCATTTCAAATTGGTCTTCTAGTAATTTAATATTTTCAAAAATTGTTGGACTTGCAGCCAAACCTGGCATAAAATAAATCGGAATTTTACTCATGTTTACAATGTGGAAAAAGTTTCGTAAATTTCATTCTAATTGATGATTGATATTGGAAATCAAAGATAATGAACTTTTAAGACAATTTGAAATTATTACGGAAACTGGTTTGGTTGCAATTGAATATTCAATTCAAAAACGAAAGTTATTTTTAACTAAATTTTGTAAAAACATAAACAGAGACGAAGAGTTATACAACAAATTTATATTCAATATCCTTAGCATTGTCGAAGAACAAAAACTAAAAGTTGTGCCTACACACGTTAAATTTATTTATTTAGAAAAAACAGAAGATATAGAGAGATCTTGCCTCCAAAGTTAATGCTTTAATCGACAATATTATAGAATAGTACCAAAGAATTGGATATACTAATATCTGGAAGTTAAAGTTAAGAGAAAAATCTTAATTTTAAAAAATGAAAACAATCCGTAAAATTTACGACACTGCTTTTATTTTAAAAGCAGTTGAATACTGAATGTTTTAAGTTTTAATATCACGAATAACTGTTGCTAAATACATGAATCAATGAGGATTACTAAGTAAATTAAGTAAGAAATTCAAAGTTACTACAGATTCAAAACATAGTTATCTAATGGTTGAAAATGTTTTAAACAGACAGTTTTTAGCCACAGAACCATCAAAAGTTTGGGTTTCAGATACTACATACATTTATACAAGAGATGGATTTATGTATTTAACAACCATAATTGATTTATTTGATAGAAAAATCATCAGATGGAGTTTAAGTAATGGAATGAGTACAGATTAAACAAGTCTTTCAGTATGGAAAATGGCTGTAAGAAACAGAACTTTGACAACAGGATTAATTTTTCACTCTGACAGAGGAATTCAATATGCAAACCACAAATTTACCAATATGCTTGAATCATATAAAGTTACTAGAAGTATGTCTAGAAAAGGTAATTGTTGGGATAATGCAATTCTTAACTATATTTGAAAAAAGGGTTCAACTTTAATTAAAAAGTCAAACCCCTATATTTTTAAACTTACACACTTTTTAGAATAGTGTCTTTTGAATTTATAATCTAGAAGCAATCATTTGCCCTTGTTTTCTGATACCAAATGCTGTAAAGTGTAACATATCATTAGAAACTGGAAGATTTCCAAAAGACAACCAAGAGTTACTGTTTGCTGCTGCATAATTTTTTTGAGCAGTTGAAACAGTTTGGCTGTACGGAGCTGGACAATTTTCATTAAATCCAATAACATATCTTGTTATATTACCAAAACCATTTGTTTGGTTTATTGAATTAGCAGTACTTTTAATTTTTCCAAGCACAATAGATAATTTTCCAGCATAAGCATTTGCTGTATTTTGATACATTGAATCTTCCTCACCTTGAATCCAAGCTACTCCACTAACTCTAACTGTGTGCCCTTGAGCTCTCAAATCATTAGCTGCAGCTTTCATTGCATTGGTCAAACCATTTACTCCCCCAGTCCAATAGTTCATTCCTGTAGAACCTATACCATGCTTTAGTATAGCTACATTTCTTCCTTGTCCTGATTTAATTATTCCTAAATCCATTTCAGGTCCAAAATAACCATTTTGAGAATCTCTGCTTAAAGATTTCCATCCTCTAAATTGCATC